>OFEJ01000168.1_pt1 | contig 21245 bp, 29 predicted proteins | sample 1521051 | NCBI WGS metagenome assembly OFEJ01 (sample SAMN06268701, study PRJEB24108) | sediment metagenome | isolation source: Joseph's Coat, Yellowstone National Park, Wyoming, USA | place: USA:Joseph's Coat, Yellowstone National Park, Wyoming, USA | reverse complement strand
CCACCACCGTCCTCTCCCGGTCGGCGGCCGCCAAGTCCGGGTAAGCCAGCTCAGCCCACTCCACGCTCACGCGCAACCCCCGCGACCCCCGCTAAAAAGGCTCGCGGAAAGCAGCGCCCAACCCGCGAACAGCGCATCACCACCGCAGCCCCCCATTTTCCCAGATTGCTGCCTAGCGCGCGTGCCGAACAGGTATGTTGAACGAGAGAACTTCAGCTTCGAGAGCGGGAAGGTTGGCGGAGGGGGGAGGGGTCGGAATCGCGGCGCGGGGCTTCAGCCCAGTGGGAAGAGGTGGGGGCCGGGGATGCGGAGGAGGGCTGTGTACCCGGGCGCGTAGACGCGATCCTTCCCCTTGAGCACCGCGTCCGCGATCGCTTTGGCGACGCGCTTCGGCGGGATGGGCTTCATCTTCGTGGGCGCGCCGCCCGCTCGTGGAAGGCTGTGGCGACGTAGCCGGGGTAGACCGCGACCACCCTGATGCCGAGGGGCTTCAGCTCCCTCCTCAGCGCCTCGGTCGCGTAGTGGAGGGCGATCTTCGAAGCCCCGTAGGCGGGGAGCTTGGTCATCAGCACGTGCACCCCCGCCGTTATCACGTTCACCACGACCGAGCCCCTGCGCATGAGCGGCGCGAGCCTCCTCGCCAGCGCGATCGGCGCGACGTAGTTGACCATGACCATGCCCACCAGCTCCTCGTCGGTGTGGTCGAGCAGCCTCTTGTAGAGGCCGAAGCCCGCGTTGTTCACGAGGACGTCCACCCAGCCCAGCTCCCGAGCGGCTTGCGCCACCCGCTCCACCCCCTCGAGCTTCGAGAGGTCCGCGACCACGTAGCGGAAGCGCTGGCCGAGCTCCCCGCGCAGAGCCTGCAGCGCGGCCTCGCCTCTCGCCGCCCCCAGCACCTCGAAGCCCCGCCCGACCAGCTCGGCGCACAGGGCCCTCCCGATGCCCGACGACGCGCCGGTGACGACCGCCTTCACGGGGCCCCCTCGCGCGGCGCCACTTGAAGCTCGCGGCGCAACCCACTTATACGAGGGCGCGCGCTCATTACCCGAGCGGGCATGAAGGTCGGCCTCTTCACCGTCCTCTACAACGACCGCCCGCTGGAGAAAGTCCTCGAGCACATCTCCCAGCTCGGCTACGAGGCGGTTGAGCTGGCCTGCTGGAAGGGCTCCAACCACATCGACATCGACAGGGTGGTTTCGGGCGGCGCCGGCGAGGTCAGGAAGCTGGTGGGGAAGTACGGCATGGCGATCTCGGCCCTCAGCAACCACCTGGAGGGGCAGCTCATCCTGGGCCCCCACGACGAGTCGACCGACATCTGGTTCAAGGGCTCGCCGGAGGAGAAGGTGAAGTACGGCGTCGCCAGGATGAAGAGGACGATCGAGGCGGCGCAAGCCCTCGACGTCCCGGTGGTCTGCTCGTTCACGGGCGCGCCCGACTGGAGCAAGTGGTACAACTTCCCGCCCACCAACGAGGAGATCTGGAACAAGTACTTCCAGCTCTTCAAGGAGCGGTGGCTGCCCGTCCTCGACTACGCGAAGGACCACGGGGTGAAGATCGCCTTCGAGACGCACCCGATGGAGCTGAACTACAACCTGGACACCGCCAAGCTGCTCGTGGAGGCCGCGGGAGGCCACAGCGCCCTCGGCTTCAACTACGACCCCTCCCACATGCTCTGGCAGCAGATGGACCCCGTCTACTTCATCTACGAGCTGCACGACCGCATCTTCCACGTCCACGCGAAGGACGTGGAGGTCGTGCCCCACGCCGCGATGAGGACGGGCGTGCTCGCGTACGGGCCTTGGAACAGGGTGGCGAGGCCCGTGAGGTTCCGGACGGTGGGCTGGGGCCAAATCCCCTGGCGCAGGGTGATCACCGCGCTGCTGGAGGTCGGCTACGACTACGTGCTGAGCGTCGAGCACGAGGACCCGTGCTTCAGCAGGGACTCGGGCGTGGAGCAGGCGATCCAGTTCCTCAAGCCCCTCGTCAAGGTTAGGCCGCCCGAGGTGAAGCCGTGGTGGTGAGCGGGCCCCGCAGGATCGGGGTAGCGCTGCTCGGCTACGCGTTCATGGGCAAGGCGCACTCCCACGCGTACAAGAGCATGCCACACTTCTTCTACCCGCCGCCCGCCATACCCGAGCTCGTCGTCATCTACGGGAGGCACGAGGACCGGGTGAGGGAGGCCGCGAGGAACTACGGGTTCAAGCGGTACACGACCGACTGGCGCGCTGCCGTCAGGGACCCCGAGGTGGAGATCGTCGACAACTCGCTGCCCAACAACATGCACCTGGAGCCCACGCTGGAGGCGATCGAGGCGGGCAAGCACGTGATCTGCGAGAAGCCGCTCGCGAGGAACGCGGAGGAGGCGAGGGCGCTGAGGGACGCGGCGCGGAGGGCGAAGGTGAAAACGATGGTCGCCTTCAACTACAGGTTCGTGCCGGCCGTCCAGCTGGCGAGGCAGCTCGTCAAGAGCGGCGTCATCGGCAGGGTGTACCACTTCAGGGCCAGGTACCTCCAGGACTGGCTGGTCGACCCCAACGCGCCGCTGACCTGGCGGCTGAGGGCCGAGGAGGCGGGGAGCGGGCCGCTCGGCGACCTGGGGAGCCACATCATCGACCTGGCGCGCTTCATCGTCGGCGAGATCACCGCGGTGACGGGGGTCGTGAGGACGTTCATCGAGGAGCGGCCGCTGCCCGAGGACCCGACGAGGAAGGGCAAGGTGACGGTGGAGGACGCCTTCGCCGCCACCGTCGAGTTCGAGAACGGGGCGATCGGGACGCTCGAAGCCTCCAGGTTCGCGACCGGCAGGAAGAACTACAACAACTTCGAGATCAACGGCGAGAACGGCTCGATCGAGTTCAACCTGGAGCGGTTGAACGAGCTGAGGGTCTACCTGAGGGAGTGGGAGGGCAAGGGGCTGACGGGCTGGGCTGACGTCCTCGTGACGGAGAGGAAGCACCCGTACATCGACAGGTACTGGCCGCCGGGCCACATCATCGGGTGGGAGCACACGTTCATCAACGAAGTGTACCACTTCGTCAAAGCGATCGTGAACGACGAGGAGATCGGGCCGATCGGCGCGACCTTCGAGGACGGCTACCGCTGCAACGCGATCATGGACGCGATACTCGAGTCGGCTCGGACCGGGAAGCGGGTAACCGTAACCTACAGCTAAACCGGCCGCGCCCCACCCCCAACCAAACTCTTTTTTCCTCTTTCTCGCGCGAGGAGGCGGTTGGCGGCGATCCATGCGAGCAGCTTGAGGGTGGCCTTCGCGATCCTGGCGTTCGCCTTGAGGCTGCCGCCGATCCTGGGTTTGGCCCTCCTCGGCGGCGGCTCGTACAGGTACTCCGCGATCCTGAAGCCGCTCAGCCAAGCGTGGGCGAGCAGCTCGCCGCCGAACGTCTCGCCCAGCCTCAGCCGGTACCCGGCGAAGAGGTCGCGCCTGTAGACGCGGAAGTTGGAGAAGACGTCCCTCACGCCCACGATCCTCCCCAGGGTCGCCGAGGCGAACCGCTCGGAGGCGCGCGGGATGACGGTCCTCGACGCGACGAGGAGGTCCGCGCCCCGCCCCTCGAAAGCTTCCAGCAGCGCGGGGATGAGCTCCGGCGGGTTCTCGAGGTCGGCATCCAGCGTGACGACCACCGGGTACCTGGCGGCCCTGATCCCCTCGAGGAGGCAGCGCGTCTGCCCGGCCCTCCTCATGAGGAGCACGCGGTCCGCCCACCTCGCCGCCTCCTCGTACGTGCCGTCCGGCGACGTGTCGTCCACCACGATGACCTCGTGCTCGAAGCCCTCCAGCGCCCCGCGCACGCGCTCGACGAGCGGCCGGATGTTCTCCCGCTCGCAGTAGGTCGCTGTCACGACCGAGACGCCGCGGGCCACGCGACCCCCCGCGCGCTCCCGGTAATAAGCGCGCTTCCGCCGCGGTGCGCGGGAAGGGTTAAAAGGTGGGGCAGCGCAGCGCGGCGGTATGGAGCCGGAGGAGGTGGGCGAGGTTTGCGGCAGGGTGATCGCCGAGGTGGGGAAGGTCATCGTCGGCAAGCGGAGCGTGATCGAGAAGCTCCTGGTGGCGCTCCTGGCTAGGGGGCACGTGCTCATCGAGGACTACCCGGGCCTCGCGAAGACGCTGATGGCGAAGACGCTGGCGCAGGCGCTGGGCCTCGAGTTCAAGCGCGTCCAGTTCACGCCCGACCTCCTGCCGGCCGACATCACCGGCTCCTACGTGTTCAACCAGAGGACCGGGAGCTTCGAGCTGAGGAGGGGGCCGGTCTTCACGAACATCCTGCTGGCGGACGAGATCAACAGGGCTCCCCCGAAGACGCAGAGCGCGCTGCTCGAGGCGATGCAGGAGCGGCAGGTGACGCTCGACGGGGTGACGTACAAGCTCGAGGAGCCGTTCTTCGTCATCGCGACCCAGAACCCGATCGAGTTCGAGGGCGTCTACCCGCTGCCCGAAGCGCAGCTGGACCGGTTCGCGATGAGGCTGAGGGTCGGCTACCCGAGCGAGGACGAGGAGGTCGAGATCCTCAAGCGGAGGATCGCGAGGGGGAGCGACGAGGTGCGGGTGGAGGTGGTGGCGAGCCGCGACGACGTGCTGAGCATGCAGAGGGCGGTCGAGAAGGTGCACGTGGACGAGGGCGTCCTCCGCTACATCGTGGCCATCGCGAGGGCGACGAGAGGGCACCCGCGCGTCGAGGTGGGGGTCAGCCCGCGCGGCGCCGAGGCGCTCATGAAGCTTTCGAGGGCGCTGGCGGCGCTGAGGGGGAGGGACTACGTGATCCCCGACGACGTGAAGGAGCTGGCGGCCGACGCGCTGTCCCACAGGCTGGTGCTCAAGGCGGAGCAGTGGGTGAGGGGGGTTGAGCCGGAGAGCGTGATCGCCGATGTCGTCTCCTCGATCCCCGTGCCGAAGGGCTACTAGGCTCACCGCGAAGGGGCGCCTATACCTCGCCCTCGCCCTAGGGCTCCTGCTGCTCGCCGCCGTCCTGGAGAACTTCAGGCCCCTCGCCCTCACCGTCCCGCTCGCGCTCATGGCCGGCTTCTCCGGCCTCCTCCACCCGAGGGTGGAGGTGCGCGTGGAGCGGGAGGTCGAGAGGGCGAGGGTCGTGGCGGGCGAGCGGGTGCGCGTGAAGCTGCGCGTCCGCAGCAGCGCCCCGGCGCTCGCGGAGGTGCGCGACCGCGTGAGCCGGGGCTCGGTGGTGCGGGGCAGCAGCGGGGCCCTCGCGCTGCTGGGCGGCGGGGTGGAGCTGGAGTACGAGGCTCTCCTCGAGCGGAGGGGCGTGTGCGAGCTGGGGCCCGCGCGGGTGGTGCTCGGCGACCCCCTGCGCCTGTGGGAGGAGGAGTGGGTGTGCGGCGAAGCCGTCGAGGTCTACGCGCTGCCGAAGCTGCAGGCGGCGCGGGGGGTGGGCCTCGGCGCCAGCTACACGGGGGTTTGGCCGGGCGAGGTCCTCTCCAGGCGCAGCGGGAGGGGCTACGAGTTCTACGGGGTGAGGGAGTACGCGCGCGGCGACGAGCTGAGGCGCGTGAACTGGAAGGCCACGGCGAGGCTCGGCAGGCTGATGGTCAACGAGCGCGTGGAGGAGCGGGTGACCGACGCGCTCATCGTCGTGGACGCCGGCCTCCTCGGCCTCCTCCCGGGCGAGGAGGTTGAGGGGCTGGTGGACGCGGAGGCCTCGCTCGCCGCCTCGCTCGCGCTCCACCTGCTGAGGTCCGGGAACAGGGTCGGGCTCGTGCTCAGGGGGAGGGAGAGCCTCTGGCTGAGGCCCGCGTTCGGGAGGAGGCAGCTGGAGGCGATCCTGTGCGCGCTGGCCCGCCTCGAGCCGGGCGAGCCGGCCCCCCTCGACTACGCGCTGAACATGCTGACCCCCTACCTCCTCAAGCCGAACGCCGAGTTCATCGCGATCACCCCCCTCCTCGACGCGTACGTGGCCGAGTCGATCGCCCAGCTGGCCCCCAGGTACTCGGTCCTCGTGATCTCCCCGAACCCCTTCGCCGGGCGCCGCGGCGCGGCCTACAGGATGCTCGAGGTCGAGAGGAACAGCCTGATGGTGAAGCTCGGGAGGGTGTGCAGGGTCGTCGACTGGTCGCCCGGCTCCCCCCTGCCCAGAGCCGCCCGGAGGGCGGGTAGGCCCAAGCCGCCGAGGGGTGCGCGAGCGTGAAGCGCCGGCTCGCGACCGCCCTGGTGGCGCTGTCGTGGCTCGCCCTCTCCGCCGCCCTGAGCCTCGGGGCCCCGCCGCCTGTGGCGCTGGCGTCCCTCCTCTCCCCCATCCCCCTCGCGGTCGCCGCCGCAACCGGGCTGCGCCCCCTCGTCGCCCTAGCCTTCGCGGCCCAGCTCCCGGCGCTCGTGCTCGCCAGCCTGCGGGGGAGCCTCCTGCTCTCGGCGCTGGCGATGCTGGCCGCCCTCTACCTGGCCGAGGTGGCCGACCTGCTCGCGAGGAGCGCGGAGCTGCCCGACCTCGGCTACGTCAGGGAGGCGGCGAAGCGCGTTTCAGCTGTGGCTGCGCTCTCGCTCGCCGTCACCGCCGGCGCCACCGCGGCCTCGGAGCAGCTCGCGCCCCCGCTCGACCCGCGCGTCGCGATCGCGCTGCTGCTGGCCCTCGCCCTCCTCGCGCTGCACTGGGCGAGGGGGGAGGGCGGGTAGCGCTGTCGCCAGGCATAAAAAGGCCCACCTCCCCCGCCGCGCGTGGTGCGCGGAGCTGCGGTCGCGCTGGCGGTTGCGGTCGCGGCGCTCTCGCTCGCCGCGGCGGCCCAGCCGCCCCCCTACCTGTCGCTCGCCTCCGTCGCGTGGGTGAGGAGGCCCACGGGCCCGGGCGACGTGGGGGTCGTCAGGCTGGCGGTCGCGGTGTACGGCCTCGAGACGCTGATGAACGCGAAAGCCCGCGTGAGCGGCGGCGGGGGCTGCGCAGTGGCGGGCGGGGGCGAGGCGCTGCTGGGCTCCCTGGCCCCCGGCTCCCCCAGGAGCTTCGACGTCGCCCTCAACTTCACCGGCGGCGCCTGCTACCTCTCGGTGCTGGTGGAGTACGAGGCTTCCGCCAGGCAGGCGGCGGCTGGCTACTCGGTGAGCACGGTGCCCGGCGCGCTATCGCTGAGCCTCCGGCTCGACCCGGTCTACGAGCCGCAGCTCCAGGTCTCGGTCAGCCCGAGCAGCCTCAACCCCGGCGCCGCCAACGACGTCGCGGTGACCGTGGCGAACGCCGGCCCCTCCCCCGTGCTCTCGCTCGACGTCTCCGTCAGCGCGTCGGGCGCCGCGCTGCTGGGCTCCGCGAACCCCCTGACCGCCTCGCTCGGCCGGCTGGAGGCGGGCGAAGCTAGGGAGCTGCGGCTCAAGCTGCTCCCCTCCTCCACCCTCGTGACGCTCACGGTGAAGCTCGGCTACGCCGACGCCTCCGGCTCCTACGCGGAGAAGGCGTTCAGCTTCGCGCTGCCCGTCGGCTCCAGCGCCATCCTCGTCTCCATCGAGCCCCAAACCCTGCCCACCGCCTCCGCGACCCCCGCGCTGCTCGTCGTCCGCAACCTGGGCGGCGAGACGGTTCGGGACGCGACGATCTACTTCTCCGCGCAGCCGGGCAGCAGCGTCACGATCGAGCCGCAGACCGCGAGCTTGGGCGACGTGGAGCCGGGCGGCGCCGCCAAAGTGCCGGTGACCGTCAAGGTCCCGTACGGGGAGCGGGGGGCGAGGAGCGTGCCCTTCACCCTCGTCTACCGGGGCGCCGACGGCGGGCTGAGGGTCGTCAGGGACGCGGTGACCTTCGTGGCGGCGGAGGAGGCGAGGGTCGCGATCACCTCGCTCGAGCTCGCCCCAGCCAAGCCGGCGGCCGGCTCCATCGCCACGATCTCGGCGACGCTGATGAACCTCGGCTCCGCCCCCGTGTACGGGGTGAACGTGACGATCGCGCTGCCGGAGGGCCTCGCGCCCGCCCGCAGCACCTACTACTTCGTGGGGCAGCTGAGCCCCTACACGCCCACCGCCGTGCCCTTCTCGGTGAGGGTCGAGCGGCCGGGCAGCTACAGGGTCCTGGTGACGGTCGAGTACACCGGCTACTACGGCGAGCGCAAGTCCTCGAGCAGGGAGCTGGCCTTCGAGGCCTCGGAGGCGGCGGCCGCGACCGGCAGCAACAGCGGGTCCGGGCGGAGCGGAGGGGGGCTGCCGCTGGCGCTCTCTGCCGCCGCGGCGCTGGTTGTGGCTGGCTTCCTCGCCTACAGGAGGGCTAGGCGCGGTGGGGGCGCGTGAGGGCGCTGGACTGCGCCCGCTACGCCCTCAGGGGCTTGAGCGAGCGGAGGGGTAGGTCGGCGGGGGCGGCGGTGGGGGTTGCGATCGCGGTGACCGCGCTCTCGCTGGCCCTCGGGCTCGGCGAAGCGTTCCAGCAGGCCTTCACCGAGTACCTGGGCCGCACCCTAGCAGCCAACTCCGTGATCGTCACGAACTCCGCGCCCGGCTTGACGGACGCGGACGTGGCCCTGTTCAGGCAGCTGCCGCGCGTGAGGGAGGTCTTCGGCGTCGCCACCGCTCAGGCCGTAGTCGCCGCGGCGGGCGGCTACAGGACCGCGACGGTGATCGCCGTCGAGCCCGCGTACCTGCCCGAGCTCGTGGGCTTGGCGAGCCTCGAGGGGTTCGTGGAGGAGGGCTCGCCAATCCCCAGCGGCTTGGGCGTGGTCGTTGGGGCCAACCTCTGGCTCGACCAGAGCACCGGGACGAAGCTGCACGGGGTGGGCGAGGTCCTCTCGCTGCGGGTGGGCGGGAGGGAGGTGAGCGTCGTGATCGCGGGGCTGGCGAGGCAGTACGGGTTCAGGACGTGGATGTCGATCGACGACTCCGTGTTCATGGACCCGGAGGCGTTCTTCACGTACGTGAGCGGGAGGAGGGTGTACCAGGCGGTGATCCTGCTCCTCGACGACCCCTCCGCCGCGCAGGCGGTGAGCGACGAGGTGCGGGCGCTCGCGCCGCCCCGCTCCAACGTCTTCAGCCCCGCCGCCATGGTCGCGCAGCTCGGCATGTTCGTGAGCTCGCTCAACGCGTTCCTCGCCTTCGTCTCCCTCCTCAGCATCGGGATCACCGCGCTCTGGATCTTCGACAGCACGGCGATCAGCGTCGTGCAGAGGGTGAAGGAGATCGGCATCCTGAAGGCGGTCGGCTTCTCCTCGCGCGACGTGCTCGCGATATTCCTCGCCGAAGCGGCTCTCGTCTCGCTGATCGGGGGCGCCGCCGGCCTCGCCTTCAGCCTCGCCTCCTCGCGGCTTGTGTCCATACCGCTCTTCGCGATCAGGCTCACGCCGCGCCTGACACCCCAGATACTCCTCACCTCCCTGCTCGCCCCCCTAGCGGCCAACGTCGCGGCCGCCGCCGTCCCCGCCAGGGCGGCAGCTAGGCTCGACCCCGTCAAAGCGCTGCGCTACGAGTAGCGCGCGGCGGTCGAGCGGCCAAATCAAGCGCTTCACGCCGCGGCCGGTTAAAAGCCGGTGCGCGCGTTAGCCTTATTAAAGGAATAGGTGGAGAGAGCCCGCGGTTCCTGTGGTAAACCGAGAAGAGGAGCGCGCGCGCTTGCTCGCCCTCCTCAGGGAGCTCGGCTTAGCCCCTATGCCCGTCCAGCGCGCGTTCACGCTCACAGCCCCCGCGCGCGTCGAGCTGCCTCCCGGGGTTAGGGCGCCGGGCCCCCTCTACTCGCCGGCTGTAGAGCCGGGTGCGCCCTGGTGGCGGCAGCCGCTCATCGTGGACCCGCGGGTCCTGGAAAGCGAGCCGAACCCTTACGCTAGGGAGTACCCGGTGATACTGAGGAGGGAGGGGAGCCGCGTCGAGCTCCACAACCACACGGCCCTCGGTATCCACGTGGCGGCGCGCGAGGTCGACGTGCCGCTCCCCATCAAGAACGAGTGGAGCGCGCAGGAGCTGGCCGTTGCTTTGAGGAGGGTGGTCGAGGCCGCGGAGGAGAGGGGGAAAGCGGCTGCGGCGGAGTACGCGAAGAGGGTGGCGCAAGCCGCCAGCCTACCGCTGTAGGCCGGAGCTAGGCCCTCGGCCGAGCGCCGGGCTCGCTCCCGCGCTTCCCGCCTCTTACCTCCGATTCCAGGCTGTCGATGTAAGCTTCAACTCTCATGTACCACTCGCGGAACTCCTCTTCAGCCCTCTCCTTAGGGTAGTTCCCATTGTAGAAGTACTTCACGTGGAGCACGCTTACGAACTCGTTGAAGCTCGACCTGTAGGGTTCCGGCAGCTCCCTTCTGATGTAACCCCACCTGCCCACCTCCGTCGAGAGGTAGACCATCGACGCTATCCTGGCTGCGTGGAAGAGGGCGTCGAACGCCTCCCTGCAGAGCCGATCCCTGTCGAGGGGGTTGCCCGCCTTCAGCGCGAGCTCCACGAGCATGGACGCCACCCTCAGCGAGGACCTGGCCTCCTCGAACGTCGGGTCGCCCAGCTCTTCAGCGCGCCTGAGCAGGTGCTCGCCGCTGCCGTAAAGCACCTTGAAGGCGCCCAAAACCCCCCTCAGGAGCTCCTCCCTGAGCCTGTCGCCCACGCCGAGCACCACGACGTCCACGCTGAAGGGCGCGCCCTCGGGGTTCGCCGCGTCGAGGTACCCCTCGTACCCTTTAACCTGTCTCGTTACGACGAGCAGGTCCACGTCCCTGGCGAGCTCGGGCGCGTAGACGGACGAGCCGAACTGGACGATCTCGACTATGTCCGGGTCGTACTCCAGGAGCCTCCTACAGACCTCCCTCAAGTGCTCCGCCATCAGAGACCTCGCATCAGAGTCGCGCACGGCTGCTTAAACCCTTTTGCGCGGGGAGAGCGCGTGCTGCAGCGCTGCCCTACGGCCAGCGCGGGAACGCCCGGCAGAGCTTAAGTACGCGCCCCGAGTGAGGGGTTTAGCCGCGGTGCCCGTATGCGCACGGAGCTGCTCTACCTGGAGGACTCCTACTTGAGGCGTTGCGAGGCTAGGGTGCTGGAGGTCGAGCGGGTCAAGGGTAGGCGGGCCTACGTGGTCCTGGATAGGACGGTGTTCCACCCGCTGGGCGGCGGTCAGCCGTCGGACGTGGGTTTCATCGCCGGCGCGGGCGGTCGGATGGAGGTGAGGAAGGCCCTGCTCCTCGACGGGGAGCTGAAGCACTGGGGCGTGTTCGCAGAGGGCGAGCTGGGGGAGGGCGACGAGGTCGTCTGCGAGATCGACTGGGGGAGGAGGTACGCGGTGATGAGGCTCCACACGGCGGGCCACATCCTCGACTACGCGATGGCCGTGCTCTCTGGGAGGCCGGTGGACACGCTGGAGGCCTTCCACGGCCCTCCCGAAGCGTACCTGGAGTACGACGCCGAGAGACCTCCCGACCCCGCGCTCCTCGAGGAGGTCGCCAACGAGGTCGTCAGGGCGGACCTGCCCGTGGTGGCCAAGCTCGTGAGGAGGGAGGAGCTCCCCGAGCACCTCTACAACGCCCCCAACCTGCGGAGGCTGCCCGCCGCCGAAGCGTACAGGGTGGTCGAGATACCCGGCGCGAACGCGATGCCCTGCACCGGCACGCACGTGCGGAGGACCGGCGAGGTGGGCGGAGTGAGGGTGCTCAGGGTGGAGAAGAGGATCGGCTACAGGGTCTATTACACCGTGACCTAGTGCGCCCCAACGGTCTCGAGGGGCCCGCCTCTTTCGGCGAAAGCGGGCGCGGAACTCGCTGGAGCGTCTCGCTCTGCGAGCTAACAGCACGCGAGTGATGCACACTAGCGACCCCGTGGGGCCGGGGGGCTGACGCGCGCAGATCAGCTAAAAGGGAGGGGGAAAGAAAACGGCATTTGAGCGGGTTCCCCGCTGCTCGCCGAAAGTCGCTTTTCGGCTACGGGTTGGCCTCCTTCGAGGTCACGCGCGCTTCTCTCTTGGATAGGATCCAGCCGGTAAGGCACAGGGCTCCCGAGAGCAGCGCCACCCAGAAGCTGGGGGTGAACTGCGACCTGAAGGCCAGGTCCAGGTAGCCGCTCGCGCGCACCAGCGGGTAAAGGTTGAGCCTGAGGTACCCGCTCGAATAGGGCGCGACAGCTTCAGGGAGGTTTGGAGCCAGCTGCGCCAGCTGAGGCGCGAGAGATAGAGCGTAGCGGGGCAGCAGCGCTGCAGCGGCGAATGCGAGGACCGCGAACCCGGTCGGCACCGTAAGCGGCCTGAGGTTGAACAGCTTCCTAGACCAAGGCTTGCCAGCCAGCAAGGCGCCGGCTACTATCGTGGAGGCTCCAAGCGCCGCCAACGCTCTCAAAGCCAGGAAGAGCGCGCTCAACACTGGAGGGACTTCAACGGCGCGCGAGCCCAAGAGCTCCGCTTCGAAGCCGAAGGGCGACAACCCCACGTAGAGCGCGGGCTTCGCGGGATCGCCTACGACAAGCTCCCACCACGCGCTTCCGAGCAGTGCCACCGCTAGGAGCAGCAGGCCGCTCGCCAGGTAAACCGCCCTGTAAGCCGCTTTAAACGCCTTCACGCCCACCCACCTCCGACGGCTTCAGCTCGACGGAGAACGAGAGCGGCAGCTCCGCCCCGCCCAAGGCGAGCACCGCTCGGCCCGTCACGTTGAGCGCCTCATCGGGGGATAGGGCGCTCCCGAGGGCGTCCCAGTCACCCCGCACGGGGAGCAGCAGCGCGCGCAGGCTTCCCTCCCCGCCGGGCTCCAGCGCGACCGGAGATTCGAGCGAAAACTTCCCCTCGAACTCGCGGTCCGCCGGGAAAAACTCCCCCTCAAGGCTCCTGACGCCGAACGCCGTGTCGCCGGCGTTCGAAAGCCTCAGCTCGAGCACGTACCCGCTACCGCTCCCGCTGACGTTGTAGGACAGCAAGCTGAACCTCAAGTTCGGCATGCGCGCTTCAGCTTTCGGAGCTAGGAAATCCGCGAGGGATCCCGCAGACGCGTAGTAGACCGCGAAGGGCGCTGCGACTACCGCAGCGGTGGCGACCCTGAGGATAAGCGCTACAAGATCAACTCTTCCTAGCACGCTCATGAGGAGCTTATGTTGCAAGAGTTAATAAGCCTTCCTATTCTTTTTCAACAGATTAACCCTTATTTTTCCTAATTTCCTACTTCTTTCACTATGTTTATACAATGGGAAACTAAGTTTAAATTTACGTTCGTGAACATCTCTCACCCGCGCTTAGGCCTCACCGCGCGAAGTTTTCTGCACCTTCACTCACTCAACTATCTCCAGGCTGAGGTTTTTAGCCGCTCTCTCTTTCAAGATTTTAAAATGAACATCTTTAGTTACGAGGATTAGCCCTCTGCTAACCGCTTGAGCCGCTATCACGAGATCCACTGCCGGTAACGGGTTTCCCAACCTCCTGAGCGTTGCTTGCCACCTCGCGGCCAGCAGGTAATCTTCGCGCGCCGGGTACAGCACCACCCTCGCGTACTTCACGGCTGGAGGGTACTCGACAACGGTTAGTATTGAGATGTACGGCGCTTTTAGCGGTAACCTCTTCTTAGCCATATCGATGATTACGCTTGTATCGTAGATCTTACCCTCTCCCACTCCTTCTCCCTCAGCTCGCTGTACATCCGATCCTCGACCTCAGGGCTCAGGGGCTCCAGATCCAGCGGAGACACACCCCGCTTAACTAGCTCCTCTAGAAGCTCCTCGGCGGGAACCGCCGCTCCACCCTTTTCCAGCCCCTCGATGTAGTCTTCAATAGCCTTCCTCACGACCGAGCTCCAATCCACGTCGAACCTCCTCATCTTCTCGTACAGCTCCTCGGGAACCTCCACGGTAATGATAGGCACGGCATTACATTGAGGTGGCCCCTTATATTCCTACCCTAAATTACAGCCGAACCACGCTAGGCGAACGCGGGCGACCTCCAGTATGAGAGAGCGGCGCCAGCTCCTTTAAGGAGCCGCGCGGGGGTTGCAAGCGGCTTTCACCCCCCGGAAAACCGCGCGCGGGGCGCCGCTCCAACGCTGTTCGCGCGGGGCTAGCATCGCTTGCTCCTGCGGCCGTAGAGCTCGCAGAGGAGCTGGAAGTCGATGCGCTCCCTGACGATCGCGTTCACGAGCTCCCTTCTCAACCGCTCGTCCCTCGAGAGGAGCAGCCTGCCCTCGGTCACCACGCGGTACTTGAAGGGGAGCGGGGCCTCGTTGAGCACCTGCACGTCCACCGGCAGCCCCACCTTCACTTCGAGCTCCGCGGAGAGATTCAGAACGTAGCGGAGCGGGTCGCTGGGTTCCCTCAACCACACCGCGACGTCCACGTCCCTGAAGAACCTCCTCCTCACGAAACTCCCGTGCGCGTAGGCGAAGACGATGTTGACGTCTTCCGCTAATCTCGTCGCGATTGCGCGGAGGACCTCCTCCCTCCTCTCAGCCGGGAGCTCGTAGTAGGTTAGCTCGCTCACGCGCGCCACCCCTCCAGCACCCTCCTCACGAGCTTCGCGAACTCCTCGAAGCCCCTCAAGCCCTCCCTCACGCTCTCGTAAACCCTCCGATCATCTATTGCCCAATACCTGTGCACGAGGTTCCTCAACCTAGCCGCGGCGGCGAGCCTGGCTGCGAGGTCCCGGGGTACGATGCCCAGCTCCCCCAGCCTAGCGAAGCAGCCGGGGTAGCTCTCCGCTCTCTCGTCGAACCCCTCGGCGAGCAGGTGCACGCAGATGGCAGCCTCCACGAGCTGGATCACGAGGTACCTCATCGAGAGCTTCTCGTGCAGGGTTAGCTCCTCGAACCCCCTCGCTGTAAGCTCCTCCAGCAACCTGACCGCGTCGTGGATCTCCCTCACTCTAGCCTCGACCAAGTCCCTATCGACGACCAAGCTTCTCGAGGGCGCTTGAAGGGTGCAGCCTTTATCCTTACCGAGCGCTCAAGCTACCGGTAATTCCTGGTCAAGACTGCGCTCGAGCTATTGCTCGCGAGGCAGGGCGGGCGCGCGAAATGAGCTGCGGCCTGCGGTTCTCGAAAGCTTGAGAAGCCCTCCCGCCAACCACTTGCTTAGCGCGTCTTTTGAAGCTCGCGAATCAGCTCTTTCGTCGGGATGGTTTTCACACCTCCTCCTAGAACTCTCTCGAGCGCGCTTCCCCCTTCTTCGCCGCGTCTCCTGAGCTTTTCGTCGTCCGTCACGAGGACTGTGCCGAGCTCCCACGATGCGGCAAGGTACGACGAGTCGTAGTAGGTCACCCCTAGCTTGCGCGCTAGCTTCAGTACGAGCCGCACGTCCTTGGGCGAGGTTACCTTCAAAACTCTGAACAAGTAGAGCACCGTCTCCAACGTCGAGACTGCCTCCTCCTCCGAGATCCCTCCGGGCAGGATCGCCTCCTTCCACAGCGCGCTACCGATCTCGTACGGGGTTAAGGTCAGCGCGTAACCCTTCTAAGTACTCGAAGACGCCCGCGCCGGGGGCCCTAACCGTGTTCAGCAGGGCGGAGGCGGTCGAACGGCATCATCTCTCCTCGCGGCCCGCCCTTACGGCTTCAACAACCTCCTCTTCCGGGATCTTTTTGAGGGCAGCTTGAGCTTCAGCCAGCCTCCTCCTAATCTCTTCCTTTTTCCTTCTTCTCACTTCCTCCTCCAAGGCCCTCCTAATCACGCTGCTGATCGGGATTCCGCACATCATTCAACTTCTCGTAGAACTCCCCTCTCACTTTCGCCGAAACAGTCACATACTCCGCCGTAGTGTGGTGCATGAGCTGCGATAAAAGTTGCTGCTGTGATCGTGACCGCTGATACGGGGCACATTCGTAGAACCGCAACTTGCTTAGCTCGCGCGCTCGCGTTAGGTTTATATTGCATTCGAGCATGCATGAACACGTGAAAAGAGGGACGATCACAATAAGCCTTGAGCTCAAAAAGAAGCTGGACGCGCTCAGAGGGGGCAAGACTTGGGAGGAGTTCCTGACGGAGCTCTTGAACACCGCTCTCGAGGCGAAACTGGGGGAGCTGGAGGCGTTCCTCAGGAGCACCGCCGACAAGAGGGATATCCCCTTCGAGAAGCTCGGGCTCAGGCTGAGGGGTAGCGGCGATGCAGGTCCTCGTTGACACGGACTACCTTATCGAAGTGGAGAAGGGGCGAGCCGAGCTGCCCAGAGCGCAGGTGGTAATCTCGTGGATCACGCTCTACGAGTTCATCCGCGGCAGGAGCGATTACTCTGAAGCGAAAAGCAAGCTGGAAAAATCGCTCCTCGTGGTGTACCCAACGAACGACGTACTGCTGAAAGCCGTCGAGATGTACAGGGATCTGAAGAGGAGGGGGGAGCTGATAGACGAGAGGGACCTCCTCATAGCCGCTACAGCAATCGCGCTGGGCATCCCCCTGAAAACGAGGAACATTGCCCACTACCAGAGGCTGACGAGGTACGGGCTCAAGCTCGCCTGAAGAGCCCCCGGCGCGCTCGGTTACGCTAGCGCCTTCTTCAGCTCCTTGGCTAGCTCCTCCGCGCTCTTGAACGCGATGATCTTGACTCTGCCTTTGCGGGAGAGCTCGACCGCTTTCGGCGGTGGCTCGCCCTCCGCCGCGACAACGATCTCGTGGGGGACGTCCAAGCCCTTCGCAACCTCCGCGAAAATCCTCGTGGGGTTCGCCTTCACGATCGAGACGCAGACCACCCGATCGCCCTTCCTCGCGACCAGCGCGAAATCGTGCTCGAAACCGCTCAAACCCCTCACGCGAACACCCTCCTCCACGCTGAAACCCAGCTCCTCCAAAACCGCTTTGGCGGAAGCCGCGGGAGCGCCAGACAGCATGTGAACCCCGCCGGCTGAGGGTTAAAAAGCTTTACCGCCCCCTTGGATTTTGCCACCTTTGCGGTAAACAGTTCATTTCCAGCAAAAGCGGCAAAACGGGAAAGTTGAGGCTAGAGCCAGCACACATAGAAGAAGGAACGTTACGGCAAGCAGCACGCTTGAGTCGTCGGCGTTACGCTGGATGCGAGCCGTAGGTTCTGAGAGGTTAGGTGGCTGGAACCCACGCCCCCAGCGTAGCCCTGCAGCCTAGCTGCCGCGCATCGTTCGCGTCCCCCATCGGCGCCGAAAACCCTACCGCCAGCTCATTGCCAGTGAGCACGGCCGACGGCACTTCGCACGCGCTGAGGCGGCCGGCGCACCCCAGGGAAGCGCGCGGCGGGGATGTAGCCGCGCTCAGCGCGTTAAATGGAGTTTTTATAGGCTAGGGTTTCGCGTTAGCAGGGGGCTCCCGTGGAGCTGCTGCTGGTGCTGCCCGAGAGGGTGGTGAGGAGGCTGAGGGAGGAGGGGGAGAAGAGGGGGGTTAGCGCCGAGGAGGGCGCTCTAGAGGCGCTGCTCAGGGGGCTCAACGAGGAAGTTGACCCGGTGGAGAGAGCGGAGCTGTACGCGGCTCTCTCCGAGAAGTACCTCAGGGAAGCCAATGAGCTCCTAGCTAAGGGCGATTACGTCCAAGCGTCCGAGAAGCTGTGGGGTGCTGCGGCGCTGATGGTCAAGGCGGTGGCGGCCAGCAGGGGGGTTTCGATCGCCTCGCACGGCGAGCTCTTCAGCTTCGTTAGAGCGCTGGGCGAGGAGGAGGGGGATCCCGAGCTGAGGAGGCTCTTCTCCGTGGCCAGCACGCTCCACCAGAACTTCTACGAGGGCTGGCTGAGCGGGGACGTTGTCAGGGAGTATGCGGAGGACGTGAAGCAGCTGGTGGCGGAGCTCAAGCGGTTGCTGAAAGCGGCGCATCGCGGGGAGGCGGGGGGCAGCTGAAGTGGAGGCTCGGCGGGCCGGCGCGCAACCCGCGAGGGCGTCGGGCCCGAGACGGCGTCTTCCAAAGGGCGGAAAAGTTGTCAGCTCTCGGCGGAGCTGTGCCCGGATGCGGCGCTTGGGAGTGGTGAAAGCGAGGGTCGTGTTAAGCGGCTTCAAGGGCTCGAGGGAGTGCACCGCGCTAGTGGATACTGGCGCCGCGATGACGGTCGTAGACAGGGAGGTCGCCGAGGAGGTCGGCGTCCTGCGCACAGGCAGGCGCAGAGCGCTCACCAGCGCCGGCGGGCACAAGCTGGAGGGGGAGGTGGTGGCGTTCAGGGAGCTGAGCGTCGAGGGGGAGGTTCTGGACTACGAGAAAGCCCTCGAGGTGGAGCTCAGCGGGGAGGTCAAGGAGGTTTTAAGGGGGCTCGGCGTCGACGAGCACGTCATCGTGGGGCTCGCGACGGTGGAGCTGGCCGGCTTCATCCCGGACACGGCGGCGGGCAAGCTCAGGAAAGTCGAGGCGTTCCTCCTCTAGCCAGCGCCGCTGGCCGGCGGTACCTCGCGCCCCAGCGCTCCGGGGATTGACTTAAATGGCTAGCGGGCGCGCGTTTTCCTGACAGTGATTGTCGCGAGGAACGCGCAGCCGTGTAGAGGTAAGCGGCCGATCGCCGGCGATGCTGTACGTTTATAACCTGCCGCGAAAGGGACGCGTTGATGAGGAGGGTCAAGCTGCCCTTCGCAGGCTTGGAGGTTGAGTTCGCGGACAGGGATAGGGGCATCCAGCAAGTGCTGGAGTGGAGCGAGAGGGGCACCCGCTTCCCCGTCGTCGTCTTCGGTCCCGAGGGCTGCGGCAAGACCGCTTGGCTCAAGCAAGCTGCCGAGATCCTGCGCGAAAAGGGGTATGAGGTCGTGTACGTAGACCCCTCGCACAGGGAGTACCTGGTGCACACGGACGTGAAGGAGGTGGCGGAGCAGTTCGCCAAGGCAGCGGCGGAGGCGGTCGGTACGGCGGAGCTGAAGCTCGCGTCCCTCGCGATCGACGCGGTGAAGGAGCTGCTGAAGGCGTGGCGGCGGAAGAACGTAGCCGTGCTCGTGGACGAAGCGTTCCAAGCCATCGGCCTCGAGCGGGCGGCAGCCTACGTGAAAAGCCTGCTGAACCTGATCGAGTACCCACCCGAGAGCTACGAGAAGATCGTAGCCGTAGCTGCAACCAGCGAGGGCTTATCCCGGAAGGAGATCGGCCGGCACCTGTGGGCCGAAATCCTCCCGATGTGGAACATGGGCAGGGAGGGGTTCGAGCGGCTGTACGAGCAGCTGCCGGGGCCGAAGCCCGACGTCGAGGAAGCGTGGCGGTGGACAGGCGGGAACCCGAGGCTCCTCGCGCAGCTTTACCGGGCGAAGTGGGATGCCGAAACCGTCGTCGCGCAGCTCGCTAAAGCGAAGGGCATCACGGCGGGCTTCGCAGCCAAGTGGGGTAGGCTGCTCGGGGAGGCGGTGGAGGACCCGGACGCGCTGTGGAGCGCGGAGGGGGAGGAGCTGGCGAGCGAGCTCGAAGCCAGGAACCTCATCGTCTACAACCTGTACGACAGGAGCGAGAAGCTCTGGATCGACCAGCCGCCGCCCCAGAAGGATTTGGAGCTCGGCATCGGGAAGTACGCGGCGTGGCAGACACCGCTGCACAGGGAGGCGGTGAAGAGGGCTCTGGAAAAGCGCACGTGACGCAATGTCTCCGGGTCGCCGCCCGAGCGCAGGCTCGCGCCTAGCTGCACGCGGCGGCCGAAGGTTTAAAGGCGCGGTCCCTCTCTTTGCCCAGAATGGACGAAAACATCCCGAGGAAACCCTACGTTAGGGAGGCGAGGTTCTGGTCGCCTGTGGCTGGGAAACCGGGCTACGTGAAGTGCGACCTGTGCAGCAGGAGGTGCGCCATCGCGCCCGGCAGGTTCGGCGTCTGCGGCGTGAGGAGGAACGTGGGCGGGAGGCTGTACACCTACGTCTACGGGCTGCTCACGGCGGCCAACCTCGACCCCATAGAGAAGAAGCCCCTGTTCCACTTCAACCCGGGCAGCGCCGTCTTCTCGATATCGACCCCCGGCTGCAACTTCTTCTGCCAGTTCTGCCAGAACTGGGAGATAAGCCAGAGCAGGCTGGAGAGCGGCCTCTACGGGGAGTACCACCCGCCAGAGGAGGTCGTCGGGGAAGCCAAGCGGCTGGGAGCCGACGGCATCTCGTACACCTACAACGAGCCGACCGTCTTCTGCGAGTACATGTACGACGTCAGCCGCTTGGCGAAGAGGGAGGGCCTCTTCAACACCATGGTGACGAACGGGTACATGACGCCCGAGGCGCTGGACGAGCTCCGCCCCTACCTGGACGCCGCGACGGTGGACTTCAAGGCCTCCGGCGACCCGGGCTTCTACAGGAAGTTCATGGGGGTCCCCGACCCCGAGCCGGTGAAGCAGGCGCTCGTGGAGATGAAGAGGAAGGGGATCCACGTGGAGGTGACCGACTTGATCGTGCCGAAAGTGGGGGACAGCAGGGAGGAGTTCAGGAAGCTCGCCGAGTGGATCGTCGAGAACCTCGGCGACGAAGCCCCCCTCCACCTGCTCAGGTTCCACCCGCACTACAAGATGGCGGACTACCCGCCGACGGACGTGGGAACGCTCGAGGAGATGGCCGCCATAGCCAAGAGCGCGGGGCTCAAGCACGTGTACATCGGCAACGTGTGGAGGCACCCCCTCGAGAGCACCTACTGCCCCGAGTGCGGAGCCAAGCTCGTGGAGAGAGTGGGCTTCTTCATCACAAAGTGGAACCTGACGGAGGACAACCGCTGCCCCGTTTGCGGCGCGAAGGTAAGCATCGAGGGAAGCTACAGGAAGAGGCGCTGGGGCTTCCTCTGAGCCCCACCGAAACTAGCTCGCGCCGAAGCTGAGGCGAGAGAAGCGAGGGCTGCGACTGGCGGGGGCGAAGTGAGAAGCTCACGCACCAGATCCGGAGCGCGCCGATCCTTATCCTCCCCATGCGGTGCTAGCGCGTTCGCCGCGAACTCGAAGCGTCGCAAGATTTTAATGTTCATCGCAGGCTTCTCTTTCCGAGAACGTGAGCGTTAGGTCGGGAAGAAAACCCCAGCGCTTCGCTGAGAGCCCTGAAGCGCTGGGGCGGGCAGTGCGGGATGCTTGGAAGGCTGGGCTCGGCAGGCTGGTTAAAGCGCTGGAAGCTGCGTGCTCGCGAGGCAGCGGCTGCGAGCTGGACGACATCTTGGAGGTTTTGAAGGCGGTCGGCGAGCTGGAAAGGGTTTACGGGTTTGCTGCGGCGGGGCGCGCGGGCGGCTTGAGGGCGGAGGGCTTGCTAGTCGTTCGGGAGTATATCAAAGAAGCCCTTTACAGGCTCGTGACCGGCGGCGACCCTAGCAGCCTGCTCGGGGAAGCTTTGAGCGTAGCTAAGGCTCTGGAGGAGCTGGAGGCGTTAGCCGAGAAAGGGGTTCGGATCGTTGACCTCGAGGACCTGGAGGTGGTGGGCTACGTCGAGGGGGCACCGATCTACACCATCAGGCAGAGAGATAGTCCTGATAGATAGGAACCCGGAGAAGGTCTTCATCGAAAGAGGGGAGGGGCGCGAAACCC
>OFEJ01000167.1_pt1 | contig 21259 bp, 24 predicted proteins | sample 1521051 | NCBI WGS metagenome assembly OFEJ01 (sample SAMN06268701, study PRJEB24108) | sediment metagenome | isolation source: Joseph's Coat, Yellowstone National Park, Wyoming, USA | place: USA:Joseph's Coat, Yellowstone National Park, Wyoming, USA | reverse complement strand
ATAGTCTCTATGCTTCCTTTCTTTGGAATATTAAGCTGAAGCTCTCCTCTGAATTCTGTAACATAAGCTCCAGAAATTTTTACTTTATCACCAACATTTGCTTTTTCTATTTGATCTTCCCATAAACTTGCTTTAATCCTTCCTGTATCATCTTCCAACAAAACATCTGCAACCTCTCTTCTACCATATTTTGTTTGAACACTTCTAGAATTAGATTTATCGACAACACTAGCCTCTAAATTAATGTTGCTCATCCCAACTTTTATGTCCTTAATTTTCATCAAATCACTTGTTTTTAAAGAATAAAAACTATAATATAGTAAATGGATGTTTTGGTTTGGATAATTTCAGCACTGATATTAGATAGTCTAATAGGATTGGTGGGAGTATTTTCTTTATTTATTAAAAGAAAGACTCTTGATAAACTTGTTTTTCCGTTAGTATCTTTTGCTGCAGGGGCACTTTTTGGAGGTGGTTTGTATCATTTGTTTGCCGAAGGTTTGGAAAAAATTGGGACAATTCAAGCTATAAATTGGCTTGTTATTGGTTTCATTATTTTCTTCATTCTCGAAAGAATATTGAAGTGGCACCATTGTCATGAAATAGAATGTAAAGTACATCCATTTAGCTACTTAATATTCGTTGGGGATGCAATTCACAATATCATTGATGGCTTGGTTATTGCTTCTACATTTTTAGTTGACATAGGATTAGGAATTTTAACAACATTCCTAATAATCGCTCATGAAGTTCCTCAAGAGCTTGGAAATTTTGCGACAGCAATCTACGGAGGAATGAAAAGAAATAGAGCAATAATCTTCACATTCCTTTCACAAATAACTTGTATTGTTGGTGGTCTCTTTGGTTATTACTTTCTGTCTAAAGAAATACTCTTACCTTTGCTACCATTTGCAGCAGGCGGCTTTATCTATATTGCAGCGTCAGATTTGATACCAGAACTTCACAAGGAGCCAAATATTAAAAAGTCTATAATTTCATTTATTCTCTTCTTAATCGGCTTAGCTTTTATAATTGGAGTGAAGTTTTTAGAAGTTGCTTAAAATTAATTGATTTTTATCTTTGAATATTTCTTCAATTTTATATCGCTGGGGGTGGGATTTGAACCCACACGGGCGTAAAGCCCACCGGCTTTCTTCATTTTGAATCAGTCCTTGAGTTCCAAAAACTCAAGGCCGGCGCCATACCTGGTTAGGCGACCCCAGCACAAACTAACACTAAAAATAATTAGACAATTTTACTTTAAAATCTCTAAGTGTCAAACTTTCAACATTTTCCATTTTCGCGAATTTTACTAGATTCAAATCGTTTGTTAGAAGAATTAAGTTGTTTTCTCTTGCTATACTAAGATGGATTGCATCTTTCAAATCTAAGCCATTCAAATTCCATCTAAGAAAATTATCGTCGATTCTAGCCTTGTCCAAAAATTTTATTTCCAACGCCTTTATTTCGTTTTCTATGAAATCTTCAATACTTTTTTTGCTGAGATTGATTTCTCGCTTCAAAACTTCTACTAACTCAGCTAATGTAAAAAATGAAGACATGAGTACAATTCTAGAATTTTCAAAAGGGAAGATCTTTATTTCCTTTCCGTTGTTACCACTAATTTTTTCTTCTATCTTTTTCTTGAAATATGAATAAAGAATGTTTGTATCCAAATAAACCTCCACTTGTTTCACCATGTATTTGAGTATTTGCTGACAATATCTACAATTTGTCTAATTTCAAAGCGAGGTCTCCATTTGAAGTCTGCTAAAGAGGAAAATCTTATAGATCCTTTATCACCATTTAGCGTTATTTGATATCTTCCACCATTCAAAAACTTTATTGCAGGTCTAATAGAAATTACTCTAAGGAAGTCTTTAAACTTGGCCATATATTCTAAAAATCTCTTATTCGTTTCCAGATTATTTCCTCTCAACGTCTGATAAAAGAGACCATCAATGTTTTTAAACATTGCTTGAGTAACTTCTAAACTGTGTTTTTGATATATTTGCTGTAAACCATCTGCAGATATTTTTATTCTTTTGAACTCAATTCCAGTAATCTCTGAAAGCCTTTCAACAATTCTCTCTGTAAGCTTATCCGGCCCTCTATAAACTTCTAAAATCTTTGTTTCGATGTTGAAAAAGCAGGTTATTTTCTTTATGATTTTTGAGTTTCCGTTTTGTTTTAATACTGAAACAACTTCTTCTAGCTCATCTTCCTCTAAGACTTTTGAGAGATGTTCTTCTAAACTTTCCTCAAAGAAGAAGCTTATCATTATTTCTTCTGGTTGGGATTTGTTCAAGACCGCTGAGAACCACTCTTTATCTCCCTTTCCCTTTTCATTTATCTCCTTAATTATTTGGAATTTAGGTTTTGTATTTTGAGCCACAAACAAAGTTATAGTCGGCATTTTTTAAACACCTCCTTATTCACTTTAATTTGTATACACTATTGTAAATTTATTCAAGATATACAAAATTCTTTTTGGGGGAGAGTACCTGGGACTGTACGCAATTTATCTTTAGTTTATGAAGAAAGTTTAAAGTAAATTAGAATAATCTTATAGCAAAACTTATATATGGTTCGATAACTCAAATCTGAGTCGAATTTCTACCTAAGGTTTTCCAAAAATCTAAAAGTTTAAAGACAGAATTCTAATTGAAAAAATGGAGTATTTTACTATTGATGACTTTGATTTGAAAGGAAAAACAGTTGTTGTAAGAGTTGACATAAACACTTACTACGACGCCTCTTCAAAAAAAATTTTTGATTCCCCAAGAATTAAAGCTCATGCAAAAACAATAAATGAGCTTCAAGAAAAGGGTGCAAAAGTCGTTGTTTTGGCACATCAAGGTAGGAAAGGAGATGAGGATTTTATTAGCTTGGAAAAACATGCAGAACTTTTAAACAAGTATTTAGAAAGGCCAATTGAGTTTGTTGATGATATTGTTGGAGAAAAGGCGAAGAAAAAAATTAAAGAACTAAAGGAAGGAGAAGCAATACTTTTAGACAATGTTAGATTTTTAGACGACGAAACAAAAGAGAAGAGCATAGAAGAACATGCTAACTCAACGATAGTTAAAGAGTTAGCACCGCTTGTAAACTATTTTGTACTAGACGGATTTTCTGTTGCTCATAGAAGCCATGCAAGTGTTGTTGGTTTTTCAACAGTTTTACCATCAATGGCTGGTAGGGTGATGGAAAAAGAATTGAATGCTATAAGCAGAGCATTTTTCGATTTTGGAGACAAATTCAAGATAGTTGGTAACCTATTGATACATGACTTACCAAGATTTCAATTAAAATGGGATGTATTCATTTTAGCTGGTGCAAAAGTTGATGATTGTTTGAAAGTTATGGAGAGATTGCTGTCTTCGAAAAATTTGGAGATGAAAAAAGTTTTGCTAGGTGGATTAACTGCTAATCTCTTCTTGCATGCTTCTGGCATAGATATTAATGATGATAACAGGAAAGTTTTACAAGACATGGGATATTTGCAATTAGAAGATCGAGCAAAAAAGTTACTAAATGATCACAAAGATAATATCGTTCTACCAGAAGATGTTGCAATAGAAGAAGACGGAAATAGAGTTGAGTATGATGTGAGCAATATTCCTAAAAAAGGTTTGATTTTGGATATTGGTAAAAGAACGATTGAGAAATTTAAGGAAATTTTGAAAGAAGCTAAGTATATAATTGTCAAAGGTCCATTAGGAATGTATGAAAGACAACCATTTTCAATAGGAACAAAAGAAATTCTTGAGACTTTATCTAACTTGAAATCTTTCACATTAATCGGAGGTGGAGATACATCTACAGCCTTGGAAGTTTTTGGAATTCCTGAAGAAAAGTTCTCTTATGTAAGCTTGGCAGGAGGAGCTTTAATAGATTACTTATCTGGAAAAGAATTACCCGGAGTCAAGGCTTTAGAAATTTCTTATAAAAAATTCAAGAAATGATTCCTATTATGAAATAAAAACTTTAGCAATTTTTTCCAAGAATTTTCTTTTGTTTTTTGCAAACACAAAAGCGCTTGCTATTAAAACACCTTGTGTACCAAAATCTAAGGCGGCTTTTACATCTTCTTCATCAGTTATTCCCGCCCCACAAAGCTTAACAATTTTTGGGTTAATTCTCTCGACAAGTTCTACAAACTCCTTAAGAAGTTCTGCTTTATATTTTGATACAGCCTTTCCTGTAGCTATTAGCTCTGGTGACTCATAACTAAGAGAATATGGTGATAGTCTTGCAATATTTTCGGCTTCTTTCAAATCGGATGCTAAAGCGAATATCTTGATTCCATACTTTTTTGAGATTTTGATAATTCTTTCAATTTTTTCTATTGGAACCTTTTTCTCAGAGTGATTAATTAAGGAACCATAGACACCATGTTCCTTTAGTGAATTGAAAGAAATACTTCCAGTAAATCTTCCTTCTTCTACATCATCAACATGCTGAGCTATAATAGGTATGTTGACATTCTTTACCAGCAAAGGAATATCTAGAAACTGTGGTGCAACAAAAATATCAATTTTATATTTTTTTGAAATTTCTTCAGCAATCTTTGCAAGCTTTAGAGCTTTTTTACCGCTAGCTTCTTTGTATGCTTTAAAATTCAAAACTATCATTTGTGAACAATCCTCCTAATTTCTTTAAGTAAGTTTATTGCATCTTCATCCTTTCTCATCCAAACATTTCTTCCAATTGCTACCCCAGCTGCACCAACACTCATCACATCTTCTACAATTTTCAAAACATCTTTCTCTTCTGAAATTTTTGGGCCACCTGCGACTAAAACTGGAACAAAAGAATCTTTAACAACTTTAGAAAAACTTTCTTTATCCCCAGTATAATAAGTTTTAACTACATCAAAACCGATTTCTGCTCCAACTCTAGTTGCATATCTTATTGCATCTGGATCATATTTTGATTTAAGTTTTTTACCACGAGGATAAGCGAAACCAAAAATTGGCATTTTGTATTTTCTAGCCTCTTGCTTTATTTCTTCAAAAATTTTAAACATCTCGGCCTCTCTGTCAGATCCAAAGTAAATTGTGCAAGCAATTGCTTTCGCGCCAACATCTTTAGCTTCTTTTACACTTGTTACAATTTGTTGAATTTGATTTTCATCTGGAGTTAAACTTGTTCTCGCAGTTAACTTAATAATTATAGGCAAACTACCAACCATTCTCTTAATCCTTTTTGCAACTCCAATATGAACCATTATTCCATCTACCTTTCCTTCTAATGCAATTTTTGCTATTCTTTCTGGAGATATATCTATGCCTTCATATACGCTTGGCCCATGTTCAACTGCGTGATCAAAAGCAAGAATTACAGCTTTACCATCTTTCATAATTTCTCTCAACTTCTTTTCTTTTGATTCAAACATTTTTCTCACCTCTCATGAATTTTAAAACTTCTTTTTCACTCGGAAAATAACCTTTACCTTTACTAATTTTTAATGCAGCATAGGCATTTGAAAATTTCATAGAAAAGTCTATATCTTTAGTTTTTGAGAGTGAGTGAACAAAAGCGGCAGTAAATGAATCGCCAGCACCAGTAGTATCAACAACCTTTACTTTATATGCTTCGAATAATTTTAACTTCTCATCAAAAATTACAGACCCATTTTTGCCCATGGTTACTATTACATTAGCTTTTGATATTTCTTTTATTTTTTTGCAAGCTTCAATAGGATCTCTTTTATTTGTAAGTTTCATGGCCTCTTTTTTGTTCATGATAACAAAATCAGATTTCTTCATTAACTCAATTAAATCAGACTTTTTATAATCTATCATTGCAACGCTGGGATTACAAACAATATTTATACCGTTTTTTCTCGAATAATCTACAGCCTTTTTAAGAAAGCTGATATTTTCTTTACTCGTCATGCTAGTGAATATGAACCATTCACATTCTTTCAGTGAAGCTTCATCAAAATCATCTTTCGACAAAAGATTGTTTGCACCTCGATAAGTAAGTATAGTTTTTTCTCCACCATAAATGAAAACCAAAGAAAATCCAGAAAGATATTTTTCTTTCTTCACATTTTTTGTTTCTATCTTCGATTTTCTCATTTCATCTAAAATCATTTTTCCATAAGTATCATTACCAACTTTTCCAAAGAAGTCTACTTTATTTCCAAGCAAAGATAAAACCTTTGCTACATTAAAGCCTGAGCCACCGACACCCAAAGATATCTTATCGATTTGAATTTTATAATCGAATGGAAAAGCTAACATATCTTTAATCAATCTAAAGTTATTCGACGGATATATTGTTATGTCTATGACAAGAGAACCAACTACACAAGCTTTCATTGTTCTATTTTTTCTTTGTCAAATAAATTCTTTTGTTCTAAAATTAATCGAGCTTTAAAGTCAGAAAGTATTCCCATAAAGTTTGCAAAAGCTTCCTCAGGCTTGCCAAAGCTGCTAAAATATTTGTGTACATCTCCATCAGCCCACCATTTGTTACACATGTAATAGAAATGATCGCTTTGTTGTAATAATCTCCATATTTTAATCAATTCGGTGTTATTAGTTTTCTTAACATGTTTTTCTAGGTTTTTCACTTCCTCAAAAGCAATTTGTTGCATTCTATTGCCAAGCCATGCAGAAACATCTCTTTCCATATCAGCCCATGATACAGTTGAAAATTCAAAAACATCGATTTCTCCAATCGGTTGATATTTTTCAATGGCTTCGCTTGCTTTCAAAAACTCTAAGTTATCATATCTCAAAACCATATATGGCAAAGCTTTCAAGAACCAAAATATTCCACTTTCTTCTGGTTGATGTTCTCCAAAAGTTTCATAATCCATGAAAATATTTATAACTTGGCCTGGTGTAGCACTTAACCAGGCTGCATACTTTTCGGCTGTTAATGGCCATTGATCCCAATTTCTTGCAGAGAATCTATATCCAATATCGTCACTCAGCCTATAATTCCTCAACAAAACCCTAATTCTTTTATCTGGTGTTGGATCGTTTGGATAACAATATTTTCTGACATAAATGTAATTTGGGCTTCTCCACTCCAAAATCCTTTCTGCCCCCTCTGTAAATATTGCCTTGAATCCTAAATTCTCTACAATCTTTGCTATTCTATTATTGTAAATCATCTCTGTGTTAACAAAAACTTTTGGCTCAACGCCAAAATAATCCTTTAGCATTTGTTTATGCATTTCTACTTGTTCTATGAATTCTTCCTCACTATCGTACAAACTTGCCAAAGAATGATAGTAAGTTTCCCCGTAAAATTCCACTTCTTTTTTCTCTGCGAGCTGTTTAAAAGTTGATAAAACATCTTTGTTAAATTTTTCTGCGCTTTCAATCAAAGTCCCGGTTATACTAAAACCAATTTTGAACTTTTTCTTTTCATGTTTCAAATTATCTAAAATTTCGAGGAGAATTCTGTTTGTAGGCAAATAACATTTATTTGCTACTCTATCAAATATCCATTTGTTTAGGCCATTGTTGAAATAGGCATCATAAAGTTTTCTGTTTTCGATAAATCCGTTTGATTGAAAATGCGCTATTCTTATAGGTTGATGAACCTCAAAAGATAGTGTAATTGATGGCATAAAATAGATTGAATTTCAATATAAAATTATTAGTAATCCCAATATTGTATCCATCTCAGCTCAAATCCTAACAGTGCCAAAAGAAGAGCTTTAAAGAACCTTCCAATGAAAACTGCCAACAAAAACTTCTTTATATCATATCTCGCAATACCAGCCGAAATACCAACAATATCAAATGGAAATGGTATAAAAGCAGTTACAACTATTGAAATAAAACCGTACTTCTTGAAAAACTTCTCAAACCTTTTTACAGCCTTCTTATATTTCTCTTTCATTAGGTTGTTGCCACCAAGCCCTATGAAGTAGCTTGTCAATTCTCCAAGTGCCATACCAAAACCAGAAGCTATTGCTATCAGTATGGGGTTCATCCCTAACGCAGAAGCGGCGAGAATGATTAAGTAAAGCGGTGCTGGTAAAAAAATGGTTGATGTAGATATCATACTTATTAGGAAAATTCCAATATAGCCGAAAGATTTCAAAAAAATAGGTATAAGAGACTCTATCATATTCTATCCAATATAGCTCTTATTTTCTTCCTTTTTTGCTGGTACTACCATTGGGAATGGAATTGGAGAGGGAAATCTTATTTCATCAGCTAGCAATATAGCCAAAGTTAAACATTTCTTAAACAAGAAATTCTTTACTTCTAAATCTATACTCTCTGGAATTTTCTTATCTTTTTTCCACATTTTTGACGCATCTTTAGCTTCCTTTCCGTCATAAAGAAGAGTGCCAATCATGTGAATCTTTCCAAATCCCTCTTTATACTCAACTGTAAACTCAAAACCAATTTCAAGTACCTTTTGTTTATTAAAAACTTCGAGCTCTTTTTCTTCAACGGAAGTTATTTTAACAGAAGAAGATATATCTACCTTCCCACCTATATCTTTGCTTCTTTCAGCTTCTATTTTCGCGAAATTGTACCCGATTATCATTCCATTCAATTGTTTTTTAATTATTTAAGCATGTTTTTCTATTTCATTGATGAGGGAGATTTTGTTTTTGGTTATTTTCTTTCTTGCAGTATCGCTTTTTTCAATTTATTTGGGCATATTAACTAAAGAAGCAATTAAAAAAGGTGAGATACAACCTGTTTTTGAAAATCCCTCTGATTTCAAAAATTCACTATACATGCTATTTTTGATACTTTTTGGCACACTTCTTATGCTTATTTTCATTAAAGTTAGATTCGAGTTTGTAAAAATTTTAGAAAATTTGGCTTTATTTCTTCTAATAGCCTCAACATTTTCTTATTTTCTACCAACGGTTCCATCTTTCCTTCTTTCTTTTGCAATTGTGAGTTTATCAGAGATAAAACCATCTTTTATCCTAAAAAATGCTTGTATATTTTTAGCCATACCATCGGCCTCTGCCATAATAGGAGCTTCACTAGATTACAAAGTTCTTTTACTCTTTTTCTTTCTATTGGCTATATACGATATAATTTCTGTTTTTGTGACGAAGCATATGGTTTATCTTGCAGAAAAACTAACTTCTAGACCGAGTGCGCTTATATCAATCTTTCCATCGAAAAAAGTAAGGGACGTTAAATTCTCGACTGGTAAGAAGAGGATTAGTATAATAGCTTTAGGTGCAGGAGATTACTTTATGCCGGCATCTTTTTCTGTTTCTCTTCTTTCACTGGGGATAAAATATTCAATATTTGTTTCTATTTTCAATTCGCTAGCTCTCTTTATCCTTTTCTATCTCTTAACTAAAAGGGAAATTTCCAGACCACTGCCTGCAATACCATTTCTCTTCATATCTTCCTTGATTGCCTTTATTTTTTCATTTTATCTCTAGTTAAAAGTTTTATAAATTTTAATAACAATTTTTTATTCGATGAAGATTCCTCTAATCGATAAGTTGTTTGAGGCATTTGGAAGTGAGAAGAACAGAAAAAGAATAGAAAGAGTTAAGGAAAGAGCTTATGAAGCTATTTCTATCCCAACAATATTGATTTTTGCTCTTCTTATAAGAGTTTTAACATCATTTGTGGGTTGGATTAGAGCTATACTTATATCTTGGGGTGTTTTAGATGGAATTATATCCAATTACATATACAAGGAAGAAAAGTTCTTCCCATATCAATTTTTAAGATATGGTAGAATAGTAGCAAATTTAAGTGGTATAATAACACCAGTAATTCCATTAATATGGAACATTTCGGATGGAATTTATAGCATGATTATTTATGAAAGAGCACATCCAGTCGAGCATTTGCCAAGATTAGGAAGAGTAGCCAATGGAGCTCTATTCGTTGCTTTTGCATGATTTGTTTTATTTTAAATGTCGACCTTGACTAGAATTTATAAAATCAAACAGTAAGAAATAAATTATATTCATAGCCCCGTCGTCTAGCGGCCAAGGATACCGGGCTTTGGTCTATCCAACCAAAGCTTTGATTAAGAGATGATAGGAGGAAACCCGGGGACGGCGGTTCGAATCCGCCCGGGGCTATTTACAATACAAAAATTCTATGTCTTTCATCTTTGTTTTGTATTTCTTCCAAAATTCTTTTTACTATCATTTTTTTGGGATCGGGTATCATTTCAACTCTCTTTTTTATGTCCTCAAAAGATTCAAATGGTTTCTTTTTTCTTTCCTGTAATATGTTAAACAAATGTTTTTTCCCTAGTCCTGGCAAAAGTTCTAAAGAGTGCATTCTCGGAGAAAGAGGACCAGCCATATTGAAGAATGCGACAAACCTACTCTCATTTCTTGTAACAATTTCTGTCACCACCTCTTCTAATATGTTTTTTGCCAAACTCGTTAGTTCATCATAGGTTATTCTTCTTTTTATGTACTCAACAACATCCCTCTTACCAGAACCAATATAAAGTCTATCCTTGGGTTTTACTTGTACATCTCTCTTTACAACAACTTCTAATAATGAAAAATAAGTCTCTCCAATTCCTTGTACAGTAGGCTCCGGTCTTTTGTCAGTTGCTTTTCCCATTGGAAGAAAATCTAGAGCTATTAAATATTCCTCTTTGACCAAAGTTCCCACCTCTTACAAAAACTTCTTTACAGCTTCTAATATTGCATTTAGATCCGAATCTTCAAAAAGTGTGTAATCCTTGTAAAGAATTGTTCTTAACTCATCCTTATTTGTTGGAAGAAAGTTGCATATTTGAACTATATGCTCTTCTTTCAACTTTTGTATTTTGCTTAATTCTTCTTTCAACTTTTGTACATCTTTTACATCCAATTTAGTAAATTTGGAGAGATGTTCTAACGCATTATTTTGTTCATAACTAAGATTTTGAGACTTTTTACTCTTCTTTTCCATTATTTCCTTCGCTTCGGCAAATGTTATTGGCTGCTCGCTTATTATCTCCATAAGTCTCTCCAACGTTTATTTAATTTTTTATTTTAAAAGCAGAGGTTTTAAGTGTTCTGGCCTAGAGATAACTTTCTTTATCTTATTACCAACTTTAACCTCAACAACATAAGCCCTTCCTCTTTTTTCTACAATTTCTCCAACCATTCCTTTAAATCTAGAAAATGGCATGCCCTTAAAACTAGTCGGCTCTTGTTCTATAACAACTTTGTCTCCAATTTCAAACTTCTGTACAAATTTTGTAATAGTAGGCCTATATCTAGCCTCTCTTGACAATTTTTTCCTCGTCTTTATTCTAAATCCTTGCGATTTTTTCGCCATTTAATCACCTATGATTTATACCAATAAATCTTTTTTCAACTGATCGTAAATAGAAGGATTAAAGAATCTTACAATTTCTAAAGCAAATTCTATTGCAGTTCCTGGACCTTGTGATGTTATAACATTTTTATCAACTACAACCCTCTCATCAACATAATTCTTTAACTTATCTTTCATGGCAGGATAGCAAGTTGCTTTCTTCCCTTCCAAAACACCTATTTTTTCAAGTATTGTCGGGGAAGCACAAATAGCAGCTATTAGCTTACCCCTATTGTTATAGGCCTTTATGAAGTTTATTACATGTTGACTATTCTCCAAATTTTTATAACCAGGATTGCCTCCAGGAAGAACAATTCCATCATAATCGTCTGGCTTAACATCAGTAATTATCTTATCGCAAAGGATTTTAACCCCATTCCTGCCGGCAACAATTTCGTCTTCAATTCCAACAACATCAACTTTTATATTAGCTCTTCTAAGGACATCTATCACAGCAATTGCTTCAATTTCTTCAAAACCTTCAGCCAAAGGAACAATCAACCTCATTCACTCACCCCTGTGGATTTTTATTACATCCAATAAAATCTTTTTCGGAGTGTTATTTAAAATTTCGCTAATATTAGGTTTTGTCCTTCCATTATCTCCAGTTATTAGCTCTTTTATGTAAAGGCCAGCAGAAGCCCTTATTATCAATTCTAAAGTCCTTTTGTTTATCAACCTGTATGAAATTTTTATTACTTTTCTCTTTCTCTCCCTATCCGACCTTCTAGCTAATACTCTTGTAGGCGTTTTTTGAAATATTATTGCACCGTTTAATTGTTTTAGTTCTTTAAGTTTCTCTTTGTCTATCGGTTTTTCGAATGTTACTATTGCTCTATATGTTTTTTCAGACCTTTCTGTCTTGAGCTTTCTTATTAGTTGCTTTCCATCTTCTATAATTTTGAGGTTTCTCACCTTGACTTTCTTTGATTTGTTTATTTTTTTCTCAATATCTTTTAAATCAATTTTTCTAATTTTTGGTTTAACAATTTCTATAACAAATGGTCTCCAAGCCAAACATCTAGCATCTATGTCTTCGCGCCCTTCTGCATGTATCTTACTTTTCTTTCCTTTTGTTGCCTTTAACAATGGTTTTTCTATTATCATCTGAACAGAAGTTGGATATAATAATCCAGTGCCTTTACATTTCTCGCATCCTTTACCCTTACAATACGGACAATACCATGTTGCTTGTGGTATTCTTCTGGATAGCTTCTGATACTCTCCATAAACAAATAGACTCTTTACTTGCAAACTTATCGTATTCTTTTCTAAGTCAACTAAGATTGTTATATCAGGATAGCTCCTATCCGCTTTTTTGCCAGTTTTTTTCTCTACAATTTTACCTATTTCTCTATTCAGTGTAGATTTTAATGATTCATAAAATTCTGCTCCAATCTCTTCTATCATTTCTTCTTCTTTTTGTAAAAGTTCAGAAGAGAGCTTTGTTCCAATTAGAAAAGTATCAAATTCATATCCTTTCAACTTTTCTATTATTCTGTCAGCTATTTCTTCAATTTTTTCAAATATGTCGTTGCAAAAATAGCAACTCTTTTTTTCTACTTCAATTTTCCTATTTCTGAGATTTATGCCATGAAAATTGCTCAAATCTATATCCAAATTTTCTCCAGAATCAAAAGCCATTGCCAAAACTTGTCTTATTGCTTCTCCTCTTTCTTTGTTAGACTTTCCAGTTAGTAGGTTACCAAAAGCTCTACCTAGGCAATAATCGCAGACATATCCTTTCTTCATGAGCTTTATAGCGCTTTCTATAACCTTCATAATCCTCTCCTATCCATCTCATAATTTACAATTGCTATTACTTGAGATGTCAAATACTCTATTTTACCAACGGATACTTTTCTTATTTCGTTTCTTAAAAGAAAATTTTCTTCTTTCTTAGGAATCCCCTTGTTATCACCCAAAATAAAAACAGAATCTTTTTTCATTTCAATATTTCTTATATCCTCACCATCCATATGTAAGTAGAAAATGTTATTGCTGCCATACTCTTCGATTTTCTCTTTTATCAATTCTTCAAAACTTTTTTTATCAATGTATATTCCTGGCTCAGAATTTTTCTTACCAATTCCAAAATTTTTTATTGCTATGTTTATGTGAGATGCTATGTTTCTTTCATCAGGAGAAACATTCTTTAACTCATTAGTGAAAAAGGTTACTGTCAGTGGTGGAGATGGCGGACCGTTTAAGACAGCATGAAATTTAACATCTTTTCTTAAAGAGTAAGATAGGAAAATTGCAGTAGAAATACATCTGGCTATTAAATCCATTCTACCCGCATTAGGCAAATCATTTAACTTAAACTCTTTAGTTACTCCTCTAGAAAAAACTATGAATTCTCTCATAATCTCAAACCAAATTGTCTCATTAACTGTTCTAACTGACCTCTTTTCAAACCTTTTATTCCACCCATGCTTTTCATGAGTTTTTTCATCTTGAAATATTGATCTAAAAGTTCTCTAACTTCTTCTTCTCTCGTTCCACTCCCCCTAGCAATTCTCCTTATTCTACTCTCGTTTATTATTTCTGGATTTTTCCTTTCTTCTGGTGTCATGGATTGCATCATATATTTCCATTTTTTCATTTTCTCTTCTTGTTGCTTTAGCAAGTCTTTGGGCAAACTTAATCCTGGAATCATTGATATTATGTTCGATAGCGGACCCATGTTTCTTATTGATTCGATTTGTTCGATAAAATCCTCAAGAGTAAATTCTCCCTCTACAATTTTTTCAACCTTTTCAGGCTTAACGACTTCTCTTGCTTTCTCAAGTAAAGTCTCTAGATCACCAAGACCAAGCATTCTAGAAACAAATCTTTTCGGATCATATTTTTCAAAAGCATCAATTTTTTCACCAACACCAATAAACTTAACTTTTGCTCCAGTAACACTACAAGCAGCTATCGCTGCACCACCTTTTGCTGAAGAGTCCATCTTTGTTATTATAATTCCAGTTATTCCAACAAGTTTGTTGAACTCTTCAGCTTGTTTTCTTGCTACTTTCCCTATGTCGGCAGGTAAAACCAATAAAACTTCATCTGGCTTTATTATTTCTCCCAGTTTCTTGAGTTCGTCTGCTAATTCTTCATCTAAAGCATCTCTACCTGCAGTATCATAAATGATATAATCATAATCCTTGAATTTTTCTAAACTTTCTTTTGCAACTTCAAAAGCATCTTTACCAATCAAAAATTTTACATTTATCTTTTCGGCAATCTGTTTTAATTGTTCAGGAGCTGCTGGCCTATGATAATCTAATCCAACAAGAGCGACTTTTCCTTTCTTTTTTAAATAATATGCAAGTTTTCCAGCCGTGGTTGTTTTTCCGCTTCCAAAAAGACCAACCAACATTATCTTTTTTCCTCTTATATCTGTTGCCTCTTTTCCAAGAATTGAAACTAATTCATCATAAACTACCTTTATTAAATATTCTTTAAGCGTCAATCCTTCTGGAATCTTTTCCTTTAACACCTTTTTCCTTACGGTTTCGATAAAATTATTTGTTATCTCTACATCAACATCAGACTGTAAAAAGATAATTCTTAGTTCTTTCAAGAATTCCTCTACTGTCTTCTCATCTACACTACTTTTTCCAATTATCTTCCTTATTGCGTTTTTCAATCCTTCTGAAAACGACTCTAACATAAATCAAATTAACCTTTTAACAATTTATTCTGTTTAAAAACTCAACAGATTGTTCAAAAATTCCTCCTTATCAAAGTATTTTATATCTTCATACTTTTGTCCATCGCAGATAAAAAGTATTGGTTTTTTAAGTAGATAAGAAACTGAAAGTATTGCTCCACCTTTTTCATTAACATCAAGCTTTGTGAAAATTACAGCATCTACTCCAATTTCATTAAAGAACTTTGCTTGGTTTATAGCATCATTTCCCGTTAGACTATCTATAACTAAAACCTTTAGGTCTGGTTTATTAACTCTAACAATTTTCTTCAATTCTTCCATAAGATTTTCGTTTGTATAACTTCTTCCAGCAGTATCAGCAAGAACAACATCAATTTTCTTAGCTTCAGCATATTTTCTTGCATCAAAAATTACTGCAGCAGGATCGGCTCCATACTTTTGTTTTATCACTGGTACACCAATCTTTTTTGCATGTTCCTCTATTTGCTCTATTGATGCTGCTCTAAAAGTATCTCCAGCAGCCAATACACAGGTAAATCCTTTTTTCGTTAGAAAGTTTGCAACTTTAGCTATAGTTGTAGTTTTACCAGAGCCATTAAACCCAAAGAAGACCATTAGATAAGGCTTTTTCTTTTTTATCTCTTCTTCTAAGTTAATTTTTGGTAAATCTAGAATTCCACTTAGACTTTTTCTTATTGCTTCTACCACAACCTCCTTTTCACTTCCTTTTCTTATTTCCTTTCCTTCCAATTCTTTAATTAAATCGTTCTTTATTTTTTCAGAAACTTCAAAAGCGACATCAGCTTCTAAAAGCTCAACTTCAAAATTTTCTAATATTGGTTCTAAATCCTCTCTTGTTAGTTTTTTCTCCAAAACTTTCTTTACAATCTTTTCTTTTAGTTTAGAAAACAGACTTTTGTCTTTTTTGATCTCTTTAACTTCTTCCTTTATCTCTGGAATTTTTTCCTCAATTTTCTCCTTTACAACTATTTCAGGCTCTTTAACAATCTTTTCTTTTTCTTCCTCTATTTCTTTTTGTTTACCAGTTATTTTTTCAGCTACTTCTTTCAACTTCTTCTTTAAAAAATCAAACATTTATTCACCCTTGTTTATGAAGTTTGCAATTCTTTCTTGTTGCAAAATTATATTAGACATCTGTTCGTTTATTTCCTCAATAGCTTTCTTTAATATTTCAATTCTTTTTATCAATATTTCGATAGTCTTTTCTTTATCCAACTTTAATAAAATCCCAGCACCTATATTAACTAGAAATTTTTCTTCATTAACTTTTCCTTCACAATAAACTCCATTTCCAATTGGAAATAAAGAATCTAAGTTCTCTTTAACTTCCTCAACAGAAGAAATTGTATCTTCAATTTCCTCAATTTTTTCAAGTATTTCATCTCTTTCTTTAGCAAGAGCCTCTAACCTGATCTGCAAGTTTGCATATTCTGTAATCGCTCTTTTCTTCTCTTCTTCATTCATAAAGATTATTGACTATTCAATTTTTACGTTTAAAAATAGGAAAAAAGCTAAACTTCTATTCCAAATTCTTCTTTGGCAACTTTCTTTAAAATCTTTATTAATTCCTCAAGCTGAGATTTCTTTATTGCTACTGCTCCAACACTTCTAAACTTACTCTCTGTTCTAATTAAGTTGTCGTGTTTTGTTTGATTTATTCTAACAAACGGTTCTTCCCCTCTATATCTTGGTTGCTTGAAAACATCAATCCAAAGATATTCTATAGGGGAGACTTGTATTTTTGCAATAAATTTGCTTGGCCCAACCGAATAGAAAACTTTCGCTGGCCCCTTTTCATCATAGTCAATTTTTTTCTCTAATAACATTTTCTCACAAAGTTTTGTTACTGTATGCCTATTCAAGTTTAAAGCTTTTGCTATTTCTGCTATTGTCATTCCTCTGTCGCTTTTCTCTAAAAGTTCATATATTCTTCTTGCATTCTCAGTATCGTATTCAACTTCTTTTGAAGATTTTATTTGCTCTGCCATAGGTGTTATTCATTTTAGTATATAAATTTTTTCTCTACTAATGCTAAAGCTTATAAATTTAAGAAAGAGAATCATAATTGGTTGGCGGCCAGATCGGGAGGGAAACACCCGGTCTCGTTCCGATCCCGGAAGTTAAGCCTCCCGGAGGTGTGGAAAGTACTGCTCCGCATGGAGCGGGAAATCCACGTCGCCGCCAACCGAATTTATTTTTGCAAAGATTTTAATTCTAGGACAAACTTAAAATTATAAATGCCCTCGTCGTCTAGTGGCCTAGGATGCAGGCCTGTCACGCCTGAGACCCGGGTTCGAATCCCGGCGGGGGCGTCCCGAAAATTGTTCATTGCCCGAATCACCTCATTTAAATATCAATCCAACATTCTCGCATTGAGATTAGAAGAAGAGCATTACAAGGAATTTGTTGAAAATAAGTTGGATTCGTTAAATAGATGAAACGCAGAGGGGGTTGGGTTACAATTTTTTGTTTATCTAAACCCCTTCGTTTGACTTCTTTGAAATTTGAACAAGAAGCAGAATTACTGTTAGTTGAAAAAACATGTTTAAAAAATTTACCTCTATTTTTAATTTTTCACATAAATGAAAAGCTTAAATACTTTTCCATTCAAATTTTTAGATGAAGCTTGCATTTATCTCAATGACTCAGAGAATTCTTTTTATCTCTGAGGAGATAGATGGGAACAGGACGACATTCCAAGGGTTTTCCGGTTTAACACCCTTAAAAACCGGCATAGGATTATAAAAAGGTGAAATAAAATGAAAAAATCTTCTGCTAAGTTCTTTGGAAAATCTTTGCTTGCTTTGGTTTTAGGAATAATAGCAGTGGCAGGGTTGGCAGTAGCAGGATTATTACGATTCTATGGAAAAGTAGTTGGGACGGCAACAGTAACTCAATCTGTTCAAGTTTCCTCAGACAATAATAATTGGTTAACTTGTAGTGACACAACTGGTGGAGGATGTACTATTACAGACACCTTTAGTGTAGTGGCAGGAAATACAGCATATAGAACTTATTATGTTAAAAATAACGCAGGAGTATCTGCAGGAATTAAGATAGATGACGAGTCCACACCTGGAGAAGTTGAAGAATTATATGTTGCTGTAGTTGATACAGGAACTGACTGCAAGAGTGAGGGTGTGTCATACACAAATATATTAGGCGAAGAAGGACCTCTTTCAGAGATTCTAGATCCAGGAGCCACAAAGAAAATATGTGAGAAGGTTAAATTCAAAATAAATACTCTAGAGGGTAGCTACGATGTGAAATTAACAGTAATTCCAGCCTAAATAACCTAACTTTTCTTTTTTTATTTTTTGCTTCAGGATGGTTAAAAAACCAAAATCCTGAAGCAAGGGAAAAGGTGAAAAAAATGAGAAAATTTGCAATGATTGGAATTGCATTTTTGTTATTTGTTAGTATAGCTTATGCTGGAGTTTTAAGCTATTATGGAAAAATTGTAGGAAATGTTAATGTTCAAGGTCCAATATTTTATGCTGATTTCTCTCAAAACAAGCTATTGATTAATACCAAACCTTCACAATCTCAATCAGTTTCTTTTTCAGATAGTGAGTCTAAATTTATTTTCTCTGATGATATAGGAGGAGTTAGTTTTAACTATAAAATAAAATGTGAGTTTTCTTTAAAAGTTTGGTCAGATTCAGAAAACCAAATACTTAGATTATATTGTAGATACTATGATACAAGTTGGCATGATTTATGTTACGTTGACGTAACAGTTTCTAAAACTCCAACTGTGATTACCACTTCTTGTAATTCAGGTTTAACAAGTATTACAAATGTTCACAGATTTGGATATAGATTTGAAGGTCAGAGTGTGGAAAATGTAAAATATTATATTGAATCCAACTCTGATGGTGATACAAGATTTCAGTTGGATAAGGTGAGTTAACCATGAAAAAATTAATTTTGTTTGCATTGTTTGCATTGCTAATAATTCCAGCTTTAGCTAAAGCTCAATTGGTTTGCGACGAAACCTCTTATCCTTTCAGACAATGCCAAGTAATTAAAGAATTTACAGATGTAGTAGCTGGAAATCCAACAGAAGCTGAATTAAATTTTGTTTACAAAGGTGCGTCGTGGGCACCCTTGGTTGTAAGGATAAACGTATCTTCGCAAGGATATACTTTCAGCGAGAACGATTTTATTGGCTATGGTTTGCTAACAACTAAAGCCATAAACACTCCTGTAAGCATGAACATTCCTTTGAAATGTGTATTACCACCAGTTTCTTTCGAACAAACAGGAGATAATTTTGCTTCTCCTCTTCCAAACAATTTCACACTTTATTGTTATAATGAAACCTTCTACATAGTAATGCCAGCAAGCAATAATACATTAAAGCTAACATTAGTACCGAATGTTGCATTGATTCCAAGTCAGTTTAACTTTACAGTAGAGCTAATGACAGACATAGGAGTCCCAACAATTGAGCCGGAAATTAACATAACAAATGGGTTTGGAAATCTTTCGATTAATCCGCCTTATGAAAAATTAGAGTTTTACTTTAACGAATCCCAAAATCTAACAGTAAAAACATTAGTTTATAGTTCAATCTTCTACAAGAAAGTTCCAAAAGAAAGACCTTTTAGCTTAATATTCTTCGACTTTAGAAATTCAACGCCTTTCGACGGAACAGTTCAAGTAAGATATTACTTTGATCCCGATGAAATAGAAAGGAATGGCTGGGATAAGAACAACATAAGATTTTATTGGCTCGACGAATCAACAGGAAATTGGTATTTAGTAGATTCTGGAGTAAAAGACAATTATGTTTGGGCTAACTTAACTCACTTTAGCCTTTACGGTGTTTTCACTTCACTCTACTATCCTCCAGTTCAACAGCAAATAATCTATGGTGGTGGCACTACAAACTACTATTACAACGTAACGAATGTTACGCAAAACATTACTCAGCCAGTAGAGAAAACAGTTGTTGAAAGATATGTTGAAAAAGCTGTTTGTGGAAATGGAATTTGTGAAGTAGGTGAGAGTTGCTCAAACTGTCCTCAAGATTGTAAATGTCCAAATGGATATCAATGCCAAGAAGGAATTTGTTTGCCAACTCCTGTTTGTGGAAATGGATACTGTGAAAAAGGAGAAACTCCAGATAATTGTCCGGAAGACTGCAAAGTTACAACAACCACTACTTTACCAACAGGGATAACAGGAAGAATAGTATCTATAGCAACAAATCCAATAGTTGCATGGAGTATAGCAACAATTATAATAGCTGTTGCTTTAGTATTTGCATTTAAAAGAAAAATTTTTTGAAAAATAACCTAATAATTTGGAAGTTGAGTTTGAAACTTAATCTTTCAGTTTAAAAGACAAGTGTTTTCCCCATTCTTGACGCCTAAGTGAAACGAACTTTTGAAATATCAGAAAAGAGTGTCTGATTTTTTCACGCTTATGTTAAAATTACTCTCGTTTGATATTGATTATAAGATAAAAGAGTATGCAAAAGAGGTCACTCAATCAACAAGGATACTTCCTCTACTGGAAAATATTTTCCTAACTCAATTTTTGCTTTTAAATCAGTGCAATGGCACGGATGAAGATTTTTTTAATTTGTTGAGATTGAAAATATCCGATAAGCTTAGCCAATACTTCTTTTTTAGTGTTTAACAGATGAAATCCACCAATAATATCCAATAGGAAGCGGTTTAGTTTTAAGATACGAAGAATAGCAAAATAAATTTTGTTATGAAATAATGGTTTTAAGATACTTGAATAAAAAAGAAACAACTAAAAAATAAAATGGGAAAAAAGGATTAAGAAATTTTTACTGTACTGTGTATCCTCCATCACTTACTATAACTTGCCCTGTTATATTGCTAGATTCATCCGAAGCCAAAAATACTGCTAAACTTGCTATATCTTCTGGCTTTCCCCATCTTCCAATTGGAATTGCTTTTTTTAGATTCTCATAAGCTTCTTTTCCAAGAGTCATAGTTCCAGGAGTTTCTATTGGTCCTGGAGCTATTGCATTAACATTAATTCCATATGGTGCTAGCTCTAAAGCTAAAGCTCTTGTAAAACCAGTCATTCCACCTTTACTTGCACAATAATGAGTCAATTGTGGGAATCCAACGACAGTTCCAGCAATTGAAGTTATGTTGATTATTTTTCCATATTTTTGTTTTATCATCGTTTCAACAACAGCCTTTGTACAATTGAAAGCTCCTTTTAGATTCACATTAATAACCTTATCCCAATCACTTTCTGTCATCTCAACAAAAGGTTTGAATGGATA
>OFEJ01000160.1_pt1 | contig 21629 bp, 24 predicted proteins | sample 1521051 | NCBI WGS metagenome assembly OFEJ01 (sample SAMN06268701, study PRJEB24108) | sediment metagenome | isolation source: Joseph's Coat, Yellowstone National Park, Wyoming, USA | place: USA:Joseph's Coat, Yellowstone National Park, Wyoming, USA | reverse complement strand
AGAAACCATTGTTTTATCAGGTAAGGACATACCCCCGTACAGCGGTATAGATACAGGGCTTTTCTACATACCGAAAACCCTGTTTAGCTATATAGAGAAGGTTGTTGCTGAGAAAGGTAGGAAAGCAACATTGTCAGACCTTATCAATGTTCTTGCTAAGGAGAATCTTGTTGGGCATGTTGATGTATCTGGACATCTGTGGCAAGATATTGATACTCCTGAGGATGTTGAGAGGGCTAGGAAGCTTTACTGGAGGATACCAGCGAGAAACCTTGTTAAGGAGAGTGACGGCATTGTTTCTAGGTATATAACAGGAGGATCTCTATAGCTATAAGCATAGCGCTCTACAAGGCGAAGATATTTATACACCCAAACATTGTGACACTAATAGTCTTTGCTGTAGGTGCCTAGCAATACTCTCATCAATTCTTAATGGAGTTGATGGAGAGATAGCAAGGCTGTTCAAGGCACAGACAAGATTTGGCGCACACCTAGATACTGTACTTGACAGAGTTGTGGACACACTCATAATGGCTGCAATGTTTTACCAGGTGCTCCTAAGGATCTTGACACCACCTGTAGATACTTTACAGCTGATTATCCATACATTGTTATTCAGCTTAGCTGTTCTAGGCTCTACATACTTTAGCTACATAAGCAACGTTATTGAGAATAAGGAGCTTGTTGCTAGGCTTAGAAACTCCTTCCCATGGACAACAAGAGATGTTAGGCTAACTGTACTAGCTATAGCAACTGCCTTAGGGTTCTACGAAGCAGGCTTCATGTATATAGCCTTCGCTAGCTGGATCTTCATAGTTAGGGCTATGATCAGCTTGTGGAGGGAAGGAGGTAAAGCTTGGAAAGCAATTCTCCTTGCCAAGACCCAAGTGGTTAGAGCCCAGGCCACTGGTAAAGCCATCGATTAGTGTAGTAGCTGAAGAGCTTTATCCTATACATAGCTCTCCTAATAGTCCTCGTCTACCTAGCTTCTATGACAATAGATAAGGTGTGGATGTACCAAACCTCTTTTCTCCATCTCTGCTAACTGATATGCTAAGCAACCTGGCTCAACATCAAGACGAGCAATAGCTTTCATCGCTCTATTCCTGACATACTCCATAAGCTCATCTAATGTGTAAACCCTCACAGCCATGCCTTTGGCACCAAAGCCCTTAATCATAGTCTTAAATTCGAAAATGTCGTGGAAAATAATTCTCATCTGCATATGGTGCTGGAACGACTACGTAGTATTGTGTTATATAGAGAAAGTAGGTGTAGTAGTAGTATGGCAATACGATTCCAAGTTGTCGAAGCTCATTATAACTCATGTTTAGTTCAAGATCTTTAGCTATGCAGGTATCAAGAGATTCTGTTAAGCACTTTACCACAAAGCTTCCTTTCCTAGTCTTCTCATCGGCCCTCATCTTTCGATGGAATAGCTTTGTGAATACCACCTTGAGGATATACTTATTGGCACCGTCTTTGATGAAGAAGTAAAGGGCCTCTACAAATTCATAGTAATAATGACTCTCAAGTTCTTCAATAGCGGTATCAATGTCGAGATCCGTTGATGAAAGGGCTTTGATAAGAGCCTTTAAAGCGTCTGTAACCTCCTTCAATCTATTCGGCTCTATTCCTAGCAACTTAATTATTTGCGAACCAGTACCCTCTATATCGCATTCGTGACAGAAGCGTTTAACAAGCATGGTTAAGTACACAACAGCCTTAGCCCTGTAACCTCTTAGATAGGGATTGAGAATTGAAACCATGGAATTCATAGACATGCGGATCACTGGGTATTACTATATTGAGGCACGAACATATTCTTTAATATAATATTATAATTTTAATTTAAGTTCTTTGTTAGTTTTAAAATAAGGTAGAGTTAAAAAGTAATTAGATAGGTTAAAGCAGGCTTGATGCGGTTAGATTATGCCGGGATGTGAAGTTCATCAAAAAATTACTGAGGAAACTCTGGAGGTGCTATGCAATGAGTTTGAGGATTTTATTGATTTATGTCGCTTAATTGATGGCGACAACAGAGATGTTCTCATCAATAGTGTTTGCGATCCAGATATTCGTAACCTTGCTGATTATGTTACAGAAATAGCTGAGTACTGTGTTTGTGATGGTGAGGAAGTTGATATTGATAAATGTAACGAGTTGATGTCTAGGAGAAGAGAGCGTGAGCAAAGGCTTTCATATGCTTCTAGTCCTGATGAGAGAAGGTCTATAGAGGAGGAGCTTAGGAAGATACCTAGATGCAAACTACAAAAAACTGAACCTAGGCAAAAACCGGTAAAGCATCATGGAGGTGTAAACACTACATTATGGCGGTACTATGTGTATACAGCTGCGAAGAATTGCTTAGAGGCTGATAAGGGTATTAGTGGTAAGGCTAGGGAATGCATGAAGAGATTAGCAAGAGCTTTACACTATGCTCAGGACGGCCCTATAACTAGGAGTATAAGAATTGAAGGAGCATATGATGTCCACACTATTAAAGTTGATGAGTTTCACGACATCTTTGAAAAGGGAATAACAGAGATTATTAGACATGAGATCAACAATTTTGACATATTTACACCTATTAGGGAAGGTGTTAACATGGCCCTAAATGAGAAAGCCTTCACTGTACCTGATAAGAAGAAGTTGAGCTCAACTGAAGAAACTAGCATTGTTAATGCGATGAAGGCCATGTTTAGGAATGCTGCATACACCTTCACAAAGTTTATACAGATTATTAGATTTGTTAAGAGGGAAAGCAAGAAGATACAGCGGCTATACATGCTATATAGAGCTCTCCAAATGACTGGCTATGCAGCAATAGCCTCATTAATACTCTTAGTATTTGTCTTACCTCATACATTAGTACATGTATTGTTAACAGTGATTGGAGCATCATTGATTGCCTCATCCAATCTACTTTACATCAAGATAAGGCCGATGCTATGCTTATACATGAATATTGATTGCGAAGGCTATAAGAAATCTATTCTCACCGAAAGAACAGAGGGGGGTAAGAGAATAATTGTAAGAAAGTATCAGGTTCTTTAACTTAAGCATAGCCATAGCTCTTCAATACACGTGCAAAATATTGTTTTGACTGTGAAATTCTCAGTCCTTGGCGGAGAACAGTGTGCTATAATTTAAGTAATTGAAAGTTTATTAATCTGTTTGTTATAAGCGAAATATTGGAATATGTATGGACTTGAGGAAACGGCTTAAGGTATTAATGTTGTTGCTAATAACCTTAGTACTTCTACTCTGCGTGCTTATAATCCTCATTGTAGCGGCTTATCCAGGCTTAACAAATTATCTCTCCGCTATGGTAATACTTATAGCTCTTACATCCTTATCTAAGACTATATCAGGATATAGCAGGGTTCTTAGAGTTGTTATTACAGCAGGTCTTGCTGTATCGTGTGCTTATCTAGTTATTATGGTGTGGCCAGAGCTAGTATTTCTCTTCTTTTCATGGATAAGAGTATCCAGCCTCATTGCTTTGATGCTCCTAGCCGTACCTATACCAGTTGTTTTAGCTGTTCTTAGGAATAGATTTAAGGAGGTTCAGGTTCTGGCAGGCTTAACTTTAATCATAATTTCAGTTGTATACCTCCTCATGCTAGTATTGTCTGCACAGCTCCTCTACCCAATGCATATCACAGATCTTAAGACTCGTTACGGATCTTACTGCTCATTAGAGAATGTGTGGCTTATTGCTAAGGAGTTTAGCAAAACATATTTCAACGTGTATGGCATAAATGAGCGTGTCGGCTTCAAGCTATTTCCAAAGATTGGAGAGTTTGATCTCATACCTATGGAGCTACGAGAAGTACTCAGTGCTGTTGCGAGGATAGGGACATGTGGCGAGTTTGCAATGGGCTTAGCAAGGCTATTGAGAGATTCATTTGGTTGCGAAACCAGAATAGTAGCATTCAAGACATTAGATCACGAGTTTCCTGAGGTCAAGGTCAATGGAACTTGGTATGTGTTTGACCTTATATACACAACTCCTGATAAGCCTGTTGAAGCCGGTAAATACGCTGAATACCTACAAAACAAATGTATGGTTGAGCCCAGATTCTGCAAGGTTTTTCATGCAGGGTTTAAAGGTTTAGTGGATACAGTTACAGGAGAGGATCTAAGAAGAGAGCACGGCTTCAGCACCTCTTCTTACGCAACTAAACTATGTTACTTTCAGTTACGTGTAAATAGTTAAATATTATAGACCATTATTCATATGTATAGGTCTTGGCTGTGTTTTTGAGATGAGAGCATGGATATAATAGACGCTAATGCTATTGTGAAGACCCTTTTCAATACAGATAGTACTACACTTGTAGAGGTTCTGACTGTTTTCATGCTACATTTCGTTTTCTACAGTCTCATTACACTAATTATCATACTCCTTCTGCATCTCATAGCAAAAGTTCTTAATAAATCGATGCAGTTGAGGAAAGGCTTTCACGGGTTTATACGAAGGTTTTGGGATTCAGTACTTATTCAATCGTTGCTCATCTCATTATTCCTCATAAGCATAACCTATAATGCTCTCTTCGAGTTTCTGGTCTTCATGGTTATGTGGCTTCAACTTGAAATAGCATATGTATCGTGGCGTATTGAAGCGGGACCTCACTTTGTATTCGATGTATCGAGATGCGAAGATATAGAGCCTAGTACTGAGGTATGTGTTGAAACAGGCAATATCTATATTCATGTGAGGAATGTTGGAAGAATTCCTGTACATAGCATGAGATTGACAAGAGTATTAGACAACAAAATGATGTCCATAAAACCAGAAGTGTGGGAAAAGCACATAGAGCATCCTATCATAAGTCTTGCTCCTGGCGAAGTAAAATATGTTATTAGTATGGATCAAGATATCTTACCTAACTACCTAAATAAGGTGTTTGAAATATGCTACTCTACTCCACTACAACCCCATCCTCTAGAGGAATGCATTTATATAACACTCGCAAATATAGGTACTAAAATTGCTGTTTATCAGCTAGACCCATCAATTATCTTTAACACGCCACTAATAAAGTTGTATAGGATGTGGCGAGATGTCGCAGCACTTCCACATATTGCATTAATGCTCAGACGTGCTTCAAAAATTAAGGGGTATCAATGATTTTGGAAGTATAAGTACACTGTTACCTACGATGTTGATGTGTTTACCTCTTTAGGAACTCTTTTAAGATGTCTTTGTATGGATTTATGCCTGTGTATAGTCCATGTACTTCCTCCCATCTAACTACTATCACCCTTCCCCTAATTTCTTCGAATGCTCCTTTAAGTCTTGGCTCTACAAGTTTCCACGCTCTTTCAGCTTTTGCTTCATCACTTACTATGAGCCATAGTTGCTGGCAGTTCCATGTATCGTAGGCGTGTTTAAGCCTTGCTAATGCTCTATCAACATCGTGACTAACCTCAACTTCAAAAACTTTTATAGGTGGTTTTTCATGAGATCTCATCCATGTAACATCAACTCTGTAAAGCATGTCATCGGTTCGCTTCTCCTTCTCCACGTAGAATCCTAACCACTCACCTAATTCAAGCAACTCCTTCATAAGATCATCGTGAGAAGGTCTTGCCTCAATTGCTGGTTTAGGTGTAGGTGGTGTGGGTTTATACCCGGCTTTGTTTCTAATAGCATTGATGATTTGAGGCGCTACGTCTGGTTTTAATGGTATGAACCCTGATATTCTTTGCTCACTTAATGGCTTGTTCCTAACCTTTTATATCTGTGAAGTCGCCTAACTTCACCGGCCTCTCGTACTTGACAATGTTATCAAACTCTATGATATACGAATTCTCACCAGGTTTTGGGAATTGAGCGGTTGGTAATTCAACAGCTCTTGCTGCATAAGCTGAGAACTCTTCTCCCTCAACAAGTTTCACGCTCCTAACAGTGAACTCACCGACAAAGAGCCAATCCTTTCGAGAGGAACCCTCCTTAACAAGAACTAGACACACACTTCCAGGCGATAAAACCTGAACATTTGGCCGACGATTAGGCGGAAAGTTAAATACCGTACACTTTCTCTTCAAACACTTCTCAAACCACTCCATAACAGTCAAAACAATACAGCCATAAACACTTGCAGACAAAGCACACCAACACCCAGACAACAATTCTATGCTTACAGCAGAAAATATCTTTTACCACCATTGTATAAGAAGGTTTATTCTATTCTTCGCAATGTTTGGATTCTCAGAGGGTTCAAGTAAGAGCTTAGCATTGATGCTGTTAGCAAAGTTATTACTAGGCTTTATGTCATGTGTCAGGGAGGCATATTAGTTGCATTAATATATTGATGTTTTGGTGAGCTGTGTATGGCTGCTGAAGTGCTTTTGCTGGTTGTGCTCTTTGTGGTTGTAATCATAGCTGTTTACCTCTATGCCAGGTCTAAGGCTTTTGCTGAGGCTAGGAGGCTTTTTGAGGAGTGGAGGCAGAGGGAACTTAGTAGCATTAGGCATGAGGTGGAGAGCGAGGTTAGGAAGGAGTATGAGGCAAAGCTGCAGCAGTGGTTGCAGGAGAATGAGAAGAGGATTAGTGAAGACGCTATACAGAAAAGCTTAGCGACAATACTCGGAAGGGTTGGAGAGGAACTGGCACCACTAATAATGTTCGCTAGCTATGGCATAGAGCCCAAGGACCTTAGACACATAGGCTCTCCCATAGACTACATAGCGTTTAAAGGGTACTCAAAGGGTGAGGTAGAGGAGATAATATTCTTCGAAGTGAAGACAGGCAAGACATCGAGACTAACAGATGTTGAAAGAAGTGTAAGAGACGCTATTGCAAGCGGTAAGGTAAGGTACGTAGTCATCAACATTAAAGAAGAGCTAGAGAAGTTGCAGGCAACTCTAATAAAGCAACACCCTGAGGAAACTGCTGAGCAAACTCCTGATAAAACTAGCTCTTCGCCATGAGCTGCACTTAATATATTAAAAATTAAGAACTAAATTATTTCATTAATTAATACTGTGATCGTCAAAAAGATCTTAGTCCTAACCACTGCCTAAGGGACATATGAGACTAACTCTTTCATATCTCGATTCAGGCAACTTCTTGCTCTACTGCTCCCGCCCTATATAGCAAGGTTTTTATTTTAGCTATATTCCTACTCAAGTAGTACACAACAGCAGCGAGAAACAGGCTTCTAATAAACATAGACAAGCTTCCTAGCACTACTAAAGACTGTGCTTGTTAAAGCCTAAATAAACCCATTTCAACATCCCCATTCGGAAGTTCTTGAAACCTGCAAATACTATATGTAGTAATCTTGTATTTGAATGTTTTGCAATTCTAGATATATTAATGTTTGTATATAGTGTAAGCCTTTTTATCTGGCGTAGTTAGAGTGTTGATTTAGGTGCTAGTTTATGTCTGTACGGGAACTCGATGTTCTGAAATCTGTGGTTGAATTGTTGGAGGCTATGGCTAGGTATATTGATGGTGTGGCTGATCTTGAGATAAGGTATGGTAAGAGTTTTGAGGAGATTTCTAAAGAAGTCCTTTCTCCATCAACACTGCTTGAGTTTTCTAAAAAGCTCTCACCAGAGCTCTTCGCTAAGCTTATGAGCATTCTGCTTAGGTTGGCTACATCAGGAGAGAGAATGCGTGATGTATGGAGAATGCCTGCAGAAGAGAAGAAGAAGGTAGCTAGCGAAGTCAAGAGCATTGCTGAGGACTTGAAGAGCTTCTTACGCGATATAGAGGTATACGCCAGGTAAAGAAGCTGGCTAAGTATGACAGCTAAGATGTTTAAACACTGTGAGAATTCATGAGCATGCAAGTACCGGATCTAGCTAGTTTAAATGAAGTGATGTTTAAGGGGATAGAAGAACTACTTAGTGGTATTGACGAGCTGCGCCTGAGCAAAACCTTTTTGAAAATGCAGAATAGTTTTTACAGCGCGGCTATTGACATAGTGAAAGCTATTGCTAGAGAGAGTAAGCTTAGCAACTGTATAAAAGCTATGCTTGAAAGTATTACCGGTTTGCCTATTGCTAGTGTTAGAGTTAATAAGGTTTCTAACAAGTACTTTGTCGTGGCCACAGTAAATGCCAGTGCCAGCACAGTGCTTGAGAAGTGGCTTGAAATTGCAGACATGCTGAGGGGAACCAGCATACTGTTTGAGTGGGCGGGGGAAACCGATGTATCACCAGTAGAACTGGGCACGCTTCTCGGAAAAATCTTTGCTAAGCAAGGCGTTTTCTTGATTAGCGAAGAAAGCTTCAATGTTGTGAAGCTTCTTAATGAGGAGTGGGAGTAAAGAGATGTACTACCTAGACACAAGCACCATAATATCATATCTATGTATTAGCGAGTATAAGCATGACATTGTAAGCAAGTTTTTGCATGAACTAAAGTCTAGAAATAAAGATATCTACACCTCAACATATGCACTCACTGAAGTAGTCAACACTCTATGTAGAATTGCTTACGAATACGAAAAGTCCGGTAAAAGCTTCATAGAGCCTTTGAATAGCTTTGTAAAGCGAGTTAAAGACCTTGAAGATCGCTGCAAAGCTATCCTAGGGTTCGTCATAGGGTTCTTAACCACGGGACTGGGAGTCAAGATTATTGATAACCCTGAGAACTACCAGTTTACAGAGCTTGCACAAGGTGACAATCTGAAAGTCCCCAAGATATTTAAGGTGGCTATTGAGCTGTCACCAAAGGTAAAGTTGAGAATCAAAGACTTGCTACACGTCGTTTACGCATACATGCTATCACAAAGCTATGGAATTAGGTATATCATTACATTAGATGAAGAGAACTTTGCTAAAGTAGCTCAAGATATGAAAAGCTTGCTCAACATTGACGTAGTAGTGCCTCACTAGCACCCCTAATACATGACCCCAGCAAATGATGAGGTCCATACACTATATAGAGGGGTTAATGAGTCTAGGTCTAGCTATTTCCCTAAATACAAGGGCGCTTGGCCATAGATAGCGTTTCTTAGTCTCAAAGTCTACCTTGGCTACGCCAAACTTCATACTGTAGCCCATGGCCCACTCATAGTTGTCTATTAGTGCCCAGTGAAGATAGCCCCTCACATCAGCTCCTTTCTCTATAGCTTTTAGCGTTGCCTCTAAGTGGCGTATAATAAACCTTGGCCTTAGCGAATCCGCTGAGTTTGCTACACCGTTTTCTGTGACTACTATTGGTAGGTGGTACCTCTCGTACACAGTTGTCAAAGTCCTCTCAAGCCCTTCTGAATAGAACTCTCACCCAAAGTCGTTACATGGCCTCCCAGCTTTACTTACTCCACATGCTGTACACAGATTTCCATAACCAGGCACCACTCTCCACCCCTCAGCTGAGCTACCTCCAGAGGACACAGCCATTCTTGTGTAGTAATTTACTCCAATCCAGTCAAGTCTTCTCTTCAGAACTTCTGACGAGACTAGTAGTGATGAGCCTGTTGTTATAGCATCAGTAAATATGTAGTTGTACATGTAGGAGGCCTGTTGCGTAGCCTGTTTCTCGCTTTCACTCTCTCCATTGTATGGCTCAAACCACATGTAGTTAATTATAACTTCAACAGGTTTACCACTAGTGGCTTTGAGCACATCGTAAGCCCTTGCATGAGCTACTATCTGATTTCTCAATGCAAGTAAAGCGTAGTCTAGACTCGACACCCCTGGTGGAAAACCTGATTTAACCATTAAGTAGCCAGCAACAGCAACAACATTAGGCTCATTCATTGTGCTCCACATACCGACAAGGTCTCCAAATACGGTTCCAACTACATGCACACACTTAGCGAACTCCACTATCGTATCCTCGCTTAGCCAACCCGAAGGCGCGTTGAACACCCCTCTAGTCCGCACAGCTACCGGGTTGTGCACCCATGATGGAAGAGTAAAGTGATTCAGATTCAGCACGAGTTTCTTGCTGCGGTCAACCCAGTCCCTGAATATCCGCCTGTGGTGCTCAATAGCACTCTTATTAGCCATTTCCAGCAAGGCTTTGAGAGACTATTCACTGATATCGATATGCGCTATAACCCCATTCTCATCTCTCTCAACACTAACCCTTACATCATGCGTAGGCTTAGAAAAATCCTGCTCCACTCAATCCCAAGCCTCAGTGTATTAGCCCCAAGAGACTCAGTTATATCGTGATCCAATTTGTATAAAGCAAAGTAGGCAGGCCCATTCTCAGGCAAGTCACCACTAACTATACCACTCGCTATGTTATCTGGAGAATGAACCCATATCCACCAATCCGTGTTCGGGTCTTCATGACCAGGGTAGCCCATTTCAAATTAAAAACCGCTTTCACTAAACCCGAATAGGAAATCCTTGGGAAACTTCAAAACCTGACCCCAGCCACAAGAACCATCGCTTCAGTTTAAAAACACTAATAATCCTCAGCTGATAAAGCTCCAAGGCCCTAAAGCTGTTAAAGCTCACGAGAGTAACTCTATGTGCCTATCCCCCACTAAGCGAGAGGACTGTTGAGCAACGTAATCCTAATACTAGACAAAGACATTTCTATACAACCTTGGCAGCCTTTACAAAGTACTGAAATTGGCTAGCTTCTCTATGTCTATGTAGAGAACTTGCAAAGATGAAATCAATTCAGCGCTTTACTGCTAAAAGCAGCTATTGTTAATACCCTGTATACAGGCTATGTCTCCCAGTCTTGCTTAAGAATTGTTGTTGCTTCTTCGAAATGCCTTCTCCTCTCTTCCTCACTATTGTAACACTCTTCGATAATTAATTTGAGGGTGTTGTGAAGCGTAGACCTCATGTAAAGCTCTATGCAGTACATCTTGAAGCTTCCTCTAAGTATGCTAGCAAGTTATGATATTGTTAAAGATGAATAGCGGCTCTTCAAATAGCTTTTCAATGAGTTGTATATGTGGGGTGTGTCTGGAAAGCTTATTGCGTTTTGCAAGCTCTAAAAGCTCCATACACCTCCTAGCTATAGCAACAATTTCAACACACCAACCAGGACTTCTATAGTCAGTAGCTCTACAAAGCTCTTGAGGCTCCATAGAGGCTAGCATCTCAACAGTCTTTATATCAGCATCCTTCAACCTCCTAATAGTTGCCTCAGGAAGCTTAAGAGCCAAAACATCAACAGGAGTTTCGCTCATATGCATTCCCACACCTATTTTACAGCAAGTCGAGTTCATAAGTTATAACAGTCATGCAAACTAGGCTTCAATTACTTACCCTGATAGCAGACTTCTGCTATTAAGTTAGGCTATGAATTGAGCTTTTAGCATTCCATGCCCACAACTTTTTCTAGCTCCTGGCTTTTCGTCTTGGCATTACACCTGTGAGTGCCTTGTTTTAGCTTTTGATGCTCTCTCTGCATGTATTTATTGTGATTGTTGATTGGTTGAGAGACTTTATATGTTGCAAGGTCTTGATATGTAGATAAATTTTTCCCTTTACACTAAATATCTTTTGTAGGTGGTGTTGATGGTGAGGTTTAGGGCTGTTGTAGTGCTATGTATAGTTGTGTTAATGGCTTTAGCGATTGGGGTTCATGTTGTTAGTGCTAGTGTGGAAGAGGTCATCTATAAGCCTAGTGATTGGGTAAGGTATAGGTACAGTGTTAGAACATCTGAGGAGACTTGTGTATGGATTATTAGGGTGACTATTAGGGAGGTGAATGCTACTCATGTGAGGTATGATGCTGGTTTGGAAAGTATGGTCTCTGGGGGGAAGCTATGCGAAGGATTCACAACACTTCTTGTCATGGGTTTAGGGTTTGAATCTGCAACGCCTGTTGATTTGAGGATAGTTGCACCAGAATCAAAGAGGTTTTTGGTAAGCCCAAACTATACAGGAACCTACTCCTTTGGTAACGCCACGGTTAAGTATTATAGAGGTGTTCTTGTGTGGTACTATGAGAAGATCACAACACCTTTTGTTGGCACAGCAGAGGTTGTTATCATCGATACGTCTATAAATGATTTGAAGCCGTTGATAACAGCAACCATGCCCACACCTCCACAAACATCAACAGTAGTACCAGCAACAGTAACCATACTAACAACTACAACACTAACCCAAACCATAACCACAACAATACCAACAACACTCACAACAACAATCAGGGTCTACGAAACAGCAACAATAACAGAAACAATTGTGAAACGTGAAACCGTTACAACAACAAGTATTGCTACGGTGACTACAGAGAAAACCACAGAGAGAACAGTTGAGAAAACAGCCACGCTAACTGTAACCACATCAACAACAGTCTATGAAAGGGTAGTAGATTGGGGCACAACAATACCAATAGCAATCATACTACTAGTAATAGGCATTGCAATAGGCTACTTAATAAAGAGAAAGTGAGATTCTAAACCTAGCCCATTTTTTCAAATCTCCCCAATTTTCATTCTTTAGGACTAAATTTTAAATAATTTATTTAGCGAATGATCATCTTCTTTCAGCCTCTTCCTAAAATACTTTAAATACCTCTATTTCCTTAAGGAAAGAAAAATTAAAAGCGATAATAGATTCTTTAGCTCTTCAGCCTTTTAGTACACTCATCTTTAAGACTTGCTAGCTCACCTATTGTTTGTGGATATTGCAAAGGTAAGCAGTTTTGAGATTACATTAAAGCTTTCACTACATATCTCTTGAACTCTTCTTGCATAGCTTTATAAGCAAAGTTTTCGAATATTGCTACGCCAAGTGTTTTTAGCTGTGCTTTGAGTGTTGGGTTCACGGTTTTTAGGGATGCTAGGACTGTGTTTCTAGGTCTTAGAAGCTCTACGTATTCCTTGATCTGTTCGATTACGTAGCTATATATTTGGCAATACTATTAATATACTTCAAAGAATTGAAAGAAATTGCTAAGTATGCTAACGATGTTCTAAAACAACGATTAAGCAGTAAAGAGTATGAAGAAGCTATGAATGCATTGAATGACTTTGTGAAATTAGTTGAAAATATGCAACTTGGAAGAGAGCTTGCTGAAGAACTAGAGTATAAGTTATATAATGTTTTTAGAGGAGTTCTTCACACATTCATAACAAGAAGAGCTGGTTCCATTATTCAGGCTGTTAGCAATAAGAGAAAGGTGTTTCAAGCCTTACTTTCGTTAAGTACAAATGCTGCAATCAAGACTCGTGCAGGTTCCTTCCATATAGTACTAAGTCATGATAACTTCACTTCAAGGGAAGGCTACCTATACTTAAAGAAGTTTGATGTATCTTTTAAGGAGTTCATCGATTTAGGTCTCTTTGTGATAGTGATGCCTGAACCTATTGGCTACGGCATTATTGTTCCAGCACCTTATGTAGATACGTATATTCGACGCTTAACGGCATCTCTACAAGCAGTATCGCAGCAAACTGTATCAATTGTTCAAGTACCTATGCAGGTTTCTAAGGAGAGGGAGGTAAAGACTGAAAGCAAAAGCTTTATACTGGAAAATGTTCTGCTCTTTCGTGAAATTCTCGAAACTATTGTTACTAAGGTATTTGAGAGCTTCGGATTTAAGGTTCAGGTAAATGCACTGTTACCTGCTAGAGGAGGATATGTAGAGGTTGATATTTGGGCCTCCAAGAAAATCAGTAATGCGTTATTCACAGTCTACGTATCATGTAAGAATTGGGATAGGGATGTGGATAGGCATGTTTTAGATCATGAATTTGGCAGAATTCTACAACTATATCAACTTCCTCATCTAAGGATTCTCATTGTTAAGAGCATGTCTGACCCCGCAAGAAAATTAGCTCTTGATAATGGCTTCATAGTAATAGAGCTTGGGGAGAAGGCCACATCTCAGAATGCTCAAGAGGTGTACAACATGATCTATAATAAGCTTAAAGAGGTATTCCTAGGGTTAGCGTCGCCAATTCTCCAATCGATAAGCATAAAAATAGTGAGCTTGGCTGAAGAAGTTAAGAAGATTGGTTACGAGCTCGGGAAGGTCTAGTTAAAAATCGGATTGGAACGACTATTACTAACTATTGATATGCACTTCTTAAAGCACGTCAAATACTTCATTACGTAAAAGCTCTATAACATCAGATGGTGTTGGCGCTAATCTTTGTGCTGTTCTGAGCTTTCTGTTAGCTTCGTGTAATGGCCATGGAAGTGAGTGAATCCACGCTCTCGAGATATTATTCAATGCTATTAGGGATGCTGTGAAATCTAACAATTCTTTATCAAGGTTCAAGTTTGCTGCAAATGCTCCTCCTATGATAAATGTTAGAAGTATTGGCATAACAGTTAGGGATGAGGCAATCTTTTGCGGGGGCTGCACAGATACAAACAGGTATTTAGAGATCTTCACATTTACTCCTTGTATCTGTAACACTTTCCCTGTATATAATGGGACGCATATAGATGGCTCTGGATTTACTGGTATTCCGGATTGGCCCTCAAGCTTTATTACTCTTGAATAGCTGTGGGTTTTTGTAGCACCAACAATTATTGCTTTATTTAGAATAGCCTCCACTTCTTCTCTAGATAGGTAATTGCGTAACATAGTCTCGGGCTTAGCCCTATTAACATAAACTAATGTGATAGTATTTGGAGTACTCTGCTTCAGTTTCTCGAGCACCAAGTCCTTTAGGATATCAGCTAGTGCTGCATCTTCGCCAACGTCACTAATTCTGATAACAGGTTTTATCATGCATCTACCTTTAGATATATCTAGTATTGATATTGCGCACGCAACTCTATAGCTACCTCTCTCCATACCGATTATTGTAGCATCAATGCCTATGACCCTATCAATAATGAACTTCTTATTGCCTATTGAAATTATGAGAGGCTTAAGCTTATGTGAAAGTATCTTAGGCACTACTGTTACGAAGCTTCCTAGAGCTGATAGGAACTTATAGTATGTCTCATCACCACTTAGTTTGATATATCTAGAGAAAATACGTTCAAGAGCCATCCTATACTCTATTAAATCCCTTATATCACGTCCATCAAGATAGTAATCAGGGCCAATAAATAGAACACCCTTAAATCTTCTACTACTAGACCTTACCTTAGATACAATAGAATCGAGACTATTAAGTACATCATTAATAGTGCCATAAGATTCGTAAGCTACAGCCTCATTAAATACTCTCTGACATTGATTAGCATCCTTAATGCCCTTACATATCTCACTACGTAGTTTATTTAGCACCTCCACAGTAACATCATTCTTCCCGATACCCACAATTAGTAGGTACAGATCATCCCTAATACTTCTAAGTTTTTCGTAGGAACTCCATAACCTGCTAATTTCGGTGAGGCTGAGCGTTGCTGTATACCTACCTTGAAGCTTTTTACGCTTGAACTTCTCTATTGCGTCTTCATCTATAGCCTCAACATATCGTGGATTAGTTAAGATGATGCCTGGAACTGTAAATAGTGAGTTATCAATATCAATAGATATTGTTAAGGGTCCTAATTTTATGTTGCCACCTTTGGATAACTCATTTATAAAATCTTGAATCTCTGAATGTCTATTACCTGGCGAAAGCTTTAGCAGTTCAACAAAGTCAGAGTAGTATTTGGTGGCATTTGAATCGTCTGAGAAGAAAAGCTTCTTTATTGTATCTAGTGTTGGTACTGGTGTTAGCATTTCTTTTGGTAGGAAGAGAACTTCAATATTCCTGTTAGGGGCTCGCAACATAAGCCCTTTACTAATTAGATCTTGTCTAAGTGCAACACTTTTTGGTGCAAGAGCATATTCGAATAGGTCATCAACTTTGTACTGTTTTTGTGTCCATTTCTCGCTTATTTTGCCTATGTTGCTAAGATATTTAATAGCCTTGTTCACAACCTCCTCTACTTTATCTCTTGAGATGGTGCTGAGTATGTCATTTATAGATATTTTCTTGTCTTCTCCAACTACAGTAAATGATGTTGTTGTATCTATTACCTTAAACCATGAAATAGTGCTGAGCTTCATTCCCAAGCTATTCTCTAACTGATCAATACTCTTAACTATCTCAAGTTTTCTACGCGCATCTACGAAAAGGTAGTAAGAATCGTTAATTATGTCATAACCTAGTTTAACAGCTTTAAATACTTCTACAGCTCCACCAGTCAATTGCTTAATTCCGGATGGTGTAACACTTATATTCTTATTGTAGAGTTTTCCTCCTGATGCCCCATCCCATCCACGAGATTTATAAAGATCCATTCGAATGCCTCTATAACTCATAGACCCAATGATCTCTATGGAGTTGCTTAAATAATCTAATTTCACTGGATTGCCTATATTGGCGAACAAATCCTTTGCTATATCTTGAACTTTTTCTTTATAGGTGCTAGGAATGTAAACCGTGTATGCAGTTGTATGTACATCGCGATATGGAGAAGAGCGTAGGATTCCATACTTGCTTAATACGCTTAGCAAAGTACTGAGGTTTTGTGCAGGTACCTGCAAAGCTACTACACTATCATCGGATAAGTCAACAATATCTAGCCTATAACCCTCAACTATGTACCTCACATAGCTCATGTACTTAGCCCCCTAAACACCTACTAATGAGAAGCTGAGGGTATAGTGGAAAATTCTACACCTGTCTATATAGATAGCCTCGCCATTGCCGAGGTTTTTAATTGGTGCTTTGAACATGCATAGACCATTTGGTAGTACAGTAAGCTCACTACTAATAATGTCACCACCCCTAATCACTTTAAATAGTTCCTGCAAACCGCTAACGTAACCCTCATTAATTCTTAATGGATGCATAGGTAGAGTGAACCACATATCGCTACTTCCATATAAGACCCTTACCTTAAGTTTTTCCGCATCCTTGGATATGCGATTAAAGCATCTTTCAGCAATTCTATTAACAATACTTATGTACTCCTCTATACGCTCCTTAAACTTCTCAACATTTCTCCACATATTAATTATGTATTCTGTTTTCGGAGTTGATGTATCAACAGTAACTCTTTCTTTATACTCCTCTCCAACTAGCTTAGCAAGAGATTTCTCAATATATTTCTTACATCTTTTCTCAAGGTATTCCATGTGCCTCTCTTCATCAATAATGAAGACTCCTATAATCTTTGCGTAAAGAGGTGCTTGAGACCAGATCAATCCAGCTGTGTAGAAGTAGAGGGAGTGGGAACCAAGCTTTATATGCAGTCCAGTATCACTACCTTCAGGTAAAACGTATAGAGCTGCATAGAGAGCAACTACAGCACCCTTCTTACGCCTTTTAGGATAGCTTCTTTCAGATATCCTTGCATAAACATGGTATGGAATACCAACCCCAATTTCATGAAAACCTATACGAACATCCGGAATATAATCGTTAACGCCACCAAATACTTCATCAAGGGTACCATCGAAAATGAGGCTAGAGGCTGGAAAGCTACTAGTACTGCTTCGAGGATTAGGCTGAATCTCACTCAAAAACATCCTAAGCCTTCTCTCCAAATTGTTACTGGAATCCATCACAACTCAATCCTTAACTATGTTATCTCGTACAAGCCAAGTATTATATACTATTTGAGATTTTTATAAGGAGTGCAGCTCATCAGAGCGTTCAATGGTAATGTAAATTGAATGGAATGAGCGTTTGATATATTTAAGTTATTCAAGTATTTAAGGAACTTAATACTTTCTGGGAGTGTACTGAGAGTAGGGAGGTATACATGGGGTTGTTCTAGGCATAGCAACTTTATGTTGTTTATTCTTTCCTCCATAGCTAATGCTGGTAATCCCAATACTGCTACATGACCGATAAACACATCAGATTTTAATACTTTGACTAAGTCAACAGAACTCTAAAAAAGTATTGTACAAATGTAATATATCTCTTCTCCTTTCCTTCACATGATGATCTTAAAAAGTAATTGAGATTGTTGAATTTGGAAAACATGTCTACACGTTACAAGGCCTTTACCTAGCGATGCCTGCTGCTTTTTCTAGTTCTTCACTTAGCTTCTTAATCTCCTCAGCTATCGTCCTAGCTTTCTCTGCTAATTCCTGCATCCACTTTGGTACTACACCCATGAATAGCTTGTTCAGCTTTTCGTACACCCTTTGGTATACTTTCTCCAGGTTTTCCTCAGCAGCCTTCTCCCCAGTCTCAATAACTACAAAGCCGTCTGCGTAAGCCTCCTTCTTAGCGGATTCTGTAAAGAATGGTGCTACGATTACCCTTACATGCGGTATGAACGGTAACTGGAGTATTCTGCCGAACTCTTCTCTAACAACACCAACTTCTACAGGCCTATCCCAGTTTTTGCATGATGCATATATAGCGAACCTCATGTCACCAACAGCCTTCTCTGCCCATACATCAACCTCAACCTCGGTACCAGCCCTACTAACAATCCTGTGATCAACCTTAACAGAGAAACCAAGGGCTTCCAAAACGCTTACAACAACATCTTCTAGAGGATCCCTGGCACTAAATCTTTTAACAATTTGAACAGGTTTTGAAGGGGATTTGACAGCCTCGACGGCAGCAGGCTTAGCTAGAGCTACCAAAGGCTCTAACTCCTTTGGCACGGGCCCTAGAACCTCTAATGCAAAGTGCTCTCTCAGTATCTTTAAAAGCTCGTAGTGATCATCATGTCTATATGTGTTTGACGCAACAACAATTTTGTTCTTATCTAGAAATAGCCAGACGTACCCCTTCGAACTTGTGCTCTGCACAACTCCTGAGTTAATAAATGGCTCTACGGGTATGCCCTGCATAACAACAGCCTTTATTGCACCAGGGGCTTCAGCAATTGATAGGAGTGACTGCGTGGTGCTAAAGGCTGTTGCTACAGGGGGTAGGAAAGAACTTTTATCATTCTTTGACTACGGAGCGTCAAGAGACTACGTGGCAGAGGTTGTTAACTCTGTGTGCGGCGCCCTTAAAGCAAAGTGTGAAGCAGTGGCTGAGGTGAGCTACCTAGAGCAGCCCAAGTCAAGCCAGCTAAAGACTTGAGCTGGTGATGGGCTTGGTGGCAGGGGGTTGCTAGTCCATGTATTTACTGAATCTCTTTATAAGCTGGTCTCTGTCTATAACTGTTACATAGTCGAATATTGTTCCTCTGGATTCTCTAAGCCTTAGGGTTTCGACGAGCTTTTTGTATTTTCCTCCTGCCAGTCCGTTGGCTATTATTGCCGCTCCTTCAGCTGCTTGCTTAGCTACTTTGCTGCGGCTTTCAAGTACTGCTAGCTGTGGTCTGTAGCTAGAGCTGAGTGCGTTGAACACTTCTTCAAGTTTTTTGCACAGGTCTTCAACTACCTGTGGTATTCGTGAGAATCTGCCGCTTAGGTATATTGCGCTTGGCTTTGTTGAGGTGAGTAGCGCTAGAACGTCTTTTACTACAGACTCTAGCAGCAGTTCGTATCCCGGTGGCTTTAGCTTTACAAATTCCTCTACAGGGGTTTTGAATGGGTCTGTGTTTGATAGGTACGTGGCTCCTCCTCTGAATAAGAGCTCTTTTGAAAACTCAATTGTGTTTGCTAGTGCGTATGCCAGCTCCCCGTCTATAAAGCCTAGCCCTAGGTAGCCTGGAAAGCCTGCTGTGCCTGCCACCGCATCAACTATCTCACCACTTTTCACTGCTAGGGCTGATGTGTATGCAAAGCCTATTTCAACTGCCAGTAGGTTTACCTTGCTGTAGTCAATGCTGTGGAGCTCTGCGTGCCTAGCAATTGCTAGTGCAGCTGTGTACACCTTGTCGGAAGTACCCATATCAATTCTGTTAACCTTTCTGTGCAGAGGCACTGTGGGTAGGTGTATGACTCCGGGTGTGAAGTATGTTTTGTGGCTAAGCTCAGGGTCCTCCTTGAGAAGCTTGAGCAGCTTCCTCAAGCCTATTATCCTAAGCCTCCTCCTAACATCGCTCTCAGTAACAAATGTTGCGAGAGCTATCTCCTCATCAGTAGCGTCTCTAGCGAGCTTCAGTGGCATGCCATAGCCGCTGGAGGCAACAATAGCGTCAACACGGTGCACCTTGTCTATTTCTTTTAAGCGCTTCACAACTATGTATGGATTGGCAACCATCTCTTCCCTCGGGATAGACTCGTCTACAAACACCTCCCTAGTCTCGTCGTCAAAGCCAAGTACGTCGTAGCTCTTTGTGCCGCTGTCCGTGCCAACAGCTCTAACCACACTCAATCACCTCTATACCCCTGTTCCTGCCCCTGGTGATAAAAACCTCTCCACCTCTGTGGCTCCCGAGGAGCTTCCTAAGCTCTTCAGCTAGCTTCACAGCCCTTTCCTCGCTGTCTAAAAGCGCGTAGAATGTTGGTCCCCAGGAGGACTGGCACGCTCCGTAGGCGTACCTCAGGGCTATTTCAATGCCCTTCTCCACCACGGGGTCGCAGTAGACCCCTCCCTGGTACCTCTGCCACACAAGCCCCAGCCTCTTGTTAAACTCTGTCAGCGCTTCGCCAAACTCAGCAATGTCTCTCTCAACAAAGCTCGGCATCATCTTCACTAGCACAAGCCTAGAGAGGTAGGAAGCTTCTTCGCTACTCATGTACACCTCCTGCAAAATCCTATCCTCTCTACTCATACGCAACTCCACAATCCTCTTCCTAGGGGCCTCGGGCACAGCAACTACAAAAAGCCAGTCACTAGGTATCTCACCTCTGAACACCAGTGGGGGGACGTGCTTCTCCGCAGAGCCCTTCCTAAACCCTCCCTCAACAATGAAGCCCCCAACCTTACAGGCGTAAACACCGAGAGCAGTCACAAGCCCTCTCCTAATAGCCAGAGCCACATCCTCAGCGCTAAGTCTGAGCCTAAACAGCTCTGAGACTCCCAGCCCAATAGCTATGCCAAGTGTTGTAACGTAGCCCAGCCCAACATACTCAGGAAAACTCTCCCTAACAACAACCCTAAAGCCAGTGACGCCAAAGCTCTGCGCAACAGCTCTAGCAAAGCGCTCTGCAAGAATATTGCTAGCCTCAACACCCACAGCCTTCTCAACATCAATAACAAGCTTTGGGTAATCAATTGTGAAGCCAACTGTGCCATACAATCTACCTAAACCACCATTCAAATCAAAGTTACCAGCATGCAAATGAGCAGGCGCAACTACACGCACACAATTCATACCACACACCCCTCACAAAACATCAAGGACTTAGCACCTCATCAAGTTGAGCTACTAGAAACCACCTCTTCTTATTAAGTTTTCACTTTAAACACATTAAATTACTGTACTTTAGCTGTTAGAAGGTTAGCGGGCTCTGAGCAGTAGAGCGACTAGAGCTACTATAACGCTTACGAGTAGCGGCAGGTTGAAGGCTATGAAGAGCTTTATGAAGAGGCTTATAGAGCCCTCTAGCCTAGCCTCTCTCTGCTCAAAAGAGCTTATCCTCGCCTCAAGACTCCTAACCTCTTCCCTAAACTCACTTCTCAGAGCCTCTATCTCGGCCCTGAGCTCATTTCTAGTACTCTCTACATCACTTTTTGTCGCAACCTCCCTCAGTAGTCCTTGAAGCATTATCAGCCTAGCCCTCCTATTCCTAGCAACACCCTCAGCCACGAAAGCTAAGAACTCCTCCCTAACCCTCTCATCACTTTTGAGCTCTTCAAGAAGCTTCTCAGCTAAAGACATGCTAGCGCACCCCACTCAAGCACATCTAATTCAAAAAGTGTTTTAAGTCTTCTACCTGCTTAAAAAGTAAAGTATGGATAGGCTCTTGCGCA
>OFEJ01000159.1_pt1 | contig 21642 bp, 25 predicted proteins | sample 1521051 | NCBI WGS metagenome assembly OFEJ01 (sample SAMN06268701, study PRJEB24108) | sediment metagenome | isolation source: Joseph's Coat, Yellowstone National Park, Wyoming, USA | place: USA:Joseph's Coat, Yellowstone National Park, Wyoming, USA | reverse complement strand
TCCGCTATACTGATACACCGTCGTGCCGTTTATTCTTACATAATCTCCAGCGTCCAACTTAAAGTTGAGTGCATTGCTTAAAGCACCCGTAGTAAGCAAGGTAGTCAAGTCACCACCGGCAGTAGCTACGCCAGAGGTGTAAGCTGCACCCAGACCTTGCGCTATGTGGGCACCGAGGCTCTGAGCCCTCACATCCGCTATAGAAACATTTACCACCTGATCCATCCTTGCGCCGTAGTGGATGTATTTGTTCTGGAATGTTCCATCAAGGAGTTTGATACCGTTGTATTCGGTGTCTGTGCCGATCTTCTGGATGGCGTCTATTAGGTTGGCAACTTCCCTCTGCAGGGCAGCCCTTGCGTTGGGGTCGTTGATGTCGTTTGCTGCCCTTATTGCCCTTGAGTAGATGCCTTTTAGCCTGTCAAAGATCTGTCCGGCAGCATTTTCTGCGATCCGTAGGGCGGATATACCTGTAGATATGTTCCTGTTGCCCTCTTGCAAACCGGTGGCAACCAGTGAAAGCTGGTCTGCTATAAACAGACCTGCAGCGTCGTCGGACGCCTCCAAAATCCTCATGCCAGTAGAAAGCCTAAGCAAAGATTTGCCCATTTCCCTTTGATTGACGAGATAGGCTGTGTGTGTGGATGCTGCTTCGTAGTTAAAGTTCACTCTCATAGCTTGCACCTCCTTGTAAGGTCTTCTATTTTTGGATATCGGATTTTGGGAAAAATTTTTAAGCTTGATGTTAATCATAGGAGAGCCTAAAGCCTACCGCTTACAATATATAGCCAAACTCAAGGAGGAGGTACAGCATGAACTTTAGGCATGTTTTTGTTTGCGTTCAGCAAAGACCGCCAGGGCACCCTATGGGTTCCTGCTCAGACAGGCAGAGCAGGGAAGTCTTGCAGAGGTTTATGGAAAAACAGCAGATGGACCCAGAACTCTTTATGAGCTGTATGATCACGCCTACCGGATGTTTAAACGCCTGCGCTATGGGTCCAGTGGTAGTGGTCTATCCGGAGGGAGTTTGGTATGGAGGAGTTAGACCGCAGGATGTGGATGAGATCGTGGAAAAACACCTAAAGGGAGGAGAGGTTGTAGAGAGGTTAGTAGTATCTAAAGGAAAACCACCGGGTATGTTCTAAATGAAGGGGTTTTAGCCCGCACCGGGCACCCCTTCCTCTTCAAACTCAATTTGGAGCTTTTCTGCGGGCACTATGGTGCTTATGGCGTGTTTATAGACTAAAGTTTGTTGCCTTCCATCTTCTACGAGAATGGTAAAGGTGTCAAAGGACCTGATCTTACCTTGAATCCGCACTCCATTGATTAGAAAGATAGTTACCTTTACCCTTCTTTTTCTTGCAGTGTTTAAAAAAGCTTCCTGCAACCTATAGGACATAGTCCTGCCTCCTGGGGATGTTTTCCATCGTTATTTCCCAAAGCCTTTCAGATAGAGAAATATAATAATCTACCTTTTCCAATTTTTCAACAAGCTCTGTATCAAAGGCAGACATTCCAAAGTAAGCACCCAAGTAGGCACCAACAAGATAACCTATAGCGTCCGTATCTCCACCAAACTTACCATAAGAATTCACCGCTTCAAAGAATGCCCTCTGAGGATTTTCTATATTCCTAAGGAAAATAAAAAGGGACAAAGGAAAAGCTTCCAGGGCGTAGGAAGAGTTTCCGAGCTGGAATATTGCTTCCTCTAAACCGCTTCCTTCTTCCAAAAGCTCTTGGACCTTTTTTATGGCCCTTTTGTTTGCGTCATACTTTGCAAATTCCTGCAAGTGAGATAAGAGTTCAAGTCTTTCTGAAGGATCTTCCAGGTTCCATTCCCCACTTACCAAATAGGAAATAAGAGCAGAAAGCATACCAGAGACATCGTAGATCTCTTTACTTCTGTGGGTTATCAAGCTCACAAGCCTTCCACCCTCTGCAGAAAGATAAGGATTGTAAAAGTGAAATAGCCCCACTACCACACTCCTTAGAGCACCCTCTATGGAGGAAGAGTAAAAGCCTGCAGATTCTAGGCTAATACCGGAGGATAAAAGGTCTATGGCGGTCAAAAGGGTAGGGTCTGGGTAGCGATGGCTCTTTTCGTCTTTACGCCATTTGAGGAGTTTCTCAAAAAAGTGATAGGGATCTATGGACTTTCTTTCCAAAATGCTCTCGAGCAAAAGGATGCTTATGGTAGTCTCGTCGGAAACTTCCCATGGTTCAAAGCCAACGGCGGGGCTTTGGGGATGTGGCTCCACAAAGCCCTCCACCGGACCACCATAAAAGCTATGAACTTCCTCCTCCGTTAGGTCCTCCACGCACTTACCTATGGCATCTCCTAGGGCGGAGCCCACAATAACTGCACTGAACTTATCCCCCATCAGTAGAGCCTACCCATTTTTCTTGCCAGTTCCTTCAATCTCTCTATCCTTTTTTCGGTGGGTGGGTGGGTGGAAAAGAGTTCCCAGAGTCCTTCGCCCTTGAGAGGGTTTTCAATAAAGAGATGGGCAGTGCCTTGATTGACCTCTGCGGGAATTTGATACACATAGTTGTGTATTTTTTCCAGAGCCCTAGCTAATGCTAATGGGTCTCCACTGATTTTAGCCCCGGTTTCATCCGCCAAATACTCCCTTGAACGAGATATCGCCATCTGAATGATCGTGGCTATTATGGGTGTGAGTACGATGAGGGCTATGCTTCCTATTAGGGAAAGTGGGTTCTTGTTCTCTTCATCCCTTGATTGTCCAAAGATAAGCGCCCACTGAAGCATATTAACAAGGTAGGATATGGCTCCCGCAATGGTTGCCGCCATGGTTGCCACCAGCACATCCCGATTTTTTATATGTCCTATTTCGTGCGCCAAAACTCCTCTTAGTTCATCCCTATCAAGGAGCTGGAGGATGCCCGCAGTCACTGCCACTGCAGAGTGGCCGGGACCCCTACCGGTGGCAAAGGCGTTGGGCTGTTCCATGGGAACAAGGTATATCTTGGGCTTTGGTATGTTTGCCCTTTGGGCAAGCTCTTCCACTATCCGATGTAGCCAAGGAGCCTCTTCTTCCGTTATTTCCTGCGCGCCATACATTGCCAGCACAATTTTGTCTGAGAACCAGTAGGTTATAAAGTTCATAATACCCGCCATTATCAAGGCAATGGTCATACCCGTTTTACCACCTATCAAATTCCCTACAAAAAGGAAAAGACCCGTCAGAACACCGAGCAATAGGGCGGTTCTGATCGTATATCCCATGGGAATGCCTCCGTAGAGGGTTTTTATAAGTATATTCTAATGTTTACCGCCAGTTTTTCAAGTCTCTCTCCATCTGCCTCTTTATGTCCCTCTCTCTGAGTTCCTCCCGGCGATCGTGGATTTTTTTACCCTTTGCCAAAGCAATTTCTACCTTTACCTTTCCGTTTTTGAAGTAAACTCTGAGGGGGATTATAGTAAATCCTTTCTGCTGGACCTTGCCCAATAGCTTCAGAATCTCCCTTTTGTGCAAGAGCAATTTTCTCTTTCTGAGGGGGTCGGGTGGCTTCAGTGTGGCATACCTGTATGGGGCTATGTAGAGGTTATAGAGCCAAGCCTCTCCGTTTTCTATACGCACAAAGCTGTCCTTGAAAGAAACGGTTTGTTTGTTTCTGAGGGCTTTTACTTCGGAGCCCTCAAGCACTATGCCCGCCTCGTAGGTTTCAATGATCTCATACTCCGCCTTTGCCTCTTTGTTGAAAGCTACTGTAAATTCTTCAGTCTTTTTCAAGGTGTTAATATTATACAGGTGCTGAATGGAAAGGGAAAGGTTTTTTAAATACTCCGTGCTGACGAGCACCATCGGGCTTTTGATAGTAGTTTTGTATATACTCTCGCCTTTTATTAAACCTATCCTCTGGGCTTTGGTTTTCTCCCTAGTGCTCTATCCAGTTCATCAAAAACTAAAAAAGCTCCTCCCATGGGAAACTCTCTCTGCTTTAATTCTTACTTTGCTTACCTTGCTTGTTATAGTGATACCCTTCGGAGTTTTGGGCGCCATAATCCTAAACCAAGCTATAGAGCTCTCTGTTCATCTTTTGAACTTTATTCAAAATCATACCTACCAGCAGTATCTGAGCGATTTGGAAGCCATGTTGAAAAAGTTCTTCCGCCAGGAGCAAGTGCAGATCTTTTTGAACTATGTAAAATCTGAAGAGTTTAGGTCTTTTGCGGTGGGAGTGCTCAAAAGCATAAGCCAACAGCTATTTCAACTTTCCACAAACCTATTCACCTTTGCCCTCTCCTTTCTATTTAAAAGCTTTATCTTCTTGCTTACCCTCTTTTTTATCTTGAGGGATGGTGAAAAGTTCGCAAGCTTTATTAAAAGATTTATACCTATGTACGAGGAGGATGTTAGAGAAATTTTTGGCACTGTCTATAAAACTGTTCTGGCTACTGCCTACGGTTCCGTGGTTGTGGGCTTTGTTCAAGGATTGCTTGGCGCTATTGGTTATGCTATAGCGGGCATTAAATACTATCCTCTTTTTGGTCTTGCCACCTTTTTTGCTTCCTTTGTCCCACCCTTGGGTGCAAGTGCGGTCTGGGCACCGTTGGTGGTCTATTTGTTTATCATCCAGAGCACAAAGTCTGCCATCTTTTTACTGATCTGGGGAGTGTTCCTAATTTCCAACATTGACAACATCATCCGTCCTCTTATTATGAAAATTGGCGTGCAGATGCCATACATCGTGCTGTTCTTTTCCATCTTGGGAGGGATCATTGCCTTTGGCTTTGTGGGAATATTCCTGGGACCTATAATCTTTACTACGCTGTTTAGCCTTTTTGTGATTTACGAGAGAAGAATTTTGAGGTAAAGGCTCATTTAAGGTATAGCCTTTCTATATAAACTAAAATGTCTTCAAAAAGCTCATTGGCGGTATCCTCTGTGTCAAGTTTTATTACAACCCTTTCTACGCTGTCCGTTTGGATCACCAAGTTATTTTTTGATACGTACAAAAAAGCCATGTGGGAGTATGGTATAGCTACCTTTCGGTTTTCCTCCTCGTAGATTAGATACCTATCCTCAAGCTTTACTCCATACTTTATATACTTTTCACTTCTTTTCATTCCTTTACAAACATCGCATAAAAGCCGTAGGCGTAGGGTCCCACTTCCACCACCCTTCCTACCCTTAAACCTGCCTCTTCTAGGATCATACCCACCTCCCACTCAGAATAAACTTCATCTGGTGGTGGTCCTTTGTCCCTTTCCTCCTTCTTCCAATCTATGAGGGCAAGGTAGCCAATGGGTTTGCTTACCCTTTCAAGCTCTTTTAAAAACTTCACTGGGTCCTCCAGCTCATGAAAGACAAAAGCCATGTATGTGAAATCTACAGTGTTGTCCGGGAGTGGAATTTGGTTCTCTTGGGATAGCAGAACCTCCACATTTTTGAGCCCAAGCTGGCTAACTTTGCCCTTTGCATACTCCACCGCCTCCGGGCTTATGTCTATGGCATAGACCTTTCCGCTATCTGAAACCATCTTGGAAAGGTAAGGTAAATAAAAGCCTGCACCCGTGCCCACATCGAGGACCGTCATGCCGGGCTTTAACCCAAAGGATTTGAGAACTGCCTCCGGGTCAAAAAGGCTAAGCCTTTCTGGGTCGTCTAACTTCTTCAGTTTTTCCGGGTCAAACTTGTGCATGTTAAGATTTTATCATGCTCGGTATTATAGGTGGAAGCGGGCTTTATAGAATGGATGGGTTAAAAAATCTCAGGGAGGTTTCCTTAAACACACCCTTTGGAGAGCCCTCCTCTCCTGTGATCTTGGGTGAGATAAGTGGAAAGCAAGTTGCCTTCATATCAAGGCATGGGCTCAATCATCAGTATCCTCCCTCCCTTGTGCCATACAGGGCAAACCTTTGGGCTTTTAAGGAACTTGGAGTAAAAAGGGTTTTGGCCATTTCTGCGGTGGGGGCTATCAATGAGAGGTTTAAGCCGGGGGACTTTGTGGTGGTGGATGACCTCATAGACTTAACCAAGGGGCGGGAAGACACTTTTTATAAGGGTGCCTACTCGGTGGATGTACAAGGAGAGGACAAACCCTCCAAGCTCCTGAGAGGAAAAAAGGTAGTTCATGTGGATATGACGCAGGCTTATTGCCCTCAGATGAGAAAGGTTTTGATTGAAACCCTAGAAGAGTTAAAGCTCAGCTATCACCCTGCGGGTGTTTATGCCTGCACGGAGGGTCCAAGGTTTGAAACACCTGCAGAAATAAGGGCTGTAAAGCTGTTGGGTGGGGATGTGGTAGGTATGACCGGCTATCCGGAGGTAGCATTGGCGAGGGAGCTCGGTATGTGCTATGCAAGCCTTTGTGTAGTGGCAAACCCAGCGGCAGGCATTGCAGGCTATCGTCTAACCAGCGAGGAGGTTATTTTGATGATGAAAAACAAAGAGGAGGAAATAAAAGAGGTGCTAAGGCTATTTGTAGAGAATCTCCCAGAGGAGAGATTATGCAAGTGCGAAGAATCTTTGGAAGGGGCAGAAGTTTAAAGAAGCCCGTTACCTCTTAGTGAGAAAAACTCCTTTTGGTTAATGATAATGTGGTCTAAAAGTTCAAAACCCAACAGCTCGCAGGCTTGCTTTAGCCTTTTGGTGAATTCTATGTCTTCCTTTGATGGTCTTGCATCTCCCTTGGGATGGTTGTGTAGGACGATCAAAGAACTGCATGCCTTTTTTACCGCGGTGTAGAGTATGTCCTTTGGTTCTGCGTAAAGGGCGTTCATTTTGCCTATGGCAACCACTTCGTAATCTATCACCTTGTTGGTGGGTGTGAGATAAAGTGCAATGAGATGCTCCCTCCTTTCGTCAAAGAGTACCTTTTTTTTAACAAAATTGTAAGCATCTTGCGGGTTGGAGATTTTAAAGTCTCCGTATGGGTCGTTTATCCTTTTGGCAAGTTCTATAACTGCTTTGAGTTGGCAAGCTTTGGCAAAGCCCAAACCCTTGATCTTCTTAGTTAGCTCCTCCACATCCATAGACATCAGCGTTTCCCATCCTAAGCTAACTACCTTGCTTGCCAAGCTTATAACATCCTCTTCCTTGGTGCCAGAGCCAAAGATAACTGCCAAAAGTTCCTCATCCGATAGGGTGGATGAACCAAACTTGGAAAGCTTTTCCCGAGGGCGCAGGTCCTTGGGTAGTTCTCTTATGGACTTCTTCGGATACATCAGGAGCCAAGCATAAAATCTAGAATGGACGCCTCTATCTGCACTTCCCAGTCCTGAAAGCTCTGCTCTTTATTGCTTATTTGCAGGTATCCATCCCTTTCCAAGTAGAGGATCAGCTTGGCTAAGTTGGCAAGACCGCAGAGCCGGGCGGACTGGAGGTTTGTGAGCTTTACCTTCGGAAAGGGTGTTTCTGCTTCCTTGTAAATTCTCAAAAGCTCATCTCTCAGATGGTAATACAGATTCTCCAAATCACACATTCAATACCTCCTTCACAACATCTTGGTCTTTAAAGGGATATTTTACTCCCTTTATTTCTTGGTAGTCTTCATGTCCTTTGCCTGCTATGAGGACTACATCTCCCTCTTTGGCGTTCTGCAAGGCGAACTTTATTGCTTCCTTTCTGTCCTTTTGCACAAAGACCTTTTGCTTCTGCTCTATACCTTTCAAAATGTCCTCTATTATAGCTTCGGGCTCTTCCCACCTTGGGTTGTCGGAAGTTATGACCACAAAGTCTGCCCACTTTTCTGCAACCTTTCCCATTAAAGGTCTTTTGGTCTTATCCCTGTTGCCACCGGCACCAAAGACCACCCATAACTTACCCTTTGTCAGTCTTCTGGCGGTGATCAAGACCTTTTCCAAGGCATCTGGCGTGTGGGCATAATCTACTATTGCCAACTTCCCTTCCTTGAAAAAGGTCTCAAACCTACCGGGAACGATTACCCTTTCTACACCCTGTTGTATTGTCTCCGCATCCAAGCCAAAGAGAAAGCCTACAAGGATGCCCAAACTGAGGTTGTAAGCCTGAAATTCACCCCTTAGGTTGGAGAAAAATTTGTAAGTCCTACCTTCCCACTCAATGGTAAGCCTGCTACCTTCAATGGATGTCTCAAAGTCTATTATTCTAAGATTTCCATCCCTTCCGTAGGTTATGGCTTTCCCTTTGAGCTCCTCCAAGATTCGCCTACCGTATTCATCGTCTATGTTTATTAAAGAATACTCCTGCGGGTACTCCACAAAGAGCCTCAACTTTGCCCGAAAGTAGTTTTCCATAGAGCCATGATAGTCCAGATGATCCTGAGAGAGATTTGTAAAGGCAGTTATAAAAAACTTCGTGCTCCAGACACGCTTTTGGTCTAAAGCATGGGAAGAAACCTCACAGGCTACCGCCTCTGCCCCATCCTCTAACATTTGCTTTAGTGTACGGTGCCATTGGATAGGGTCCGGCGTCGTTCTTCCTTCGTACTCGTATATTTTGTCTTTGAAGCGGTAGTATATGGTGCCTATAAGACCGGTGGGAATACCCCCTGCGTTGAGAACAGCTTCCACTATATGGCTACTTGTGGTCTTTCCGTTGGTGCCCGTTATACCCACTACTTTTAGCCTTTCGGAGGGTCTGCCAAAGAACTCATTAGCCAACTCTCCAAGAAGTTTTCTGGTGTCTTCTACTTTAATAATCCTCTCGTCTTTTATTCCTACATCCCTCTCCACAAATACCAAACTGGCACCTCTACTTAGGGCCTCTTGAACAAAGTTGTGCCCATCTGTGGAGGAACCTTTTATGGCCACAAAGACCCAACCTTCCTGAACTTCCTTTGAATTTTGGGTGATGCCCTTTATCTTGGAAAGCTCCACCTTAGATAGACTATTTTAACTCAGAGAGATAATTTTCCGCCCTCCTCCAACCCTCCCAGCCTTTCACAAACACATCCTCTATGCTTTTTATGTTAAGTTTTCTAAGCCTTTTGTATTCGCTTAGGTCCCCAAAAACCTCGTGGATTTAAAAAGAGGAAGATGCCTTATGTTCTTTAGTCTATACACAAAGTATTCCCTGTTTTTTCGGATAGCGCCATACCCAAAAGACCCGTCATAAACCCAGCTATTACCGAAAACCTAAGAGTATACCTATCAAGTTCTTTTTTTCTTCGTTCATCATATCAATCCTTTCTCTTTTGCATAAGTTCCATACTTTTTGTCCGTTTTAGCAATGTGGTTGCATAGCCAACTCCATGCGTAGGATAGGGCTTCCCTAAAGGCTTTTGGGTCCCCTTTTTCTATTTGTGGAGCTAAGTCGTAGATTACTCTGCGGAACATATCATGCACCTTTCTATGGTGGTCTAATTCAGGATACCCTATTTTTTCCATAAACTTTTCCTCTTCGGACAGATGATACTCTATATAGGACAGAAGTTCTCTTTTGAAAAACTCAAAGGCTTCCTCTTTCTTACCCTCTTTTAAGAGCTCGTAGGTATTATTTAACAGAGCTACCAATCTCATGTGTTGTTTGTCCATTTCTTCAACATGTGTGATGAGATTGTCGTCAAACTCTATCATATTTATACCTCCCTATGGTTTTGATTATTAACATAAGTCACCTGTGTTAAATTTGTGTTAAGAGACCTCTTGTAGAACCTTCCTACTGCACTCGCATACAACGGTCCCTTGTCAGTGGTGCATCCCTTTGTCTTTGTTGTGTATATTGCCTGACGGGCTTTTTCTACTATTATGACTTCTTAAGGTTCTGACCACTAACCAATCCAGTCTATAGATGCCAAAAGTTGACATCCTTGCAAAGCTGTCTGAAAAGGAGCAGTTTGTTTATAATTATGAACAATGCTGAGAATACCTAAGCACGTAGCGATCATAATGGATGGTAATGGGAGGTGGGCAAGAGAGAGAGGACTGCCAAGGATAGCAGGACATTATGAGGGAGTAAAAAGGGCAGAAGAGATAGTCTATGCATGTCAGGAACTGGGCGTGGAGTTTTTGACGCTATACACCTTTTCCACGGAAAACTGGAAAAGACCCAAGGAAGAAATAAAAGCCCTCTTTGAGCTCTTTGAGAACTATTTAACCAAAAAAGTTCCAGAGTTAAAGAAAAAAGACATAAGGCTGAAGTTTATAGGAAGGAGGGACAGACTTCCCAAAAGCACTCTAAAGGTTATGAATTATGCGGAAGAAAGCACTAAGGACTGTACATCCCTTACGGTTATCTTGGCAGTAGATTACGGAGGTAGGGATGAGATAATTAGGGCAATAAACAAATTGTTAAACTCTGGCATAAAGAGTATAACTGAAGAACAATTTGCCCAATTTCTAGACCTTGTGGGCATCCCAGAGCCTGATTTGCTTATCAGAACCGCCGGAGAAGAAAGAGTCTCCAACTTTCTACTTTGGCATATTGCCTACACTGAATTTTACTTTTCACCGGTTTATTGGCCCGATTTTACAAAGGAAGAACTCATAAAAGCCTTAGAAGATTTTTCCTGCAGGGAGAGAAGATTCGGTGCGGTTCTCTAAAGGGAGGGAAGGCATAGGTCTTCTCATAGGCGTAGCGACCCTTTTGTCTGCCTTTCTTCCAAATTCTATGTTCTTACTCTTACTGTGTCTTCTATCCTTTGGTATGGCAAGGGAATTGGGAAAGGCCTTGGGAATTCCCGAGGTTTCTTATCTTGCTCCCTTGGTTCTTGTTTTAGCTGTTTTGGGCGTTGAACTTGGAATTGCTGGAGTTTTACTACTTGCCTTCTTATTTGCATACATTAGGTGGTCCTTAGACTGTCTTTCTAAGGCGGTGCTTGTACTTATTTACGCTGGTTTTTTACCGATATATTTGTATATGGTCAAGAGCCAAAGTTCGTGGGAACTTATTAAGTTGGTCTTTTTTGCATACACAGTGGATACTGCCTCTTATTATGCGGGTAAGCTTTTCGGTAGAAGAGCCTTGGCGGTTAGGTTATCCCCTAAAAAAACCTGGGAAGGTTTGGCGGGCGGTATGCTTGGTGGTATGCTCTTTTTTTACCTTATTAATAAGCCCATCCCTCTGGCAGTGCCTTTAGTTCTGATCGCTTTAGCCGGGGATCTCTTCAAAAGCTTTATTAAAAGACAGGTGGGAATTAAGGACTTTTCTAATCTACTGGGAGAACATGGCGGTTTAGTGGATAGATTTGATTCTGTGCTCTTTGTTGCAGTTTTCTGGAAAATAATATAATTGAATATAAGGGGGCTGAAATGAGAAAATTGCTATTGATCATGATCTTTTTCGTAAGCCTTGCCTATGCCACCACACTCCGAGAGATGAAGTTTGAAAACACTAAGCTTGAGACTGTTCTTAAAGCCTTATCTCAGGTAGCAGAGTTAAATGTGATCTTTGACCCCAACATAAGCGCAGACCTACAAAAGCCCGTTAGCATATCCATCTATAGGCCTATGCCTATTAGGGAGGCTATTAACCTTATTCTCAAAGAGTACGGCCTTATAGCGGTTCCTGTGGATGCTAAGGTTTATAGGATCACAAAGGCTGGAGAACTGACACTAAGTGTGGGAGGCCTTGGAGAGGACCAGGTCAGAAAAATAGTGAGTTTTCTAAAGGAGAGGGTAAGCCCCTCTGCGGAGATCGTAATAGATAGAACCCTTGGGACTATTTACATAAGAGACGAGGAGGCAAGGATTAAAAGGTTGGAGCCAGCTCTAAAGGATTTTCAAAAAGTGGTCGGAAAGATAGCCCCCACAGAAGAGAGAGTAACAAGAGTCTTTTATCTGAAAAATATAGATGTGGAAGAAGCGTACAGGTTGATTTTGCCGAAAACTAAAAAGGACACAGTTATAAACAAGGTACCAACCTTTAACGCTTTGGTGATAACCGATACACCTTCTCAGATTGAAGAATATACCAAAACACTTCAAAATTTCCTAACTGAAACTCCCAGGGAAAGAAGACCAGTAACTAAAATCTTTTATCTTAAATACATATCTCCCCAAGAGTTCATAAAATTGATAGAGCCTCTTAGGTCTGAGGCTGGTGTAATATTGAGCGGTGGAGGGTTTAAAGTAGAAAATGTGCCCCAACAACCCCAACCAACCGCAGGGCAACAGACACAAACTCAAGTGCAAACGGCACCCACACCAATCTTAAAAGAATTCAACGCAGTAATGATCACAGATTACCCAGAGGTAATAGAAAACATAATGGATAGGTTCAAAGAATACATAAGCGAGGAGCCTGTAAGAATTAGAATTGAGGCGAGGATAACAGAAGTAAGCGAGGAAGCCCTTAGGGAGTTAGGAATAAATTGGAGCGCTTTGTTTTCTAATGCACGGGTTCCAGAAGCTTGGTCTGGTGGAGTTGGTTCAAATGTAGGAGTGGGTTCTCCATTATCACCGACTCCCGGTCTTTCTCCTACTCCGGGCGGAATAGCCATATTTACTTATCAGAAAGGTATGTTAAACGCCCTCAATTTAAGGATATCCGCCCTAGAGAGAATAGCAGCCATAAAAAACATTGCAAAGCCCTCAGTTTTAACCATCAACGGACAGAAGGCTACTATAAAGCAAGGCATCCAGGTGCCTTATCAAAGTGCAGCGGTGGGTGCGGGTGGAACTGCTGTTCAAAACGTTCAATTTAAAGACGTAGTATTACAGCTTGATGTAACTCCTATAGTCTCTCCAGATGGAAGGATAATGATGGAAATTGAGCTAAAAAGGGACACACTTGGCATACAAACTCCTGTTGGACCTACCATAAACACAAAGGAGGTTAAAACTAAAGTTATCGTGGAAGACGGACAAACTATCGTTATAGGCGGAGTTATAGATGAGCAGAACAACACAACCAACGAAGGCATTCCTGGCTTGGTTAGAGTGCCCCTTCTTAAATATCTTTTCGGGCAAGAGAGGGTAAATACCCGGAACAGCGAACTGCTCATATTCATAACTCCATTGCTTGTGAGACAATGAGGGCTAAGTTCAGACTTTCAGACATAAAGGATCTAGAAGGGTTAATCTACAAGCTTTCTGAGGTTGGTGTAAGCTTGGGTGATATATACCGCCAGCTTGCGGAGGGGAAAGAAAAAAATATAGAGTTCTACGTGGAAAAAGACAAGGTTCAAGCGGTAAGCTCTGCTATAAAGGAGTTCTGCCAATTTGAAGTTGTTTATGATGAAGAGCAGAGTAGATGGATTCCCTTTCTTTTGCTTGGCACTCTTTGGCTAGACAGTGCCCTTCTTTATGTTCTCTTAAAGCTATCTTTTCTCTCTGAAGATTTCAACTACTTTTTAAGCCAAATCTTTGGCTCAAACAAACTGATAGCTTTTGTGAAGGGTTTGGTTAGCCTTTTGGCTATCTTAGTTTATTATCTGGGATTTATTTTTGCCAGAGGAACCACACCAGTAGGTAGGCTCTTTGGTTTGAAGATAGAAAAGGATCATATTTACGCGGTGGTCCTCTTTAGCTTACCACTGATTGCCTTTTACCTTCTTCAGTTTAATCAAACCCTTATAAAAATCTTAGGGCTCTTTGCTTTGAGTTTATGTGTGGTAATGCCCTTCTACCTAAAGGACTCTGTTAGAGGTTAAAATTTCGTTGCTATGGTCGTACTGCTTATTTTGCTTACTTTTCTTAACCTCTCCTTTGCCAAGGTCTACTATGCCAAGTGGGAGGATGCGGTAAGCCCTATAATGGTGGAATACATAAAAAGAAGCTTAGCAAAGGCAGAAAAGGAAGGGGCTGGTGTTTTTATTCTTGAACTGAACACACCTGGCGGTTTGGAAACTTCCATGAGGCAGGTAGTTCAGGAGTTTCAAAGAACTCCTATTCCCGTTGTGGTCTATGTGTACCCACCAGGAGGAAGAGCAGCCTCTGCTGGTGCTATAATCACTGCTTCCGCAGACATTGCAGTGATGGCTCCGGGCACCAACATAGGTGCGGCGCATCCAGTTCAGGCTACTGGGGAAAAGATGGAAGAAACAATGGAGGAAAAGGTTGTGCAAGATATGCTCGCTTTTGTTAGGTCCATAGCAAAGGAAAAGGGTAGAAATCCAAGCGTTCTTGAAAGGATGGTAAAGGAAAGCATATCCTTAACACCTGAGGAAGCCCTAAAAGAGGGTGTAATAGACCTTATCGCAGGCAACAGACAGGAGCTTTTGGAAAAGCTAAACGGTAGAAAGGTAAAGAAACACGGAAAAGAGATAACCATAAAAACTTTGGGTGTGCCTGTGGTTGAGGTGGAGGAGAGCCTGAGGGAATCCTTTCTGAAGGTTGTAACCAATCCTACCATAGCCTACATGCTACTGCTTATAGGTTTTTATGGCATATTCTTTGAGCTTTACAATCCGGGTGCGGTGGTGCCTGGGGCGGTGGGTGTTATTAGCTTCCTGCTTGGTCTCTATGGTCTTGGGATGATAGGTATAAATTGGTTGGGATTTTTACTGATCTTGGCGGGTATCTTGCTTTTGGCTTTGGAGTTGGTCACGCCGACCTTTGGCGGATTGGCAATAGCCGGTGCCATAGCCTTAGCCATAGGCTCCTTGGTGCTCATAAGCCCAGATTCCCCTTACGGAGATATACCCATATCCATAATAGCCACTATGGTGCTTACCACTGTTTTCTTCTTTTTAGTGGTAGGTAGGCTAGGCCTAAAAGCCCAAAAGAGAAAGAAGATGACTGGTTATGAGGAACTAATAGAAGAAGAAGGCATAGCCTTGACGGATTTTGAAAAGGGTAAAGGCAAAGTTTTTATTAAAGGTGAAATATGGAACGCAGTGAGTAAGGATAACATTAAAAAAGATGATACTGTTATAGTGAAACAAGTGAAGGGGCTTACTCTGTATGTTAAAAAGGCTAAGTAGTCTCTTCCGGCTCTTCTTTTGTAAATCTATGATGGCAAAATGGACATACCAGAGCCTTTCTATGCACTTCTGAATAGCACACTGGACATCTTTTTTTGCCTTTCAAAAGCAAAAACAGATTTATGTGAAAAATTTGCTTTATCAGAAAGTAAGCTATTAAAAAGCCAAAGATTATAGCCCAACCTTTTAAGGGAGTAATCGGTTCAAAACTTTTGACCCAAAAATATGTAGTAGCTATGGACGCTATCCAAAAGGCGGGCTTTCTATCTAAAAATACCTGAACGAGGACTTGAATTAGTGCCATATAAACAAAAAACTGAAAAAGTGGATTGCGAAAAAGAGGTTCAAGAAAGTTTAAAAGCTCCAAGCTTTCCAAACCCCCTCAGGAAGGTATTCAGTAAAAAGCCGAGAAGAAAACCGCCCATTAAAGGGATAGTTTTAATCAAACTTCCTTCCATAAGGAACACAGCCATTATTATAGCAAAAATGAAAACCCTTAGCGGATAAGTAAAAAGTGCTAAAGATATACCTTTTTTAAGAAGTCTATAAAGCACCTCCACATAGAGGGCACCCAGACCAGCCCCCACAAAGAATTCAAGCATTCAACCCTTCAAAAGCCAAAGGTGGTTGGTATGTCCAAGTTGACGTCTTTTACTTCTTTTATCTCAGGAAATCTACTCTTTAGAGCTCTTTCAATGCCCGCCTTTAGGGTGAGCACAGACATTCCACAGCCTGAACAGGCTCCCAACATTCTAACCAAAACTACGCCATCTTCCTGCACATCCACAAGCTCTACGTCTCCACCGTCAAACCTGAGGGCCGGCCTTATCTCATCCAAAACCGCCTCTATCTCTTCCCTTGTTGGCATAGCCATGTTTAACCTCCTTTAAAAGAGAATATAATCAACCCAAAGCTTATCTTCAATAACGAAGATCATACTTTAGCAGTTCTTTCCAATCCAGGTGTGGAATACAGCTCCTCCTTTATGGCGGATAAAACCATCTCAAGGGCAGATTGATAATCTTGGGCTTTTATTTTGCAACCGCTTGCATACTTGTGCCCGCCTCCACCGAGCCTTTCTGCAATTTTTGCTACGTCCACCTTTCCTTTAGATCTAAGGGAAACTTTAAAAACTCCTTCATCGGGTTTTTCTATTAGGGCAAAGGCAACCTCTACACCCTCTATGGACCTCGGATAATTTACCAAACCCTCGCTATCTGAGTATTCTGTACCTGTTTCCTTAAAGAACCTATCAAGGATGATTACACCAGCAACAAGACCATCTTCATAGCAGGTTAGAGTTTCAAGAACCTTGGAGATGAGCTTCATTTTATTCAAAGATTCCCTTTCGCTAAACATCACATAAGTTTTGTAAGGGTCAGCTCCGAGCTGAACTAATTCCTTTGCCATCTCAAAGACTTCCGCGGTGGTGTTGGAATATCTAAAAAAGCCCGTATCCGTTGCCAAACCGGAGTACAGGCACTGGGCTATCTCTTGGTCTATGCAATCTTTGTCCCAGCTCTTTAAGAGCTTGTATACTATGCTTGCGGTTGCTGGTTCAGAGTAGTCTATGTAATCCCACTCACCGTAAAATTCACCACCTATGTGGTGGTCTATGCGTGCCCTTTTAACAGCCTTTACTTCCGCGCCTATTCGGTGAAAACCAGAAGCGTCCACAACTATAGCGAGGTCATAAACCTCTTGGGTGGGAAGCTTTATCACCTCTTCCACATGGGGAAGGAAGTCAAGAAAGTGGGGCACCTTGTCTTTACAACCCACACTGACCCTTTTGCCCTTCTTCCTCAAAAATAGATAAAGGGCAAGGGCTGAACCAAGGGTGTCCGCATCAGGGCTTTCGTGGCTTGCTATGAGTATAGAACCTCTTTCTTCTTTTAGAAGTTCAATCAGTGGGATCGTCTCCACCTTCATAATGCACCTCCAAAGTATTTAAATATAAACCGTTCAACCCCTTTTTACCCAGCTTATAGGTCCGTAATGGACTTCCATGGCGCATTGGACTATAGACTCAGAAAGGGAAGGATGGGAAAATATTGAGCTGGCAAGGAAGTCTGCCCTAAGGTTTGCCTTCATAAGATGAACTACTTGGTGGATTAACTCTCCCGCATGGGGACCGACTATGTGGCACCCGAGTATATTTCCTGTTTGTTTCTCTACTACGAGCCTAACAAAGCCCTCATCCTCTCCGTCATCCATAGCCTTTGGGTTAGACATAAAGGAAACCACACCCACCGCACAATCGTAACCTTCATCTTCCGCTTGATCCTCCGTGAGCCCCACAGAGGCAACCTCGTAAGCGCTGTATATGATCTTGGGCATGAGCTTGTCGTTTCTGACATTTACCCTCTCTCCGAGCATGTGGCTAACCGCTACCTTGCCTTCATACATAGACTTGTGGGCAAGCATCAATGGTGATGTAATATCCCCACAGGCGTATACGTTCTCTACGGAAGTTTGGCAGTATTCATTGACCTTCACGAAACCCCTGCTATCCTTTTCCACACCAACTTCCTCCAAACCTATGCCCTCCGTGTTTGGCTTTCTACCAACTCCCACCAAGATACAATCTACCTCTACAATGGAACCATCCGAGATATTAACCTTTAATCTGCCGTTTTCTTCAGAGTACCCAGTTACCTTAGCTTTCAACCTAACATCCACTCCAAGCCTTTTTAGCTTCCTTGCAAGATATCTGGAAGATTCCTCGGGTATGTCTGGAGAGGGCAAGAGCCTGTCTAAAAACTCCACTAGAACCACATCCACACCGTACATTCTGAATATGTAGGCAAACTCCACACCCACCGCACCACCACCCACTATTAGCATACGTCTTGGAAATTCTCTTAATCCCCAAATTTGGTCTGTGTTGAAGATCCTTTTGCCGTCTGCGGGTAAATCCTTCAAGTCTGCACAGGATGAACCGGTAGCCAAAAGGATGTAGCGGGTCTTTAAGATAATGTCTGAACCTTCCACGTAGACAGTGTTTTTGTCCTTGAGAATGCCCCTTCCGTAGAATATGGGAATGCCCAGCTTTTGGGCAAACTTTTTGAAGTTCTCTCTTATGGTTAGCACTACTTGGTCTCTGCCTTCTGCCAACATCCGAAGGTCAAGGCTAACCCCTTCTACCTTTATGCCGTAACTTTGCGCCTTTGATAACTTTTCCAATAGGTAGGCGCCGTGTCTCATATACTTGGATGGAATACAGCCCCTGTTTAGACAAGAACCTCCCACTGTCTCTGGAGAAAGTTCCACAAAGGCAACCTTCATACCCCGGCGGTAAGCGTAAAGTCCCGCCTCATAACCACCACTACCTGCACCCACTATAACCAAGTCAAACTCCATTCCTTTTGTTCCTCCTTCTTTCCTTATAAACTGCCTGCCTACATTGTCTTATTATGGTTCTGTATTTGTAATACACGGAGGGCTCTTTGATGGGTAGCTTGTAATACTTTTCCAGAAGTAGCATAATATCTTCGGTAGTCAGGTATTTATGGTTCCTTATTAGCCCTTTTATATATTTAACTATACGGGTCTCTTTCATTAGGAAATTAAGTATATACCAACCCAGTTTGTGTTATAATGATTATCAACATGGAAGGTTTGAGCTTAAGTCATGTATATACGGGACTTTTGGCGATGGCTATTTCTGTGGTTTTAGTTTTACTGGCAGGCAAACCCTCCATAAGACCTACCAAGTTCCAAGCCCTTTGGGAGGGATACGTAAGGTTTGTTAGAAGTATGGTTATAGAAAATATGGGACACGAGGGTTTAAGGTACGTGCCTCTAGTATCCGCTATTGGTCTTTTTGTGTTTTTTTCCAACCTTTTGGGAATGGTGCCTGGACTTGAGGCACCCACCGCTAACGTAAATACCAACTTAGCCCTTGCCCTAATTGTGTTTCTCTTCTACAACATAGAGGGTTTTAGGCTACACGGTGTTGGATATCTAAAGCACTTTATGGGACCCAGTCCTTACTTGGCTCCTGTTTTCTTTCCCATAGAGGTCATTTCCCATTTGGCAAGACCCATAACCCTAACCCTCAGGCTTTTTGCCAATATGAAGGGAGGGGCCATGATTTTGGCAGTTTTGGTAGGCCTTGTGGTGCAAAACTACCTTATAATGGCTGTCTCTCCTGTTTTTCTGCTGTTTATAATCGCTATAAAGTTTTTGGCGGTTTTCATACAGGCATACATATTTATGATCCTTTCCACCATTTATTTGGCTGGTGCGGTAGTCCATGAAGAACATTAAAAATTTCAATAAGGAGGTAATGCAATGAGAAAGGCACTTCTTATGAGCATGCTAATCCCTGCGCTGGCGTTGGCAGCTGAGGGAGAGGCACTAAAGCAAGGAATCATGTATTTGGGAGCAAGCCTTGCAATAGGCTTAGCAGCCTTTGGAGCTGGAATAGGTATGGGTTATTTGCTCAAGGGCACTCAAGAAGGTTTAGCAAGAAACCCCACAGTAGGTGGTAGGCTTCAGACCACAATGTTTATAGGGTTGGCTTTCTTGGAAACTCTTGCCCTCTATGGCCTGTTGGTGGCTATAATAATCCTCTTTGTAAAATAAAATGCGGGGGCTTGCTCCCCCTTTTGGAGGTAAAAGAACATGGCGACTAAAAGGAATATTACCCACCTTTCAAACAGGAAGAGAAGGCGTAAAAGCGGATTTTTGGCACGGGTGTCCTCCAAAAGCGGGAGAAAGATCATAGCAAGAAGGCGCAAGAAAGGCAGAAAGGTGCTTGCACCTAGGTGAAGAGGCTTGCTATCCTTCTTATAAGGCTTTGGCAGAGGTTTATCTCTCCTCTTTATCCGCCCTCTTGCCGGTATTATCCCACGTGTTCCGATTATGCCATAATGGCGGTGGAGAAATACGGTGTGATAAAAGGGATCGCTAAAGCCCTATGGCGTATATTGAGGTGTAATCCCTTTTCCAAAGGAGGTGTTGATTATCCCTGATGCAAAGGCAGGATATTGACCCTAAAAAGCTGTTTGTGATCGTTGTTTTGACAACCCTTTTTATATTTGCTTATCAGGCTTACCTTATCCTTTTCCCTCCGCAGAGCACTCAGGGTCAAGGAAACCAGACCATAAAAGAAGAGAAGGCATCCCCAGAGGTACCTCAGCTTTTGCTGGGAACTACAAGGGAAAAGGCAAAGCCTACAAACCTTGTGAGCTACAAATCTGAGAAATTTGAGCTTGTCTTTGCCCAAGAGGGTGGAAGACTGGTTGGCTTCAAAGACCTGAAATACAACAAAGAGCTTATCACAGAGGACGAAAAAAGGCTAAACCTGTTCCCCCTTGAGGTATTCACCGGAGACCCAAACATTGACCTTGCGCTGAACTCAGAGAACTATGAGGTAAAGGTAGAGGGCAACAGAATAAGGCTAAGCCTCAAAAAAGAAAACTGGAGCATAGAAAAGATCTTGGAGGACAGGGGAAATTACTTTGTGCTTTCCGTGGTTGGCAAAAACCTCCCACCCGTATTTGTATCCTCTGGTCTTCAAGTGAAGGAAAATGACTTTTATACCCACTCAGGGCCTGTGCTAAAGGTGGGAGATAAGGTTTTAAGGTTGGGGATAAAGGACATTCAATCTAAAGAGCTTATAGTTGGAGATATAAAGTTTGCGGGTGTGGAGAGCAGGTACTACTTTAAGGGTTTTCAGGGTGATATATCTGCTTCCGCAGTGTACAGAGTGGGCGAAAAGGACAGCCTAGTTCTTGTTAGGGCAGAAAGGCCTCTAAACCTCTACATGGGTGCCAAGGAATACAGCAGACTAAAGCTCTTGGGTCTTTCGGATGTTATAGACTACGGTAGCCTCAAGCTTTTGGTAAAACCCCTCTTCGTGTTTATGTATTGGATCTATGAACATCTCAACTCCTGGGTCTTTTCCATCCTTGCCCTTACCCTCAGCGTCAGACTTTTGATGTTTCCCCTTACCTACAAAAGCACCATTTCTATGATGAAGCTTTCGGAGCTTGCACCCAGGATGCAACAGCTTAAAGAAAAATACAAAGACGACCCTGTGAAGTTTCAAGAGGAAATGATCAAGCTCTACTCGGAGGTAGGCTTCAACCCCGCTTCTGGTTGTCTGCCTATACTCTTACAAATACCCGTTTTCTTTGCCCTCTATAAGGTCCTAACCATAACCGCAGACTTGCAGCTTGCTAAGTTTTTATGGATAAATAGCTTGGCAGAAAAGGATCCCTTTTATATCTTGCCCGTGTTCATGGGAATAACCATGATCGCCCAACAGTTCATAAGCCCATCCCCTGAAAAATCTCAAAACTTTATGATGTATATATCGTCGGTTGTGTTCACGTTTCTATTTGCCAATTTCCCCTCCGGTTTGGTGCTCTACTGGACCTTTAACAACATCATAAGCTTGGCTCAGAGCTACCTTATAAAGAAGCTAATCACAAAGCCAAAGGCAAAGGAAGAGAAAAAGGGTAAGAAAAAATGAGGGTTCTTATCACTGGTGGTGCAGGTTTTATTGGCTCAAACCTTGCAAAGGAATTGCAGAGTACCTATCCCAAGGCAAAGATTTGGGTTTTGGATGACTTTTCCTCTGGGCACTTTAAAAACCTGCTGGGCTTTAAAGGGGAGGTGATCACCGCAGACCTATCGGAGCCGTCCCTCTGGGAGTGGCTAAAAAGAAACTTCCACTTTGATGTGGTCTTCCATCAGGGTGCCATAACAGACACTACTATAATGGACCAGTTTAAGATGCTAAGGGTTAATGCGGACAGCCTGAGGTTTATACTGGATGCGGTCCTTGCATGGAAGGCAAAGCTCATATATGCCTCCTCCGCC
>OFEJ01000157.1_pt1 | contig 21722 bp, 17 predicted proteins | sample 1521051 | NCBI WGS metagenome assembly OFEJ01 (sample SAMN06268701, study PRJEB24108) | sediment metagenome | isolation source: Joseph's Coat, Yellowstone National Park, Wyoming, USA | place: USA:Joseph's Coat, Yellowstone National Park, Wyoming, USA | reverse complement strand
CTTGATAACAGCATAGATGGAGTCAATCGATGAGTAATCAATATACCTACGGGGAGTGAAGAGCATAGGAACAATGGCTAGGTTCGTTAAGCCACCAAGCCTATCCAATAGGCCAGACGACTCACCAACAAAGACCCTGAAGGCGTGGACCACATCAACAACACCATCAACAAGCACAGAGAAACAAAAACAAGAGAAAACAAAAAACTAACCCTATGAATACCTTATTTGGAAGGGATCTCTTAATGATATAATAAGGTTTAAAAATCGATAAGTAATAAGTAAATTATGACTAAACTAACAGGTAAGGTGGCCATAATTACTGGGGCTGGTCAGGGCATAGGTAAGGGTATTGCCATTGCCCTGGCTAGGGAGGGGGCTATAGTGGTTGCCACTGATATTACAGGAAAGGAGAATGAAACCATTAATGAGATTGGGTCAATGGGCGGGAAGGGGATGGCGCTTAGACTTGATGTTACTGACCCTAGGTCAGCTGAGGAGGTTGCCAGGAGGGTCTATGAAACACACGGGAGGGTGGACATTCTTGTTAATAATGCCGGCATTTATCCATCTAAATCATTCCTAGATATGACCATTGAGGATTGGAGCAAGGTCATTAATGTTAATCTTAATGGGACTTTCTACGTAACTAAGGCCGTGGTGCCTTACATGGTTAAGCAGAGGTATGGTAGGATAATAAACATAGCATCAATAGCCGGTGTTGTCAAGGGTTTCATAGGCCTAACCCACTATAGTGCATCAAAGGCTGGTATTGTTGGTTTCACACGCGCCCTCGCACTCGAGCTAGCACCTTATGGTATTACAGTTAATGCGATAGCCCCTGGTGCTATTCAAACACCTGGCGCCAGCCAAGGCGCAAATGAGGAGCAGATTAAGATGCTCGTAAAAATAATACCAGCCGGTAGGCTTGGTAAACCTGATGATATAGCCTCAGCCGTTGCATTCCTAGCCTCTGATGAGGCCAGTTACATCAATGGCGCCGTGATCGTTATCGATGGTGGGTGGACAATAGCCTAAGGCCGGTTAATCTAGCGAGAGAGGTAGGAGGATCACGGCAAAGACAATGTTGTTAGCTGGTGCTGTCAGCGCAATATTAAACTCATCATTACATGTTGGGTAACCCAAACCTTTAAACCAATAGCGATGACGCTAGGGACTACCATGAAGAATCCGTTGAACCAAGCTCTGAAGTAAGCCATGTAACCCAACCCCCTAGTAACCTCCTATGCATCAACTCATGAATAAAAATCCCATAAAAACTGCAATAAATCGATTGCTAAACCACAAAACACTTGGCGTATAAAACAGGAACACTTGCTTAGGAAGTGTTATAAATTCCCTAGCATTCTACCCCCAATGCCTGACTTGGGTGTTGTTAGGCGTTTTGCGGAGTTGTTTGTGAGGATGGGTTTGGTTAAGGATGAGGGTGGTGATTACGTGCCGGCGTGCACCGAGTGTGTCGAGTATCTTGATGGGTTGTTGAGCGACGGTAGGGATGGTGTTTTTGGTTTCATAGTGTTCATGTGCCTTGTGCGTGATTTGCTAAATGACGTGTCCATAGACACGAACATGGACGCAACCCACGCCGAACTAATCCTAAAGCACGTACTCGACAAACACGAAGACGCCTCAGAAGCCGTAAACACACTATACGAGGAAATAGCCGAGAGGATAGGCGCAAAAGGACCAAACAGGGCGAAGAAAGTATGCGAAGCAATACTAAGTGATAGGGCTGAGTTTTAATGAGGTTGAGATAACCACTTCGTGGGGATTTGAACCCCACCCTCTTTTATTGGGTCTGTGGTATTGATTGGTTGGTGCTTAAGCATTTCGTTAGTTTTTTATGTAGCTCTCGGAGGTTCATTGATGGGCATTTCACAATAATTATAGATAGTGAATTGACTAATTTGCTTATCTCTTCCCTAAGCATTATTAACCTATTATTGACACTGGTCTCCCTGCTCAGGTTGGGTGCTATATTTTCGAAATTCGCCATAAACAACCTAGTTATTTGATTGATCCTTAAGTCTCCACGGCATATCCTAGATAGTCTATTCTCAAGATTGTTCGAGTATCCTGTCAGTACGTTCTTGCCATCGGTAATTACGTAAACGCCAGCACCAATATTGTTAAGCGATGAGCATGTTACCTCAGTTACGGTATAATTACTGCAAAAAGTCTTTATGCAATCCTCAATTTTCGCCTTTAGATTCTGCATTCTATTGCTTAAGTAATTACCCCCTTATATATTTTAGTTTTAGAGTATTGTTGTTTCTATGTACCGCCAATTAATGAGGATTTATACTTATTAAGTATGTATGCGTTATAAAGCATTACGGCCCTATTCTCATCCCTAAGAGACCTTGCATTAAGTATCATCTCTATCAACCGTCTCTCTACCTCATCATTCGTAATTTCGAGTCTCAACTTAAGCATTGAGACCCCATCAACACTACTCACCTTAACCCTAACAATGCCATCATTGCCTAGTATGAAGACCTCCTTCTTCCCAGCGGCTATCGCTGGCGTACTGATGTCAACACTATCCACTAGGTTAGATACCCTACGTAGAAGGCTTGGACTACCAATACCGAAGAGATGAATGTACACTCCCTTACCCAATGCCTCCCTAATAGACTTAACAATGTTAGTTATGAAATTCCAATCATTTCTATGAGGTACCAGGGAACCAACACCCACGTACCTAGCGCCTAAGTCTTTATAATACTGGGCGCATTTAGTGTAGGACTCCAGGTCCCAACCCTGTACAACAAGCATCACATCCCTACCTATAGACTCACCAAACCTCAGCGCAGCCTCGGCATTAACCAGGTTCCTCATGAATAACTTCCCTCTTAACTCGGGATCCTCCACGTTAATTAGTGGGTAATCTCTATGCACCAATACGTCTGAACCAAGTACGTACTGTAGATAAAGTATTAGTGATTGATTGAGGTCGCTAACCGAGGAGGCACGCACATGTAACGCCTGAATCATGGAATCTATGATCAGCGGTCCATTATAGCCGTAAAACTTCCTAAACCCCTCACTTAGTAACCTATTAATGAGCCCGAAACCTCTGTGTTTCCTCATATTAATTATGGACTTTAGGGATACTACGAGACCCTCAACACTAAAGTACTCCCAGTAACGTGGGTCCTCAGGCCCTGCGAACCAGGTTAAATAAAGTCTCGTCATAACTACACGTGCCTAGACAACAACTCCTTTACCCTATTCGCATCCGCACTCTCTCCAAGGGATGCGTATATTAGGGATAATGCCCTAACAATCTCGCCTGGGTTTCCCTCAGTATATTCATGTATCACCTTAACAACATCATCACCAAGCCTCATGTTAAGATCCCTCCACTTCATTAGTTGGTTTATGAAGGCTTGAGTCTCCTCGTACGTGAATGGCCTTAGATAAATTACGATAGTGGATAGCCTCCTCGCCAGGGCTGGGTATGTATTAACAATCTCATCCCAACCGGCTGGCGTTGATGATGCCAAAAGAAATGACCTGCTGGGTAGGTTATCAATAAGGTTCCTCAGCAGACTTAGGTACTGAAGTTTCCTCATTTGACCAATCGTAATTATATCCTCTAGCTCATCAATCAGTATGAGTATTGGTCCATAACCAACAGAGACAATCATCCTGCTGAGCTCAATCATAACCCTCAGGGCTAATTCCTCATTAACCCTCGACCCAAGCCCATGCCTAAGCCTAAAGTTCTGAGGTGTCTGTTCGCCAAGTAACCACTGTCTCGCATACTCAGCATCATCACCATTATTTACAATGAGCGAGATAGCCTCCTTCAGCGGATTATTGATTTTGCCGACCAACTTAGTCAACAACTCTTTTTTCTCGATTATGGAGTTAATGAAGGCTCTATAAAGATTCATAAAGCTGGACCCAGGTGTGTTTATATAAATGATGATGGAGTTATCGTAGTTATTCCTTACCTGCTTAGCTAAGTGAAGCATAACGTGTGTTTTGCCAAAACCGTAACCACCAATTATGATGCCAGCGCCCGATGCCCCCTCCGCAACCCTTTTAATTACATTCATCAATTCAGCCACATCATCATGTGGGTCGTATACGAAATCCACATCCTTCTCGGTTGGTATGGGCAATAGCGTCCTCACCACCATACTAATCACCCATGTTGATCATTATGTACACATACTTCTTCCCAAAAACCTCCACGGAATCATTACCTAACTCAGCACCTGGTGCTCCGGTTAAGACGACCCTATCCCTCCACCTCCTCACAAACTCCTCCAATAACTTACCCGCGAGCCTATTAGGTATGTATAGCTCGCCCCTAACCTCATCAAGCAATTGCCGTATCTGGACATACTTACTCCACCTCCTTCTACTTAACCCCCTGTACTTCTCAAGAAGTGCCTTTTCGAACGCCTCATAAAGACTCTCATTGATGATTGAATCTCTACTTAAGCTCTCAATCTCACTAATTAGTCGTAGCACCAGATCTACAACCACAGCGTTATAACCAGTTAACCTAACTAACTCACCGGGCTTAGTTACGCCCTTCGTTAATAATTCATAAATCCTCCTATAAGGCTCTAAACCATCCATGAACAGCTTATGTAGTAACTCCGAATTACCGTTTTCAAAAGCCCTTAAGAACTCCAAACCTCTCCCAGTGATTGTATAATTACCATCGATAAAACCAAGATCAACAGCAACCCTAAGTAACTCCTTAAACCTGGCATCATTGACTGGAGCAATGCCTGACCTTATCGTATTTACGAATTCGTAAAGGGTGTTTAGGGTGAACGGTCTCATACTAAACCTGGCCAGGGTAGGGTACTTATAAGTATTTCTGCCCTAATAATGATTAGTACAAATAATAATTAAGCCTGAGTCCATTTACTAGCTTTAATAAAATCAATCGTTACTCACCTTAACCCTAACAACATCGATGGGAGATTCAATACTTATGTTGGGTCGTGAATAATATTTATCTATATACTCATGATATACCTCGCAACATACACGTGAGGTCATTAATTTATCTAGTGTAAGATTAATTTAAAGGAGCCAATGAGTGACTTAAAGTTCATACTACCTGATTGGGATGACATTGTTGACCCGGGCTTCGACTTCGTAAACGAGAAATCTAGTGAGGGATATGTTAAGGATAAATATGTGCATGGAGCTAGGATTTGGGACCTACTAGGTAATGATGCCGTAGATGGCGTGTTAATCTCAATATCGACAATATCCCCACGGAAAATGAGAAGAATACTTAGTGAAGGTGGCGCTAGGAATTTTCTCAGACTACCAGGTAACATGCAGTTGATTGGTGATTGTGGTGCATGGCAATACAAGGATAAGGATGTGCCCCCATACAATGTGGAGGAGGTCCTAGATTACTATAATAGGTTGGGTGTTGATTACGGTGTTACCCTAGATCATATACCATTCTTCGGAAACCCGCAGGAGAGAATGAGAATAACGCAGGAAAACGCGATTAGGATGTATAATTTGTGGAAGAATGGTGATTACAAGTTCGTATTAATGGCCAGCGTTCAAGGCGTAGAAGTTGGTGATTATATGAACTCCATGGATAAGTTATACAACGTTGGGTATAGGCACTTCGCAATTGGGGGTCTTGCTAAGAGGAATACGGAGTTCATAAAGTCGCTCATTAATGAGCTTATTAAGTACGTGAAAAGTAAACGGGATATCGAGAAGATACACTTCCTCGGCATAACTAGGTTAACTATAGTACCTATACTCAGGGAATTAACGAATTACGTCAATGAGGTATCCTTCGACAGCTCCACAGTGCTTAGGATCGCATGGACTAGGGAATACGGCAATTACATAACAATTGACGGTAAGGCATACACAGTAATCAGGGTATTGGATAACGGGAAGGAGGTCCTAAATGCCCTGAGACGATACGATAGGGGTGAATTGGGACTTGAAGAGGTGATTACCGTATTGAGGAATTACCTAAGCAGGATCGGTCAAACGCATTACCTGCCCTACTACGAGGCGTTGCTTAGAGATATGCCGTGGAAGAAATGCGATTGCGCAATATGTCGATCAGCGGGTATTGAGGTTGTGATATTTAGGGGCAATGATAGGAATAGGAGGAGGGGTTTTCACAACGTATACGTCTTCAAGAAAATACTGAGCCTTAATAACCCCATAAGGTTCACCAACGTGAAGGTAGCCTCACATGCTACGGGCGGTAGTAGCGCGGTGAATAATGATACTGGTGAAATACTCAGGAGAGCAGAGAGAGTCCTGGTAATTACTAACTGCACGGCTGAGAAGAACGTGAATTGGGTAGAGGTACTTAACGTACTTAGAAAGAGCAACCTAAAGGTGCCTTCCTTCGACATAGAGCTTGAGGATAAATACAGGAATGTGCTTAGTAAATTCATTAAACCGGCACGTGAGATGTATGGCGGCACGTTTAGGGCAATTAGAAACCTCGCCAATAAACTTAGGGCGCTTGGTAAGCAAGTTGATGTTTACATAATAAGTGCTAGGTATGGGTTAATTAATGAGAACGACCTTGTAATACCCTACGAAGCAACACTAAAGGGGCTCCGGAAGGAGGATATCGAGCGTTGGTCAAGGAAACTTAAGATAGAGCCTAGGTTAAACGAACTACTGGGTACAGGTAATTACGACGTAATAATCGTAGCGTTACCCCGCGAATACGCAATAGCAATGGGCGCGGCGCTAGATAAATTACTGAACATGGACAACGCAATACTAATACTACCCAAGTCAATACTCCACGAGAGCAGTAACATTAAAGCTAAGGTATTAGTAGCAGGAAGCGTAAATACGAGACTCAAGCAAATAAAGCAGCTGATGAATTCCCTCGAAAATAACAACGATAATAAAAAGGTCCACACCCTTGATACGTGGCTTCTCTAAAGTTCCTCAATCAACTTCTCTAGAACATCAACAACATCCTCAACATCACTAATAGACCAAGGCAACAGGTTTGGGAACCTCCTAAGAATACTGACGAACCTTTTTCTGCAATCATCAAACCCCCTCGCACTCTTTAAATAATCCTCGGCCACGTGCAATAACCCACTGTAAGTATTTTCATCACGGTCCCTCCTAATCAACATGAGACACTCCCAATTACCCCAACCAAATGAATCAACAACACCACTATTGGTAAAGTTAGCCGAACCCAACAATGCGTACTTATCATTTATGTACAACTTAGTATGAAGCCTCCTACGCAAACTATCACGAAGCTCGTTCATACCTAAATCAAATAATAAAAAATCATGAAGAGCGTCACGCAGAGACAGGACAGCATTAATACCATCAAGTAAATCCTGCAACTGCGACTTAATGAAGCCCCTAACATACTCATCAACATTACCACTCTGATTAACGACCTTACTCACCAAGTCCAATAAGTCGAACCTAACAGCATCGTCAAAACACCTAGTCAATACCTTAACCTCCCCAACCTTATCAATCAACGCCCTTATTACATCCAAAACCCTAAACGAGGAAACCCAGGGATAGTGGACAAACGGCTTACTAAATTCAAAATTCGTAATCCAAGGCGATATTATGTAAACGAACTTGCTATCGAACGAGTCGTGGAGAAAACACCTAATCAAATCCTCAATACTACATCCCTCAGTAATTACGCCACCCTTACCTCTACACGCAATCACTTGCCACACCCAAGCCTATACGTCTTCTCCCTAAACTCAACAACGACACCACCATCACACGTAGACCCAGCACCACAGCCCCCACCTGCCTCACCCAAGCTCTCGACAATACCTGTAGCGAGGATTTTCAACAACCTCCTATCCAAGGTCCTAGCCTGAATAAACGATGCACCAAACCTACCGCAAGACTTCGTATTTACATAACACATGCCACAAGCCCCATTACAAGAAAGTAATGCTAAGCGCGCCAATACTGAAGAAACTACCTTACGCAATAATATTAACGAGGACCTAACACCTTCACAATCAATTTCTCGACCCCTCACATAAACCCCTTCCTTTCTTCTTAAACAATCAATAATTGCACGTTGCTCATCGCTTATTTCCTTTTTCTCCTTTAATAACTTAAGGAGCGATGATGCATCACGCGTGAAGCGCTCCTCAACGTTAGAGACTGGGTAAATATTCCGTAAAGCATTAATTAACCCACGCGTATTCAACGCTTGCCTGAGCAAGTAATTAATCAAAGATGCTAAATTCCCATACTGATAAAGGTTTGCTATAGTATAAATAACCAACTCATCAAATTCCGGTAATCTTCTATATCTTTTCTCAAAATTATGCCTAATATCGTGTATTTCCCAAAGTACGTCAAGAGCAGTCTTATATCCAGTATCGCGATTAGTACGGTTTATCAATTTTCCCATCCTGCTTGCCTCCTCAAATATCGAAAACCACTGCTTAACGGTTTCCTCGAGTTCGTCTGGCGTGACTATTATACCTAGGTCATCAGCAACCCCCTTAAAGACCCTCTTCAATTCCACAACGGCATTGGGACCCTCATTTACCATCAATTTATATAATTCATTACGTCGCTTAACAATAGCGAAATGTATTAAATCCTCAGGCGTACCAACGAGACACTTACCTAGGGAGAGTAATAAATCTTCAATCAACGTCTCATTATCTTTCCAAATACCCAAAGTAGATCCGTCTTCACGTATAACTCCTACACCACCTGAGTCTCTCTCCACGATTTTAATGGGATCTGTCGATAGCTCTTCATACTGCTCTAAAAATTTACTGGCCATAACCCCACCTCTAGTGCTTATCGTCCTTATAAGATGGTGACTGAAGGTATGTCTTACTAAATCGAAAATTGCACCAAATTTCCAATCACCGTTCCAAACGCCTTTGTACTTATCCAGTATGTTTTGTAATCTATCAGTTACCCTCTGTAGTAGGTTGCTATTGTTTACTTTACCCATAAATAACGTAATAAGCTTATAATTTCTCCTCAACCTACTCATGAAATACCTGAGAAGAAGTGCTAAATCATTATTGTGATTATCAATGAAGTTTCGAACAATATCAATTATGGGTTTCGCATCGTTAGCATTATATATCAGCTCAGTAATGTTAATGTTACTTCTAAGCTCGTGATATAGGAATGTTAATTTTATGAGATCAGCCGTCTTCACACTACCCATCAATTCAAAATAGTAAACAATGGGTAAGTCGCTGGTAAGTATATGCATTAGTAAATTTACCAATGCTGTATTGATGCTAAGTTCGTAGTAGCTCGGTTCAAGTTTCTTAGATATATCATCCTTTATCTTCCTCATAATACGTTCGAATCGTTCCTGAATTATTCGATCGTCATCAAGGGCTATCTCCAGAACCCTTGTATTATTAATCTTATATCCAATGGTAACTGGATCCCATAAACCATCCCTAACGCTTCTTATAAGAACTTTAACAAAGTTATTAGAATATCTACGTCCTTGTGCCTCTTGTGCCTTTACGCAACTGCACCTAGAATCAGATCCCTTAATAGTATCGGCAACAATGCAGCGGCCCTGGTTTTCCTCATTCCTTTCTTCGCAGAAAGGTCCTTCAATGTTTGCATTTACATCAATTGCATATATACCAAAGTAAACATTTGAGTTTTCATAAAGACTTATATCTCTTATAATTTCCCTAAGGGAACTACACGGTATCTTTAACCGAGACGCAGGTTCTGTTTGAAATTGATAAGTAAAGAATCTTGGGAATGAACTACTTGAATCTAAGTAAGTATAAAATTTATACCTCTTCGATATTTCATCACAGGTAAAATTACGCCTCACATATGAGTAAAACAACCACCTATGAAGTAATTTCCTATCTTTTTCTTCATAGTGTTCTTTACATTCAAACGACTTAGTATATATAGAATCTATGGTTCTTGCATCAATGTACTCCGTTTTATGTATTTCTCTGATTATGTATTGATATTCATCAGGTAATGTTTTAAATTTAATATGTATTGGTTCACTAAGACTATAGTAGCCATTAATGTTAGTAATAATAGGTTTTACATCCTCGCTTAAAGATGGAAGTGATCTAAGTGGTATAAATAACCCTGTTCCCTCCCTGTAGGTTGGTCTTCCCGGTAAATATCCCGCAGCTGAAATGACCAAGGATGGATCTTCAAAAGCTATAGGGTCTTTTTTTTTCCCTTCACGGTAAATACGTATCTGTGGTAGTTTTTCCTCAGCAAAGAGGTTATCAGGTACGTAGCGCCTAAGCACTTCCAACCATCGGAGAATCCCTCTCGCGTTCATGACTTCTCGCCTCTTTCACAAAGATGATATAATTCATTGCCAATTTTTTCAGCATACTCTTTAACCTTTTCTTTATTGATCAATTCCCTGAAAACACCGTAGGCATAATCAATAAAATCATCACTTGGTGATTTCAATAATTGAATTATTTCGCACTCGTACTTAAGTTTATCAGCATCATCAATGTGACGTTTTTTACGCAATCCAGGATTCTTAAGAATGCGGTACTCAATGGCTAATTCAGCTATTGTCTGTTTAATAAGCTCCTCACTGTCTATTGGTAAATAAAGCATGTCGTAATTAAGCGCATCCCTGAGACTCTTAACTCTAGTGAATATTTCGAAAAGCCATGCCTGGTGAGGCAATTCATGGGAGAGCTGTATGCCCACGACAGCCCTCATGAGTGGATTCTCATACATCCTCCTACCACCCCTACCCGCCCTCTGAATTAACGATGCAATATTGAGTGGAGCACCATGCTGATATATCAAGACTACGTCAGAATAATCAACTCCAACTTCAAGTGAACTAGTTGATACGATTAAGTCAGCGTTCATAATATCGCCATGTTCACGACTTGAGAATATTACAACATTATTAAATGACGTGGTATTGCCCGAATTATTAACTATGGTGTCAAGCATATAACCCCACCATAACTCTCCATCTTCCCATGCCTTAGTTGATAATACGTAGTTAATTTTGCCTTTACGAATGTTATTTATAATATCTTTATCATCACCGTACTCATTCACGAACATATTACTCCGTGGATTTCTAAGATCTTGAAGTCCAAACCCCTCTCGCTTAACGGCATCTAATAGATCACGCCGCATTCTTCTTAATGTGTTTAATTCATCAACAAAAATAATGGACTTCTTTCTCCAGGTGCCATTATTTTCGTTGTAAATTGACGGTATGTTATAGAATATATCCATAACGGTCTGTATGGAAACGGCTATGTTGTTAACCGCATAAATAGTCGTAGGTACCACTATGAAGAAGTACTCATTACCGAGTGGTATTGTCTCATCTCTATCAACGGTAATTATATAATCGTCAATGTTGCTCTCGTTTATCCTTGGTGAAAACAAACGATGCATAAAATCAGCAGGTCTGGGTATGGTTGCGCTCATTCCAATAACTAACGTGCCTAACCTACCAGCCCCCCTCTGGCTTTGGTGCATTCTATTGAGAATCCTCCTTAGGACGTACGCATACCTGACCCCGGCCACATCCACGTACGTATGTACCTCATCAAGCACAATAATTAACGGAGAATCCCTCACCTCTCTATTTCCTATCTTCCTAGTAACGCCAAATAACCATTCATTATCTGTGCTAAGTAAATAGTTGAGACGTAATGTCTCGAGCAATGCTAGGTGAATATCGCCGGGCTTTTCTTTAACCCTATCCTTAGTTAGGGCTATAAAATCAACTTTCTTTTCTCCATTATCGATTCTACATAGAATAGCTCCATCATCTATCGTTAATTTACCGTTTTCCTCCTGAATTTTGAACATTGGGTATGAACCACCGGGACACTGGATAGATCTTAACTCGACATAACAATCACCATTGTGTCTTTTAACGTATACGGGAACTTCGTACCTAAGTATTAATTGTAGTGGCTCATTTTCCCTTCCTTCACAGACTTCTAATACATCTCCTTTCTTCCTATTTAGTGCCTCCTCATAATCATACTTAGGTCTTATATCTGTATAATCAATAGTTAAGCGTATTTTATCAAAACCGTGCTTCTCAAGTTCCTGATTGAGATAATAAATATACTTAATCAGCCTGGTTACTTGATCGTTAGCAAGGGCCCTCCTTGGATATATTATTAGACCTACGGGCGAATATTTATCATTTTGAGCATTTAATTTATTAAGTATGATTTTCCTCGCGAGTGCTGTTAGTAATATTGTGAGTACCATTATCTCGGTCTTGCCACTGCCTGTTGGCGCCTCAATGATTAGGTAGTCTGGTTCGTCATTATCAATACGTTGAATCAGCTTCTCCAAGACCCTTTTAATCCCCCTTATTTGGAACCTATAAAGACGTAGCCTGCCAAAGACTTTCCTTAAGAAACCATCTTGCTCACCTTGTCCACATACGATACTCAAGTACTCCTTCCATAGCAGATCAGCATCCGCGGTGCTACCTCCAGCAAAGTACCTGTAATACTTAACAAAGAAGTCGTGCAACTGATTCTTCAGGGAGCAGGCTCCATCATCACTGCATACATCATTGATACTGCAAACACCGAGAGGCAACTCGCGCGGATGTGTATAGGCGAAGACCCTTGACGTCAGTAATGACGACTCGAACACGGAGATGTCTGGGAATCTCTGCTTTAGGTTGTATAAATCTCGTGCAATATCTATGAACCTACTTCTTACTTCAAAATACTTCTTGTTACGTAATTGTTCACTTAATTGCTCAGCACACTTAATAATTAATTCATTAGCTTCCTTGCAAGCATTATCTCGATCATCCTTCTTTTCGATCTTTAAATCAGGTATTTTGGGTCCATCGACCTTAATTAATAAGTACCTACTTACGCAGTCATCGTATATGCCCTTAAAGTATAGATAGCATATTGCTTTTTCAACAATAAGGTTGTCTTTAATGAGTTTCCTCAACTCCTCAATATTTATACCAACCTCACTAATCCCCTTGTTCTTACAGGCTATAAAGAACCTATCCAGGTAATTAATTATTCGATCAATAATCTCATCACGCTCATTATCGCCTATTTTTACGAAGCTATCATACTGCATGCCCAGTATGAGTTCCTGCTCCCTCTCCTCGATGTATGACAGAACAGCATTAATCACGTACCTATCTAAAAATAATCTATTCCTACCGTAATCCTGAAATAACTGCTCAATCTCCTTAGGCCAATCAATCTTTAGTAGCCCATTAGTCATAATTTCACCATACACGGTAAAACACCCTTTCTACACAGGCCAATAACTACTTCGAGGTCTTCCTTTAATTCATCACTGAGTGTCTTAAAATCAACCTCGCCACTGAATTTAGTAAGGAGCTGTTGTAATACACTTAGCTCTTTATCGCCAACATCACCAACATCTTTAAACTTACTAATACTATTGTTTGCCACCCTCTCCAATTCCTTCATAAAATAAGCAAGACTGCTACACTTATCCACTACCACTTTATTATCCTTAACCAGGCCACTAAATAGACCATCTACTTTCTCAATACATTCATTAATTCTGTTAATATTACTCTCATAATCCTTCGGTAAATTCATTACATTAGATATATAGTTAAGAAGGCGATTTAAGGCATTAATGGTACTCTTCATAGCCTCAATCTTGCTCTCAATGTTTTGATGAAGCTCATCATATACTTCATCAATATTGAATAAACAACTACCTCCTTGATCACCAATCTTATTTAACTTATCCCATGCCTCATGAATGCTATTTCTAATGTCCTGAATATCATTAACTAAATCCTTAATTAACGACATACTTTGTTCGTTAATGCCTATGGTACCTATTTCATCACTTAATTTCTTAAGTACACGGATTAAATCAAGCTTATCCTTTGCCTCATTTAATTTATTAGAGATTCCTGAGGGATTACCACATACACTCACGATACTTCGCAATACACAGTTACTTACCCAATCACTCTTAATGCCCATGAACTTTACCTCGTTACTAAAGTTATGCACACTTTTCAAAGCCACATTGAGATTACTTAGTACATCACCTGTTAATAATAATTCAAGGAGTTCACAATCGTTAGCACTAAGGCATTTATTGACATATTCACGAACCCAAACAATCATCTCTTCATCATTAATGCTCCCAATCAATTTCTTATAATTTTCCTTCATATTAGAATTAAAATTATCTATAAATTCCTCCGTAATTCTTGATCTACAGTTTTCATCAAGACTCACATCTCTACCCAATACTGCAATTACTACTTTCAACAATATATGCCCTATATCATGTTTAAGAGCATTGATTAAGCCCTTTAACGGCTCTACGTTGCTTGTGCTAATATCGCTAAGGTTTACTTTCGTAAATTCAAATTCGTCAAAGTTAATATCAACGTTTGGGTTCTTTAACGAAACCATAATCTTCAGGATTTCAAACTTGCTTTCAGTCTCTCCTAATAGTCTCTCTAATTCCTCATGCATCCTATTAATTTCATTTGCATACTCTCTAGTTCTTGTCATAACTATCACCCAATGTTTTTGTTTTTAATGAAGTTTTGAAGCCCTCTATTTCGCCTTTTAATCTGTTCAATCTATCTATTGTATCTTTCCTAGTATTCAGCGCCTCTTCGAGATCTCGTATATCGCGTTCCAATTCTTTCAATTCACTCATTAACTCATCAAATATACCTGATCTTTGAAGAATGTCTTCGATATCTTTACGTATTGCATCTGCAGCATTTTTATCGATACTTTCCACAGAACTTATTGTCTCTATTATTCTATTAATTTCGCCGGTGACGCTACCAATATTACTCATTACTTCTTGAATATGCCTTTTAAGTTCTTGATCGAGATTCTCTATTACCGTCATAATTACCTTGTTTATTTCGAACTGCAGGAACAATGATTTTTCGAAGTTATTCAACCCCTTGAGATATGGAATGAGCTCATCATATTGCTTCTTTAGCTCACCACAAGAAATACCAACGTCCTTAGAGCAATTCATACTAAATATCTTTTTGCAAATGTCTTCCTCAAGAATAGTCTTAAGGTTTTCAAGATTATTACTTAATTCCTTTAGCTCCTTGATAAACCCTAATTCAGTAACTTGGCTGTTGCTTATTATTTCATTGATCTTATTCTCGAGTTCTCGTATTTCATACTCTGTAGAATCTATTATGTGCATCATGCCCTTCAATTTATCTATCATATCGCATATATTATCTATTTGGGTCTCCATGTACTTAGATATCTCACATTTATCGGTGCTTTGTAACACGTACCATATCAATTCATACTTAAGAACCTCGTTATCTATTTCTATAGTATTTCTAATATAATCGTAAATTTCGTCCAGTAAATCAATAATATTTTCCCTATACTGAGCATCAATACATGCAACTGATACTAACTCATTAAGTACTTCAATTATTGATTTATCACCTAAGTTGTTAATCGAATCCTTTATGTTTTTCCAGGATTCAGCTAAATCCTTAAAGTAAGTATGATCATTAACTAGGTTGTTAATAAGTAAACTAACACCTGAAAGTATACTTTCATTAGATTTAGTGATGATGCTATTAATTATATTATTGATATTTAATAAGGAATCAGCAAACACTTTAAGATAGTCCTTAAGGATATCGGCGTCGCTAGAGGATTCAATTAACCAGAGATACTTGGCATTATCTTCTCCAACTACTGAATGTGCCTTGTTCTTTAAGTCCCTGAGCTTCTTAATATCAGGCTTTATGTAATCGGTTATCCTTATTGGTGACGTATCCTTTACGGCGTCTTCGATGATCTTGTAGACGGCGGTTGCGTATTGGCTTACTAAATTCTCCTCATTTCTATCCAATTTACTTAAGCAATTATTCAACATGTTATAGAGCAGGCTCATTATAAATAGTGTCGCTTTATCGCCCAGATATAGCACGTCTGCGATCCCAACGTTAATGAAGTGCTCCCAATCCTTCCTTAATTCATTAATAATGGTCTCATGACTTTCCTCTAATGGCAATGGAATCAATACGATTTTCCTTTTACCACCTTTTCCTTCACTACTTCTAATAAGCTTCCGCAGTAATGCTACTTTAAGCTGAGCACCTATTTTTATGCTTGGTACGAACACAATGATGGCATTTTCCCTAACACTTTTACCTTGGTTTTCATCTTTGTCTTGGGATATTTTCAGTACTCTTTCAATATAAAGTAACACATTATCGCTTATACCTATGAGCTCTTGTGCACGGAGTTTACCAAGTTCTTTACGGAGGAATTCCTTTAATTGATCTATCTGTTGCTTCTTGCTACAGCTAAATATTGGTGTTAGTATTATTGGTGGGTATACGCGCCCTATGACTGAGGGTCTTAATGCATAGTAATACTGTTTTTTGCTGCTCATTAATTGTGATGATCGACTTTCAGCAATTTCAGTGAGATCGTTGTAAATTTGGTCGAGATCTAGGCTGTTAAGTATGTCGTAAATTTCGGGTTTATAGAACTCGACTGATAAGCCTTTAATGATTTCGAATAAATCCTCGAGCGCCTCTTTGCTAAGTATTAAGTATTTATGATCACCCCAGGCCTGAAAGATGCTTCTTAGTAAATCCTTAGCGTATTCGTCAAGTTCTTTACCGATGCTTTTAGCCGCGCCCTTAATTACCTCAATCAATTCATCGACTTCAATTAATTTATCTGACTTCAGGAAATACGTAGTGTCAAGCCTTTGGTATCTCAATTTCTGTACCTCATCATTATTGAGGAATTTGGCGAGCAATGATTCAGGTACTGGCCCTATTAGGATTACTAATGCGCGAAACAACTTATTAAGCAATGGGTCACTTATTGTGTTTAATAACTCATCGAGGGCATCCCTATCATAAAAGGGTACGTTTTCAACAATCTTAATGCTCTTCAGTTGCTCGAATAATCCGGCAATTTCTGTTTTGGGATCATTTGCGTTTATTATTTTACTTATTACATCCCTATTGACCCCGGGCTGCTTTGACAGGCTGAAGTTATCGATTATTTTATATACAAGAGCTATGCGCCCCTTACCCAACCACCAAACCCAGTTCGCTAAATACGCCCCTATTTCGTTATCCGTGATGTCCTCTGTTATCTTTGATGGGTAGATTATGGGTATTGGGTAGGTCTTTGTACGCCAGGTACCCGGGCCTGAAACTGCCTCACTATATATTGATGATGGACCGAATGCCAATATTGCGAATACCCTGGATTTACCCTCATAAATCATGTCAAATAATCCCCTGAAGGGCGTTGTCTTGTATTTTATGATGCGCCTGAACTCATCATATTGCTCCTCTATCTCATCGATTAATAAAATACATTTTATATTGTTATCACTACTATTATACCTTTCTAGTACTTGCCTTATCTCGTCCTTACTTAGGCAACAATAATCATACTCACTCCACTCACCTATGCTATTATTGCTATTATTCTTAATAATTTCATCAATTACGTAACTACAAAATAACGATAAATAACCAGGTAGATTATCCTCATTTATACTATTGATGCCTTTCGAACTTAAACGATTAACCAATGATGATAGGTTTACCTTGATCGCTGGTATGCCATTACTTAATGAGAAGCATAGGAGATGCCTTAACAACGTTGTTTTGCCAGAGCCGTAGGGTGCGACTATTATAGGGGTATAGTATTTTTCTCGTGAGCTGTTTATGTAATCTTGGATTAAATTCTCAAGCTCAGTACGGAGATTCTTGTGAAATTCGGTTAAATCTATCCAGGGGTCGCGATCGCAATGCTGGCTTTGTTGCACATTATTTTAATTGTTTCGAGTATTTTTAAGTATTGCTTTAATTGAGGGTTGAACGTGACTTAACCGTCCACGATTTTCGCCTTACCCATTCTGTATTCATTACCCACTTGCTTAATCACTGCCTCCATCCATAACTCATCCTCGTTATAGAGACCCTTTAGCTCATCCACGAGCCAATTGAGCAAATCCTTGTCTGTGTCCGGGTCGTAGTTCCTGAGTATTGCGTGGGTGTTCCATAGCTTGTGCATTATTTCGTAGGTGCCGTCGTAATTATCAAACAATGTTACCTTACCAGTGACGCTCGCCAACCAAACCTCACCATCCCTGGGTGGCGTTACAACACTTACCTCGTAGGCAACCAGATCCTCATCACCACTGAAATCACCAACATCACAATGCCAACCCTTTGCTTCATACATACTGCAGACCTTGCCGGCATGGTTTAGGAAATCCTCATAATAGTGCCAAGCCTTGCTAAGTGCCTCGTGAACCCTGTCCTCAAGCTCCTCACTACCTAGTCCACCAGCATCAATGCTTATTGTTTCGCTATCCGCATCATAATCAACACTCAGGCCAATCCTTGACAACTCACCGGCCAGTGTGCTCAGTAGGTCTTTTACGAAGTCCTTCTCGTAAATCCTGGATAATAAATTATCAAGTTCGTCATTGTCCGTCGGCATCACAGAATCGACAAGCGTCCTATACCTAACAACCCACTGCTTGGGCATTCAGTAATTCTTAACTCAATATCTTAATTAAACCTTTCGACCAACAACACAAACGAACTAACCATTACCCCATAGATAAACCACGCAATAAGCACTCATCAAGTAATACAAAGGGTTAAAGTCCCACACATTATTGCTGATAAGTACCGTGTGCATGAGGTTGGTGGTGAGATCGTCATTGAGTACTGGAGGGATTAGGAATTATCGGTAAAGCTTATCCATGCCAAGAGGGCGTTGATGCATTACTACAACACCGAGATGGTTGCCTTAGTCAAGTGCTCCTCAGTTTCCTGAGGGTTAGGTTTATTTCTATTTCTACTGCCTCTTTATGGTGGCTTGTGTTGGGTGGGTTAGGTATTTATTGATGTGGTCTATGGTTTTGTGGTGCGTCTTGGGTTTGTTGTTGTTTCTCTACTCGCCGTGTTGCTGACCTACGCCGCCCTTTACTGGGCTTCGCTAGCCGTAATACCGAGGTCACTCATTGTTTATTGGGAATCAGTGAGGGCAATTGGGTTTAGGCCGGTCCTCAACATGCCCATGCTTATTATCTACCTAACCTCGCCGTTCAATGCCTACGAGTCGTTGATGTTCCACTACCCACCCTGGCTCTACCTCATTGAGTCCGTTATCGTGCCCTCGGTAATACTCGCCACAGAGGTCATAATTGCACTGTGGACATCCGAGTATGTGTTGCGTAGGGAAATCCTTAGTGAGTCGTTTTTAATTCAATCCTCCGCCCTAGCCATCGCCTCATCATATGCAACATCGCTCATTGCCTGGGTTGGTGGTGGTAAGCCGAGCATCGGCACATCAATATACACGGAGTACGTGTTTGCGGCGACCATTTACGTCGCAGTAGTATCTGCATGGGACTTGTTTAGGAGGTTGGTGGTTTCGAGGGGTGTGCTCGCTAGGGTGTACGTAGGCGCGGTGATTACTGCGATCGTCATGCCTGCGTTGGTGGCTGCCTACCTAGCCACCGAGCTCCTACTCAAACCACCAATACCAACAACACACATAGCCGGACTAATACCCACAGTAACTCTATTAGTGATATACCACAAACTCACAACCACAAACAAGGCCCAGAGACACCAAGGAACAAGCCAAAACCCATGAAGGTCTAGAATAAATAATCAAAACCCACAAAAAGCAGGTAAAGGAAAGAAATAACGTGACAAAACAAGGCAAAGCAGGAAAACGAGAAAACACTTTAAGACTTAGGGCATGGGTCAGAGGGATTCAAGAACAAATCAATAATTGGATCCAAAGAAATTGGAGAACCATATTATTAACTTTGATCGTCATACCAGTTGTGTTTTTCACGGTACTACTTTGGCCTATTTGGCCTATTCCATCTTATCCATTAAAGGTAACGATAGTTGTTATGGTGATGATACTTACTTTATTTGAGATAGGTCTTATATATCAAATTAAACAAATTGTTATACCAATAGCAGTACTAACACTCATCACCGTTATAATTATAATCTTTACTCCTGTATTCTTAACGAAAGATTTGTCTATCGGGCTGCCTCCGGTAAATACGTCTCTTTCAATTTATTGGCTTCAGCACTGCTACGGAATTAATTATTACTGGTGGCTTAACTATGTAAATACGACCGAGACCCGCGAGATGCTTATTCAATATTTTAACCAACTGGGCATATCACTTAATAAAACCATGATCCATTCCGTAATAACACAAATACAGATCCTCACATCTAATATGCAATATTTCTCGAAAATATCTAAATATTTTATTTTTACCTTGGCGATGATCTTGTTGACGCTTTTCGTATTTTTCATTATCATACCCCTTATGGCTAATTACGTTGCTTTTAATATCCTTACATGCATGCGCATCATCAGGAATGATTTATGCATTAACGCATTGAACTGGTTCTTCTGGTCTCATTTTCTTAAGTGGTTTTTATTTTACGTAGTTACCTTTAGTCTCATTATCTACTTCTCGTTAATCTCCCTCATTACTTCTGAGGGGTACATCTCGCTTGTTTTGATGATTGTTACTACGTTCTTGGTGATTATCGCTGAATTCTTCGTATCCCGTGAGGATACGGCTTCCCGTGAGAATATAGCTCGCGGACCCTTTGTGGGTCCTCTCGTTGCAAGTATCGTAGCGGCGGCTCTCTTCGCATTGATGGTTTTTATGATAACCAATGTCTTCCTACCAAGCACCTGCTTTACCCTGATCTCTAATCCTAACCCAGCCTCTTCGATTAACTCTGTTGCATCTAATTACGAATCGTTACTGGCTCTTGCCGCTATTCTTGGCGCCATCCCCTATGCGTCTACGCTATGGGCTATTCAGTACCACTATGAGTGCTCATGCCCACCTGCTAAGAAGCAGGGTGAACAACGGAACAGTGCTGGTGGTTCGAAACCTCCTGAAAGGAAGCCAGGAACCCGAAGCATCAACGACGATTTTCACGATGTAATACCAAGGTAAACCAAGGCATCGTATTCGGGTCAGAGTGACTTCGGAGAATGCGCATGGAATCAGGGTCAGGATGGGGCTGGGCGATGTGTTAGGCAAATGCCTCGAATCGCTCAGTGGTGGTGAAAGGTCGGTAAAGTAAGGCTTAGCTCAAATCCTCGCATTCAATGCCACGCCTCCTTAATTCATTAACTATATACTTAACGTGCCCCTTACCCCTAACTACCAGGACCTTGTACCCCTGGTTGATGAGCTCCTGCACCCTATTGATGAGTTTTGTATCCCTTATGGTCATTGCGGCGTTGATGAATGGGGCGGTGAGGATTATAGGGATTACTACAATGGTTAGCAATATTGAGGTGAGCCATATGGTGGCTTCTGCGTAATGCCCAGTCAGGAACCCAACGGCAGTAACCCAGAGACCATACACCACGAAGCAAAGCAGAAGAACCAGGAGAATCAAGACCAAACGCGGCCTGAAGACCTCCCTGTTCTTCTCGTAAATACTGAGCAAATCCTCATCAACAATCTCGACACGCCTACCCACCCTACTGGCCAGCTCGGCTACGTACCTCATGTCGCCCCGGAATTCGATGCCGTACCTCAACCTATAGTAGAGATTCGCAATCCTAGTTAAGAAACGAAGTATCTTGAAGTAGGTCAATAAACCAACAACCACAATCACCGTCCCCCAATCCCTC
>OFEJ01000152.1_pt1 | contig 21916 bp, 36 predicted proteins | sample 1521051 | NCBI WGS metagenome assembly OFEJ01 (sample SAMN06268701, study PRJEB24108) | sediment metagenome | isolation source: Joseph's Coat, Yellowstone National Park, Wyoming, USA | place: USA:Joseph's Coat, Yellowstone National Park, Wyoming, USA | reverse complement strand
GAAGAGTATGCACAATATATAGCTACCCCTACGTTGTCGAGTTAACTATCTGGAGGAGGGTAGAAGGCTTCCCATGAAGCCGGACAAAATAGAATCACGATTGTAACAATCCTGTTACTATCATGCACCAAGCACAATGTATAGCACTGCCTATAATATTCCGGCCAATACTTTTTCATTGTCTGCCGCCGCGTAGCAAACCCTTGCAAGACACGCGGGTCACAACTGTTTCAGCCCTGTTATGGTCTTGGAACAGCCCAGATATTCTGGCCAGAATATTATGCAGGCGGGCTCTAACCTTTTTTGGTGGTTCTATGCCTATCTCCTTAAGGGAACATGTACCACTTGCTGTCGGCAAACTTCGTGGTCCAGAGGGTGCTGGTCAGGCTGGCAAGCGAGACGTGGGCCATCGACGCGATAGACATGGTGTTCGACGAGCGGGACGCCATCGTCACCACCCCGACGGGAGAAGTCGTAGTCATCGCCGGCTACGACGCCCTGGCGCCAAAAGCGAAGCAACTCATAGAGGAAATGAAGCAGTTGCTAGACATGGAGCTGGCGGGCCAAAAGACGCATGGAGAGATAGCCGCAGACCCCTCAATCGCCGCGCGGATGCTGACAAGCCTCAAGCAGGAGCTGGCAGTCATCATAACCGGGGACCTCGACGCGGCCATAGTCGAGAGGCCCAGCGGGGAAGCGGTCATAGCCCGCTCCTCGGACCCCGATGCCGAGCCCCTAGCAGACTACCGCTCAATGATACTCAAGCTCCGCGAGTTGCTGGAGGGCGCCCCGAAAAAGATGGACTCGATGGGCGTCACGTTTGAGGACAAGCTCAAGAAGCTTGCAGAGAAGGGGATGCTCAAGCCCAGCAAATAGGTGGCAGTAGCGCTAAGCTTTTATCCTGAAAGCCACTCCTCATCTTTGATGCAGGCGACTATGACCCTAAAGACGGTCAAGCTCCGGTGCCTAAAGTGCGGCGCTGAGCACTTCGTGACCCCGACGAAGCCAGGCCTCCACCTCTTCGTGTGCCAGCACTGCGGCGCACAGCACGCAATGATACTCGACACCAACCTCGACCTCAGGGACCTCAGGCCCGTTGAGCAAGTCGATACGATGCCAGCAGGCTTCTACGAGGTCGCCGTCACCGAAGACATGCCGGCCACGCTCCGGGACCTCCTCGCCAGGCTCAGGGCCGGCAGGCTCGAGGACGTAGAGAGCGCTCTTAGGCTCGCCAAGAAGCTGGGCCTGCTGAGGGTGGTCGGATGAGGGGCGGGCTCTCCTTCTTCTGGTTCGCCGTCAAGGAGCCCGGCAAAGCGCTCAAGATCGCGCGGCTCGCCAGGGAGTTCAGGCAGCTCGCCCTATACAGGATCGTGGACACGTTGGAGCACCAGCTCAGCCGCCCCTGGATGTCCTGGCCCGACAAGGAGTTCGCCTTCCTGCTGTACCAGGCCCTCGTCGACGAGGGCGTGGCCGAGTGGCGCAGCGACGCGTCCCTCGAGTTGGTCAGGCGCCCCGAGCACCCCGGGAAGCTCTCCCCCGAAATAGCTGACTTCGCAGTCGTCGTCGAGCGTGCAGTCAACATGTTGCCCGAGCTCCTCGAAGGCAAGAGGAGGTTCTTCACAGAAAAGGACCTACTGCTCCTCTACGCCAAGTTCCTGGACAACCTGGGCTACAACTGGTTCAGGAGGGCCGCGCTGGGCACAGTCCTGCCTCGCGAGCTCAGGACCCGCAGGGACGCGGTCATCGTGGACGTGGGCGCTGGCATCGGCCTCTCCACGCTAGCCCTGCTCGAGCTGACCCGCGGCACCATCGTCACGGTGGATCCCTTCGAAGAGAACCTCGAAATAGCAAGGGACTACGCCACGATACACCGGGTCCACCACAGGCTCAGGACGCTTAGGGGCTACGCGGAGGACTTCAGGCTCGAAAACCCCGCCGACGCCGCCGTCCTCTTCAACGTGCTGCACTGGTGCAACAACCCCAGGCTCGCCATCCGCAACTCCGCAGGCAACGTGAAGAGCGGCGGCCACATAATCATTGTCCAGGGCGTCAGGGACGAGAAGACGGCCAAGCTGGGCGCCGTCATCACCTACGCCCTCGGCTCCCGCCTCGCGCCATCCCGCAGCGAGCTACTGGCCATGGTCAAGGAGGAGGGCCTCAGCATCCAGAAGCACTACGCCAGCCCAATCAGCGACATGCTCCTGGCCAGGGTCCCATAGCCAGAAGCACAGCCCTAAAAATATCTTTTTTTCTTTTAGACTTGTGGATCGACACTCTTCTTAACAGCCCTGACAAGCGCCAAGAAGACCTCCTCGACCCCTGCGCCCGTCGCCACAGAAGTCTCGAAATAGCCCAGCATCCCCGTCTCCAGCGCGTAGGCCTCTGCCTCCTCTCTTGCGACGGCGCGGGGCAGGTCTATCTTGTTGCCCACAAGTATGCCGGGCACCCTGCCGACAGTATCCTCGACGACCCTCCTCCACCCGTCTATCTCGACGAAGGTCTCGTACCTGGACACGTCGAACACGTAGACAATTATCCTGGTCCCCCTCAGGAACAATGGCGCAAGGAACCTGAACCTCTCTTCCCCGCCAATGTCCCATATCACGAGCGTCAAGCCCCCATCATCTGTCTCCAGCCTCTTCACGAAGTGGCCTACGCCAACAGTTATCCTCTCCGAGGGGCTGAACCCACCGTCCGTAAGCCTCCTGGCAAGGCTCGTCTTCCCCACGCCCCCGGGCCCGCAGAAAGACACCTTGTGCCTCATATACAGCCGTGTCCTAAACAGTTGCGGCAAAAAATGTTTTTCTGTCTGACCCTCCGCGGTCTCCACGGCAAAAAACAGCAACAAGCATTTATCCCCATTCCACGAGTTAATAAAACTTGACATTACATGTTAAAGATAGGCTTCGGGTACACCAGGATCTGCAACTTCAGGTGCGAGTTCTGCTACTCAAAAAACGTCAGGGGTGGCTGGACCAAGCAGGATGCGGTAAAAGTCATAGCTGACGCCGTCGAGCACCACGGGAGCGTCGAGTTGAACTGGGGCACCGGCGAGAACGTCCTGGTCCCGGAGTTCGTCGAGGTGCTGAGGGAGGTGCACAGGATGGGCGTCCCCCAAGACCTGACCACGAACGGCAGCGTCGTCCTCAGGAAACAGGCGCTCCAGTACCTCGACGAGCTCGACGTGTCCATAGACTACCCAGACCCAGAGCGCCACAACAGGGCGAGGGGCCACCCAAAGGCCTTCGAGTGGGCCACCCAGGCAGTGAAACTTGCGAGCCGTGAGGGCATCCAGGTAACAGTCACGATGGTGGGCATGAGGGGGAACCTCACCTACGAGACTGGGTACGCGATGGTCGAGCTCGCCAGGAGTCTCGGCGCCGACGCTCTCAGACTCAACATGTACTTCCACACCAAGCCGGATCACTTCGTCCCCGCCCCCGCGCAGATCAGTGAGTTCCTCAAGGGCCTCAGGGACGCCGCCGCGGCTCTCTGCGGGACAAGCGACCCCGCAGTCGCAAAGCTCCTGGGCGTAGAGCCAGCAGGATACCTGGGCTCCGTGAGGCTCCTCCCAGAGAAGAGGGTATCCCCATCCACATACCTGACCTCGGACGAGTGGGCCGTCCCCATCCAGTTGCCCGACTTCTACCGCAACTTCCTCCAGACACATGTGTACAGGAGATTCGAAGAGGTATACAAGAAGACGTTTCCGAGGCAGTCCGCCGACAGGGTGGCAGTCCTCGGCTACGACCCGTACTACGTCGACGGCGAAGTAGAAACAGTCAGGCTGAAGCAGGCGCCGGGGAGGAGCTTCATCCACCTAGGCTATTTACCGACCACGATCTTTGCGGTGTGAGGTGGGCGCCGTGAAGGTCTACGCAGTCTTCAAGGAGGGCGTAAAGACCTACTACAGGCACAGGGACGTGTGGGAGAGGCTGGGGATCCAGGGCCTAGACGGCATAATAGACGTTTCGTGGCAACGCAACATCGTGAACCCCGAACTCATCGTGCTCAGGAGGCCCATCCAGCGGGGCGACAAGGTCCTCCTAGTCGACCACTCCGCCGTGAGCGGGGAGACGCTCCACTTAATCATGAAGCGCTTCCCAGGCGTCAACTTTGTAACCGTCGCAGAGACCGCGGACTACTATGGCGCCTTCTATGTTGACTACATGATCGTTGACGGCGAGCTGAAGGGGGTCGTCGACGTCACGGAGAAGTACATAGACCTAGGCGATGACAAGGTCGAGCTTGCATTCGGCCCAGACGACTACATGGTCATAGACAAGAACGAAAAGATAGACAGGAGGCTCAGGGTCCTAGAGAGCTACGAAAAGAGGAGGCCACTCATCCTCCGGCAGAACCCAGTATACATACTCCTCAGGTCCGATGCATTGTTCTATAGGCCCAGGCTTGTGGTAGACGCGATAGGCTACGAGAGGATAGGATCGCTTGGCAGGCTCTTCGGCTACGAGACCTTTAAAGAGAGGTGGAGCCCGAGCCTCGCGAGGGTCACGTATAGGGCGGCAAAGAAGAGGCTCAGCCCCGCGTCCGGCCCCGTGATGTTCACCGCCCTTTCGCGGAACGGCGTCCACCTGCCCATAGGCTTCAGCCTCTTCTACCCAGTCTTCTACAGGCTCGGCCTCGTGGCGTACATAAAGAGGGTGGACGTAGACGTCCCCGAGGGCCAAGCCCTGGACGCCGAGGCGCTGTTCGATTTGGCACAGGACAACGTGCTACCCGAACCCCAGTGAAAAAGCCGTTTCAGCGATATTAAAAAACGAAACATTTTTATACATTGGGACATACTACTAGCTAAGGTGTAGGGGAATGAGCGTTACTGAAGCCTCCAAAATCGAAAACAGGGAAGACTACGCGCATGCATATAGGCGCCTGAAGCTCATGGCTCAGGCGTACCTCTCCATGTATGAAAAGTCCATATATGAAAAGTTCGGCACCAGCTCACCCGCCCCGGAACAGTTGCTTGTAACGACAAGGCTTGCAGTCGCAGTCTTCCTCGCAGGCTTGCCCGAGTCCTCCATCGCCAACTTCAGCCCGGTCCAAGAAGGAGACCTATTCGGCGTCCAGGTGAGGAAGCCTAAGGGCACCGTCCACATCCACTACCTCACGCGGGACGAGGTGGAGACAATAAGCACGCTGCTCGCCAAGTTTATGGCTGTCAAGCCCGGTGAAAAGGCGTTCAGCATACGTAGCAAGGTTAGGATGCTCCAATACGCCTGCCACAACTTCAGGAAAGAGGCCGGCATACTCTCGCTGACCTACAGGGACGTCTACGCCCTCAAAGCGGTTGCCCTAGGGCTCCAAGTCCCATACTATTACTCGAGGAAGGACTACGAGTCCACCCTCCTAATCGTGAACGAGGCATACAAAAAGATGGGCGCCCGCGGCCTCGTCTGAGGTGGCTCCATGCTGGTAGAGATAGACAATAGGGGCAAGGAGTTCCACGTATACGTCAAGGACCTGCACGAGGGCCTCGACGTCGACCTGCCCGTCATAGACGGCAACCTGCCGGCGGAAGGCGTCGACACAGCGTATATCGACGCCGTCTACGTCCTGGTTCAGCGGATCAGCGTCAGCGAGCTAGTAGAGATAGCGGGCCCCCTGCCCAAACACGTCGAAGACAAGCTCAAGGGCAAAAAAGAGGTAAAAGTGGCGTTCATCTACACAAAGATAACAGAGTTCATGCTGGCTGCCAGGTTCCTCGAAGAGGCGCAGAAGCAGAGGAACCGGTTCAAGGGAGGTTTGTTCTCAGGATAGGGGAAAAACATCCATTTTTTCTTCATCTAGCCATCATCGAGGAAACAGCGATCATTATTGTGTTATGGATTATCGGGTACAGCAGTATCCCGGTCTCAAACAGAAGCGTTTTCCAAAGCCCAATGCGTTGGGACACCGTCCACATAAGCAGGGCCATCACGAGTACCCCGAGCCACTGGAAGGCAAAATAGTATGCGGCGCCCGTCTCCATGAGCCACGCCTGTAGCGGGTTGCCCTCCCCAAGGCCAGCCATCAATGCAAGCCCCGTCGTCAGCCAGTCCATGCTCCTCAGGAAAGCCGTGTAGCCAAAAACCACCATGAAGCTCTGGAGCCGGTCGCCTACACGTTTCAGAGATCCCGTCGTGGCCTCGGGGTCCTTTGGCTCGAGGTTCATATGAGCCCCCTCCTCCTGAGCCATTCTACCTCCCCCTCCTTGACCCTGTCTCCAAGCTCCCGCGCGTCCTCTTCTGTGGGCCTACTCTTCTCAGCGAGGCCATCAAGGAGTAGCTTACTCTTTTCCAGCGCCTCCCTCCTCTTCTGCTCCACGTAGCCGAAAAACATGGAGAGCCCCCTCTCGCTGGCGTCGAACACCACGTAGTCCCCGGGCAGGCAGGGCACCTGCTTGACCTGGAACACGTTGCTCCTCAGCCTGTACCTGTCCACGTGGACAAAGACGGGCTCACCGCTCACGAAGACTATGAGCTCTATCCTGGGCAACTCCCTGTTGCCGCACCTTTCCCGCATCTTTGTCCTGAAGACGAGCAGGCCCCGCTCACGCATCCTTTTCGCAACCATCGACACGGCTCCGTTGCCCATCTCCACCAAAACAGCGTTCTCCACTGAAAAATATAAGCGTATCCAGAAAAAAACAACTCTATTTGACCGTCGAGAGGACTGCTAGGACCATCTGGAGCCTCTTCTCCGTGTACTTCGGAGTCGTGAACTTCTCCATGCCCCACGCCCTCACCTTCAAGTTGTAGACGTCGGCCCAAGTTATGGCCTCGATGCCGCAGTCCCTCTTAAAGGTCTTCAGCAGTGCCTGGAGCCTCCTTACAAGCGTCCCCATGGGGTACAGGCCCTCAACATCCTTATATGCCGACAGTATGTCTTCGACCTCTTCGCGGGTCAAGTAGTACAGGTGCGGGACCCTCCTCCCGCCCACGATCGTCACCGCCATGAATCCGTTCGACCTCTCGACGGGCGCAAAGTCCCTTATGACTGCTATGGGTAGCCCTGCGAGGTATAGCTTCACGGCGAGCCTCATGAGCCTGCCGGTCTCATCACTTTTATACTGTCCGAGGTACCGCTCGACACATTTTTTGAGGCGCCCATAGGCTTCGGCCGGGTCTAATATCTTTGCCATACTCCTCGCTGGGGAAAGAGAAAAACCACGAAAAAAGCTTTTGTCTACGCCTTCCTCGAGGCGGCGGCCAAGATGTACCTGGTCGCAAGCAACAGCCTCGTCTTCCCCACGGTGTACCTCGTATACGGGTTGCCGGGGTCGTACAGGCCCCTCAATGCAAGCTTCAGGGCATACATGTCTGCAAACGTCAGCCCGTTCAGGCCGGCCCAACTCAGGAACTCATCGACCCTCTTCTCCAGGATCCTCTTGAGCGCCCCCTTACTGTATATGCTCAGCCTCGCCACGAGCTCTCGGATCTCGTCTGCCTCCTCCTTGGACACCAGGTATTCTATCTTGCGTTTAGGCGTCTCCTTCACGAGGACATAGACGCCCATGTGATCCTCAATTCTGTAGTTTTCGACGACGCTACAAGGCAGTCCAGCCAGGAAAAGCCTCATGGCCAGCTTGACGGCGCTCCGGCACTCCTCCTTACAGTTCTCAGAGCCCATCTTATACCTCACGAACTCTTCCGCCTTGGCGACCACGTAGTCATATGCACACCTAACCTTGTCCCGGTCTATCTCCATCGGGACCTTCATGTCGCATCAAGGGAAAAAACACATGTGTTCGAAAAAAGCTTTTCGCCCATGCTTGCTGTGGCCGTTTCGGCCCCTCCCCCTCTGCTTCCAGTGGAAAACAGCTCAAAAACGAATAATTTATAAATGAGAAAGGCTTAAATTATAGTCAGGGGAGACATGGCGTATCTAAACGAAAAGCCGATCGCCAAGCTTGCAAGCTTCGAGGACTTCCTCAGCGTGGCAGACGAGGTCAGCACCGTCTACTACGTCGAGCACGGCAGGATCCTCAAGGCGCTGGCCGACAACGTCCTCTGGGTAGGAGACCTAAGCAAGCAGCCAGAAAAGCTAAAGGCAAAGTGGTTCTTCATAAAGAGCCTGAAGGGCGTAAGGGTCGAGCGCTTCATGAGCCAGGCCGATGTATGGAAGGTCTTAAGGGGGGAAGAAAAGACGTCTACGGCTAAGCGTGTAAGGGTAACCGCGAAGCAGTCCTAGCCCTTTTTCAGCCTGCCCCTCACCTCCCTGACAAAGTCCACGTTTTCTCGGCAGCCCTCAACAACGTAGACGTCCATTATTTTTTCTAGTTTCTCCCGCTCGACGTATATCGTTTCGCGGCTGCCCCCATCCGTGTTCACCTCGATGCGCTGTATCTTGAGGCCCCTCCCGATCACGGCAAACACGAACACCGTCGACCCCACAAATATGTGGGTCGCACCGTTCGTGACTACCTTGAAGCACCCACTGGCACCTAAACTCTTCAGCCTAACGGAGTCGCCGTCTGCCTCCACCACGTCGCTTATCCTGAGCCCTGCCACACCCATATGACCCCCACCATCATTATAAGCCTATCGCTCCATGGAAAAACGAACCATCAGCTACACTCCAAGCTCGGCAACAATGCTTAGACATCATAATCTAGCCCCTAATCCTTTTTATCTGTTTCGTCGAGCCTCCTCTGCCTAGTATAGAAGAGCACGGCTCCAATGTGGGTGCAGACCTTCGCCCTCCTGGCATAGCCATATGTGTGGGTGAAGCACGTGCACTTGTACCTCCCGTCCTCAAGCCACACCATGTAGACCGCATGCGAGTCCCCCAGCCTCGGAATCCCGTCGACCAGCCACGCGTTGTCCAGCTTGCCGTGCCTCCTAACAGTGTTGAGCATGTACCTCGCGAGGCTCCTCACGACCCAGCTCTCGCCCACGCCGTACCTCTCCTTAACAAAGCGTATCACGTCGCACACGCTGTCGCTGTCGGCCCCGCTCTCACACCTCTCTATCTTCTCCTTTGCCTTCTGCCTCGCAAAGTTCACGACCGGGTCGCTCTGGAACGCCCTAACCTTATGCATGGACGCACCAAGAAATATTATTTTGAAAAGAGATTATTTATCCTTTCGCCTCTGCCCCTAGCCCCTCTTCCCCGGGCGCCTCGATAAGCGTCAGGGCCCAGGCCCCCTTCCGCGTGAGCGTAACCGTCTCCCTCATGTCGAGGTAGCCATACGCTATGAGCGTCTTCAGGGGCCCGAAGAGGCTCTCGACGTCGGTGAGGCTCTTGGCGGGGGTGGCCCCGTTCTTCGCCACGTCCAGCAGTATGCTCTTCGCAGACTCGTAATCGTCGCCGTCGAACAGGAGCCTCAGCGGGTCCCCCAGCATCCTCGGCTCAGGGTCGGCCGTGTAGCCTTCGCAGGGCGACCTGTAGCTCTCAAACGACACCACGTCGTCTATGTTGGGCTTGGCCGAGTCCATCAGGTAGCCGCCGCTCAGGCTCAGGCTCATCATGCTCCTCATGAAGCCGGCCCGCCTCGCCGGCACAATGACGTCCGCATAGACGCTGGGCGAGCCCGCCACCAGCACGTCGACGTCGAGCCCGCTCAGGTACGACGCGACGACGTCGTCCAGGACCGGCAACTCGACAAGTATCCTCGCCTCCCTGCCTTCGCGGGCAAGCCTCTTGGCCAGGCTGACGGCCCCGAGGACGCCGAGCTCGCGCGTGGGGAAACGCATCAACTTGCCGGGCCCACTGTAGTTCACGAGCGAGGCGAGGCTCCACCAATACATGTACCTCTCAAGGCTCACCGCGGCTATGAACTCGAGCCTGCACGAGCCGAACTCCCACTCCGCCACCCTTATGTCTGCATCGTAGGGGTAGTAGAGGCCAGCGAGCACGCCGCAGAGCGTCGGGTCAACGTACAGCAGGTCCCCACAGCGGTAGCTCAGCGTGTAGTCGTAGTCAATGTCCGGCTTATTGAATAGTAGCCTCGTCCCCCCTCACCCCTCCTATCACGCGGGCATAATAGCGCCTCCTGTCCCTCTTGTCGGCCCACTCCGCGTACCCTATCTCCCACACCCGTTTACGGTCGTCGACGATCACCACTTTTCCGCCGTCCAGCCTTTCAGCGAGCATCCTGGCTATGTGGGGGTTGCTCAGCCTCCTCCCCATCCTCTCCATGACCCTCCTGACCTTCGCTATGTCGAACGTGTAGGTCTTGCTCTCGACGCCGTCAAGTAGCCACCTCAGAACCACATCTATCTCCGACTCTTTCCCCCCCATACGATACATAATAGCCACGAAATCTTTATTTAATCTTTGCCCAATATTTCTAGAGTAAAAGGGTTGAACCATGTACCTGCCGGGGTTAAGGAACCTAGTCCTATTTGTCCTCATAATCATGCTCTTGGCTGTAGCAGTCCTCATGCAGTCCCCGCTCCTACCCATGCTCTTCGCCTCGGGCATACTCGCCTACCTCGTCTACGACAAGCGTTTCTGGCTCCTAGAGACTGTCTACAAGGACAGGATCCTCCTGGTCAAGGACATCCAGATAGAGCCCGTCGTGATCCAGGGCAGGGTCGACCACCTAAAGATACGCGAAAAGAAGAACACTTACTACATGGCGTTCCTCCGCATAAAGGACACAGACCCCCCACAGCCCAGCCTCGGCCGCGCCGCCGAGAGGAGCATCGCGGCGCTCCACCACCACGCAGTCCAGACCGGGGTCGTCACCATCCTCAGGGAGGGCGGCTACGACTACTACATCTGGGTCAAGGCCCCCGACAAGAACATCCTCAGGACGGCCATCTCGGACATACACAGGGCCATCCTCGGCTACGGCGTCTACCTCGAGCCGGTAGACGCAAAGGAAGCCCTCTCCGCGATACTCAAGAAGGGCAAGGACTTCGGACTCATGCCGCCAGCCTTCACCATTGTAGCCGTAGTCCTCGTCGCAGTCTCCGCAGTTATCAGGGACCCCATCCCGTCCCTCCTGGCCCTCCCGCTCTTCATCCTCACCCCGCACGAGCTCAAAATGCTCAGGGGCACGGCGCCCTTCACCGTCGAGCCCACAATCAGCGTTAGGAGCAACATCGCCGCATCCGAGTCCCAGGCCGAAGTAATGGCGTCGGGCGCCAGGACAATGGCGCTGACGGCCCGCGACGGCTACCTCATTGCCAGCCTCACGCCCATGGACACGGCCGTAATCGAGGCACAGGCAAAGCACGCAATGGAGGTCATCGAGTCTGCCAGGGCCGGCGTCAGCAAGCTCCGGCACGAGTTCGACGCCATGAAGGTCATAGGCATGTGGAAGGCGCTACAGGCGGGAGCCGCGCCGTTCCTCGTCGAGGCCGCCGGCACACCAGAGGTAGTTAGGGCCCTCCAGACCTCCGGCCTCTCGGTGGGCTCCCCGTCGAGGCTCAACACCGTTTACGCGTTGGGCCTCTACCCCTCGCCGCAGAACCCAAAGGCACAGATCAGCGTCTCCACCCAGCTCGTCTACCTCTCGCCCTTCGTATACATCAGGCCAAGGACGAGGAGGACCCCACAGGCGGTCTACATCGGCCACGGACTCCGCAAAGACGAAGAGGTATGGCTCGAGATAGACAGGCTCGAAAACGTCCACGGCTTCCTCGTAGGCCCCTACGGTTCAGGCAAGTCCACCACGGCGAGGACCATTGCCATAAGGGCCATGGAGAAGGGCATAGTCCCCATAGTCATAGACCCCAGCGGCGAGTACAGGCGCTTCGCAAACGCTCTGGGCTGGGAAGTCATCGACCTCTGGGACAGGCAGCTAGACCTCAAACCAGTAAGCGTCAAGGACCTCGCCATCGCGTTCGACTACATCTCTCCCATGACCGACGCAGAGTTCTTCGCAGTCAAGCGCGCAGTTGAACGGGGCGACCTCTTCTCCGCAAATACTGCAAAGGTTGAACTCATCAGGGACTACTTCTCGAACCCCTCGGTGACCGTCCGGGAACTCCTAGACGCCAACAGACCCTTCGTCCTATGCCTCGGCTCGACAAAGACAGGGGAATACAAGCCCATCCCGAGGGACATAATGCGCTTCACCCTCTCAGTCCTCCTGGCACAGATGCGCGACTATGTCCTCCAAAAGGGCCTCAGCGACGTGAAATACATGCTCTTCATAGATGAGGCCCACCTCTTCTCGCGTCCCCCCACCCTGGAGCGCGAATCCGAGATAACCACGATGGCGAGGATGCTCAGGAAGTTCGGCCTCGCAATAGTCCTCATCGCACATGACTTCCGCGACCTCGACCCCGTCTTCATCAGGCACGCCGGCTGGCGCATGGCCATGAGCCACAGCGACCCCCAGTACGTCAACGACGCCATCTACTACTTCGGCATGCTCCCCTCCGAGATAACCTGGTTCCGCAGGGGCGTAAGGGGCAGGGCGCTGCTCAGGAGGGGCTTCGAGCCCTGGAATGTCCTAGTCGAGGTCGAGCCAGAAAAGGTGGCAATGAACCCCGCGTAGGGCACGTCTTTTCGTAGAAATATATCAGTGAAAGACTTATATACTCCACGCGTTTTTTGATTGTGACCAGCCATGACAAGGTGGTATGAAGAAGAGGACGCAAGAAAAGAGAAGAGAAGACATGAAATAGACAGAGAAGCCTTCTTCATGTTGCTCGCCATCGTCGGAATAGTGTTCTTCATCGCGCTGGGCGCAACGATATTATTCGCAACGTACAGTGTGCCGTTCGGCAAGGTCGCAGTCATCGTCGACCCCTTCGCCAAGTCCGTCAGCCATCCCATTCTAGGGCCAGTCTGGGGGTTCAAGGCGCCCTGGGCCTACCTCATCATGGATGATGCAGGCATACAAGCCGTCGACATGTTCTTCGAGCCGCCCCGCGACTACCCAGCGGTCTTCGCCCTGACTAGGGACGGCGTCCAGATAGACGTAGACATCACGATCCGCTACAAGGTCGTCCCTGACAGGTTCGACGTCCTCGTAAAGAACTACCCGGCCCTCAACTACGAGGAAGACTTCATCGTGGCCAACGCTAGGCAGGTCGTCCGCGAGGTAGTCTCGAACTACACGATGATGGACATCCTGGAAAAGAGGACCACCATCGCCAGGGAAATCGAGGACAGGCTCACAAGGGTCATAAAGTCCGACCCAGTCGCCGCGCAGTGCCTAGACCTCCTAGGCGTAAACGTCCGAAACATCAAGCTCCCCGAGTCCATAGTCCAGGCGATCAACGAGAAGATAGCCGCACAACAGAGGGCCATCAAGGCCGAATACGAGAGGCAGGCAGCACTCATACAGGCCAACGCCACGGCCCAGGCATCAGTCATACAGGCCCAGGGACAGGCACAGGCAATGCTCGAGCTCGCAAAGGCCCAGTCAGAATCGATAAGGATCATAGCGGACGCCACGGCCGGCGCCCCCAAAGAGCTCATAGCATACTTCTTCCAGCTAGAGATAATGAAGCAGCTGGCCCAGTCCAAGGCAACAATAATCTACACGCAGGGCCAGGCAGTCCCCCTCATACAGGTGCCACAGCAGGGCGGCTAAAACACCATTTTTTCTCCCTTTTTTCGCTCATATTAATAAACGAAAAGTTTTTTAGCATGTCAACTATATATGGCACGGGTGGGAAACGTGCTGACAGAAAAAGAGAAGAAAGAATATGCGGCTATGGTCCTGAAGGTGGCCGAGAAGGAGCCCCTCCTCATGCAGGAGCTCCACCGCGTGGGCTTCGACCCCGACAGGTTCCCAGAGGCATATGTATCATACATGGTGAAGAGGGGCGACCCACTCGTCATCGAGCTACTCGAAAACGCCCGCTACACCCAGGCGGTGGCCAGGTACCTCGACTACCTCTACAGGATCAACAAGCCCATAAAGCGGAGCCGCCTCGTCCAGATAGCCCGGCGCCTGACAGCCATGGGCTACAGGGAGGAAACCGGGATATTCTGCCACGACCTCTACATAAACGGCTTCCTCTATGGCAAAGGCCTCCCATACAAGGCGAGGCTCGACGCCTGTCCACAGTGGGCCACATCAGTAATCCTCTACTACTGCGACAGCCCCCACTGCAGAAAACAGGTGCGCGTGGAGGACTGACCCCCGACGGGCAAAAAGCCACCTATCAGCCACAAAAAAAGCTTTCTCGCCATACATGTCTGGCTCCTAGCCGTCTCGCTTATATTCTAGGTCTTCGAGGAAACCTAGGACAACAAAGGGGACCCCTACAACGGCCGCCAGGCCCAAGAGCAGGTAGAAGGTCAGCGCCTCTGCATAGCCCTCCTTCTCGCTACACATAACCGGGCCAAAGCAGTTCGCTGGCAGCCGGGGCGGCGAAGGCATGTAGTTTATCCAAAGCATCATCGCCACCACCATGTAGACCAGAATCAGAACCCCCACGACCACCTCTAATTTACTGACCCTTTGAGGCTGGGCCACCATTTCCGTGGCCCTCATCAGGCTTCGGAAACAACATATGGATTAAGGCTCTTGCATTTTTATCCAGCAACTGGTCGAAAGTAAACCTTATCACCGGCTCCGCGGAAATAAATCAAAATGCAGACCGGAGCCAGCTCGAAAGCCAGGATAAGCATCGACCTAGACGCCGTCCCAGTGTGGCAGAGACAACCAGTCCCAGAGCCACGCCGTGACATCTGCGAGCACCTACTCGTGGATCGAAACAACCCTGGTATCTTCTACTGCGGCCTCGTGGGCATCCAGGTCGACGTCGCCTTCAAGCCCTGCCTACTGCCACCAGAGGAGCGCCTCCGACTCTGCCCCGAATACCGGGAGCGCTACGCCGGCAAGCCCTCTACCAGCCACTAGTCGTTTGAGTAGCCGCCGTAGTCCTCGGGCTCCATCCACTCCTCCGGCTCCATCCAGTCCTCGGGATCCACATACTCCTCCGGCTCCAGGCTCTCTTCGGGCTCCGACTCAAGTCTCTCTTCACATCTAAACATTTCTACCCACGTGTATGGCGCCCTGCCACCTAAAAAGCTTTGTGTATATTGCCGAAAACCTTTTTTACAGCGCCGACACATCCCACCCGTGGACAGGATAAAAATAGGCGACATAGTGGCGCTGGACAAGCAGGGACGCTTCTGCATCAGAACCGACGCCCACGGCAAAGATGCAGGCGTAATGTTGCTCCACGGCTTCGGGCGGTTCCTCGTCTTCGCAGACAACCTCTACGCCGTCTTCAAGATACAGGAAGACAGGCTCTGCATAGAGCTTGCCGAGTACGGCGCCGAGACCATACCCGACGAGAATTGCATCTGCATCTCCCCGGGCCAGCTAGGAAGCATCGAGACCATCACCGTCGCATCCGAGGGCTCCATAAACCAGGACATCATCAAGGAGATAACAAGGATCCTCTCGCATTGAAAAAGCGGCCTCGACCGATAAACATTAGTCCTGGCCACTACAAGCCTATACCGGTGTCCCACGAAAACTGGAAAAAAGACCTCGACGAGGTCCTCAGGCCGATACTGGAGTCCGGCTACGACCTAGAGGATCCAGAGCCGGAATACGTCCGCGAATTCGAACAAGACACCCTGGCCGCCATGGTCGGCTACGACGAGGGCTACGACCTAAGCATCGTGGAGAGCGTCAGGGAGCGCGACTTTGTGCCAAAGAAGCAGGAAAAGGGCAGGCCCAAGCGGGGCAACGAGAAGTCCGGGCGCCACAAGAAAAAATAAACAAAAACAAAGATTTTTTTCTTTCTCAGTCTTCCACGTGGCATAGGTCATCCTGTGGACAAAGAGGGCTGAAAACCCACACGCTGCTTTAACAACTCTGCCCAGACGCGTTCCGGACCGGCAAATATCTGCATTATATGTGCCTATTGCTCATGGGGCCAGTCAAGGCCCGTCCTCCACATCAGGAAGACCGAGACCACATACATCGCCAAGACAAGCGTCACCATTGCTGCCCAGTGGTCGATAAACGAGACAAGGGACCCGTGCAACACCAGCCAGAACAGCGGCTCCCCGAAGACCAACACGTACCCGAAAACCTTGGTCCAAACCGTCCCGGGCCCCAGCTCGCTCCACACCACGACGTCCATCAGCCGGGACGCAAGGACCACCGCGACCACCCCGTGGAAAGCGAAAAACAGCCACGCCATCGACGGGTATAAAAGGGAAAAGACGACGAGCACCATCGACAAAGCCGAGTCCGCAAGCACCACGACAGACGCGTTGCCGCCCAGGAACCCGCTCACACTTGCACCCGATTAAAAAGACGCCCCCGCCACAAATTATAGGTTTCCGTAACAGCCCGCCGAAAAACATTTAAGACAAGGGCCTACAAGTATCATTGGGCCCGCGGGCCACATCCCCGTCCCTCCGGGGTTCATCGTCATCTAGTTGTCGCGGAGTTCATCCCCGCGGGCCCAACGCTAAGCTTTTTTCGTGGCATTGCTAAGCAGACATGTGAAGTGGTGGAGCCACCAGCTAAGCGCTTTGATGCTCGCCTATGCACTGTCGCCGTGGTTGCCCAGCTCCGCGCCCCTAGCCCCCCTGGTCCTCCTGGGCGCCGTCTTCCCAGACATAGCCGAGAACCTCCTCTTCGCCGAGCACAGGTCGCTCCACGAACTAGCGATATACCTCGCCCTCCCCCCACTCTTTGTGGCTGCAGGCCTCCCACACCTCCTTGCCTTCGCATACGCCTCGATAGACCACATCCTCGTCGACGCCTTGACCATGCGCGGCGTAGGGGTCTTCGGCAAGAGGATCCGCTGGGTCCTCAAGACAAACAGGCTACCAGACAACCTTGTCCCAGTCCTCCTCCACGTCGCCCTAGTCTACCTCGCGACCGGAGGCTCCCCGCTTACACCGTTGGCGTCTCCACGTTAAAGACAAAGACGGATCCCGTCACAGAAATCACAATAGACTAATACAGCCTCCTAACCCTTTTCCTGCCTCCAGCGTCAGCTACGGGCTCCTCCAAGAATAGGCGCCTCTGCAAGCACTTCTTGCCTAGAACGAGCCGGCTCACCTCCACCCCCTCGTCTTGCCATATATCGCCCTCTCCAGCGCCCTCCTCACGTCCTCCGGCAGGTAAAAGTTGGTGCAGGACCGCCTCTTGACCGTTGCACCGTCGCTTACAAGGTGCCTCTGCCCAGACACCAGCCAGCCCCACCTCTTCGTATAGACCCACCAGGTCTCATACTCCTCTGTCTCCCCGAAACCATCATCCCCCATGCCCCTCTCCACGTCCGTGAACACGTCCACTATGACGAGGGGGCTGACCGGTATCAGCTTGATGAGCTTCACGTCCCCCCTCCGCTCGACCACGACCCTCCTGGCCTTGCCGTACCACACGTCCACTTCCGTGAGGACGGCGTCCCCGTGCCTCACCTCTACAAGAAGCTCGTCAAGCCTCTCGGTCTGCGGTTGCGGCATCAGGGGGCACCTGTCAGTCTTAACAAAAACCCTTGCCCTCACGACGTATCAATCGGCGCCGGACTATATAAGCTGGTCGCTCAGAAACAATGCCGTGCTCAAAGCTTTTATCCACGTGGCCCCATGACGTGCCTGATGCGGAATGGTATACGTCACAATTGACAGCCTGCTCCTGGAGCGCGACAACCTCGACATAGACATCAGCGTCGTCGGCCGCTGCCCAAAGACGCGCAGAAAAGCCATCCAGCTACTCACCTCGATATTCGGGGAGCTAGCCTTTTCCTACACAGAGATACAGGACCCCAACCTCTCCATGCTCGGCTACTTCTTCACCGAGCTCGCCAGGGAAAAGATACACCTCAAGACCATACCGAAAAACACGTTCCTCACGCTGTTAGAGGCCAAATGGTCAAGAAACCTGGATGACGGTCCAGTCGACATATTCGTCGACGTCGGCTCGCCCCTCAGGCACATATACGTCGTTGAGGACTCGCCCCGCAGCAGCTACGGCAGGAGGCCCGGCCACGCCTGGGCATACGACGTTACAGCCGTCAGCCCCTGGCTCCACGAAACAATAAGGCTCCACGCAGACTTCACCATCGCAGCGCCTAGCTGCACGGCGGCCTGGTGCACCGAGACATACGTAAAGAAGATGAGGAGGCTCGCCCGGCCCAGGCAGATCTACGTCGAGCCATACCCCGGCCTCGACCCTGACACGGCCGAACTCATAAAGCGGGCAATCCACCTCGCCAGGCAGTCGAAGACCCAATGAAAAACGACACGCATAAATAGGCTCCAAGCCCAAAATACACGGTGGTTGGGGGTGCCCAGGAAACAAAAGGCCTTTTTCTACGTCGACGAGGACCAGAACATCTGGGGATGCATATACGAGCAGGACCCCCGCGAATGCAGGCACGAAGCAATCGAGTGGAAGAGGCTCATAGGCGCCACGATAAAGGACATAAAGACGACCGATGAGGGCAGAAAAATATTCTTTGTCGAGCTGGCCGACATACAGTCGACCTGAAGCCGACAGGCGACCGTGTCAACGGCGCGCGGCGCCGAAACCCTTTTAACATGGCTACAGGGATACATGGCTATGCACAAGGGGGACCCATACACCACATATAGGCGCAGGATCCTGGCAATACTCGCCCTCAACGCTGCGGCGTGGATGTCCCTTGCCGCCTCGACGCTCTACTTCGCGCTCAGCACGACCTGCACCGGCCTGGCCGCGCTCCTAGCCTCTTTCCTCTTCTCGGCCCTGGCCCTCTACCTATTCGCCGACAAGCTGGTCCCAGACTGGCACAGCAGGTGAGGCATGGTGGCTGGAAACAAGGCTACACGTAAAACCTTGACCGGGAGGTTTGAGGGCAGACACCTAACAGTCGAGTACGCCTGCGACGACAAATACTGCACCCTCTTCTTTGGGCCAAAGCACGACCCAGTCCTCAGGCACACAGCCGTCATAGACGTCGAAAGTCGAGAGTTCCATGACCTCGCCAGGGACGCCTACGAGTTGTTCCAGAGGCTCCTGCAAGAAGTGGAAAATCAGAAGCAAAAAGAAGACAAACAGTAGGGACTTTTTTATTCTTCATCATCTTTTACTGCCGGGGCAGCATACGCTATCACGTAGAGCATAATAAAGCCCGCGATAACTATGAGCTCCACCCCCACGTAGATGAGCCAGCCTGTAGCGACGCCGCTCTTTTCTCCCAGCATCCTGCTCGCGCTGACGCAGAACGACAACAGGATCATCCAGCAACCCACCGTCCCCAGCCCCAGCGCCGTCTTCGACAGGAGGTTCACCCTCTTCTTTAGATCCATACATCCAGTGGCGGCGGGCGACAATAAAAGCCTATCCCTTGGACAAGCATCTTTAAATAGGGCCATCAACCACTGGAGACACATGGAAGAACTCCTCTCGGGCTTCAGGATCCCCGAGGCACGAGTCCAGGACGTTGCGAAGTTCCTCGGAGACCTAAAGAGAAATCCAGAGCCGGGCAGGATCCTCGTCCTCGGCACCCCGGTAGCCACGGAGAGGCGGGGGCAGAGGGCCCACAAGGCAATCATCTTCCTCGTTGCAGACGGCAGGAGCCTCCTAAAGAAGCTGTGGAGCCGCAATCCACAGGGCGACCTAGACGTCTATGGAGTTGCACGCATCAACGTGGCAGAGGTCCACGCCAGGGTGGGGGTGCCGGGCTTGGAAGGCGTCAGGCCCGAGGCGATAAGGCTGACGCACGGGGACAGCTACGACGTCTCCAACAGCTACTGGTTCACGCTCGTACTGGCGTCAAGCAGTGAAAGGCTCTCGCTCCTCAGGGTAGAGGTCCCCATCACGCAGAAGTCCGCATACATGGTCATAGCCGGCGCGTTCGACCTCGTCGGCACCAAGAGCGCCGAGTGGCACGACCCCCTCAGAAACATCCACATGAGGACTTTCCCGGTCAGGCAAATCCAGCACCTCTGAATATTGGAGCCCCTTGGTAAATGGTTTCCCCGGCTACGTTCAAAAATCTACGGGAGCATTTCTGGCAAAAATAAATATACAAGCTCCCCACACTCATAATTGGTTTACATGCCGCGCAGGCCTTTTGGACAAGAGTCACAACCACAGGCCCAGGCAGGCCTCGGCGAGGAGCAGTTAATCGAGAAACAGCTCAAGGACTTCGGCGCCTCTCCGACAGTCATCCAGAAGCTCAAGTCCAGGCACATGCTGACAATGAGGGACATGCGCTACGTCGTCGCCATGACCCCCGACGAGCTCATCGAGGAGCTGGCCCTCACGAGCTACGAGCAGGCATACAAGCTACAGGAGGCCGCCAAGAGGATCATAGGCTACAGGAACACCCTCATGACGGCGAGCCAGCTCGCACAGCAGAAGACCACCACGTCAAGCCTGCTCACAACGGGCGTCAAGTCCATAGACGAGCTCATGGGCGGAGGCCTCAGCGGGGGAGAGATATACGAGTTCGCCGGCGAGTTCGGGACCGGCAAGACACAGCTCAGCCACCAGCTAAGCGTAACCGTCCAGTTGCCCAGGGACAAGGGGGGCTTCGGGGCAAAAGCCGTATACATCGACACGGAGACCACTTTTTCGCCCGAGCGCATCGAGGCAATGGCGAAGCGCTTCGGGGTAGAAAACGCCCTCGACAACATCTACATCTACCGGCCCCTCAACACAGGCGAGCTGGAGAACTTCGTCAGGCACGACCTCAACACGCTCCTGGACCAGGGCGTCAGGCTCGTAGTCGTCGACTCCGTCATAGCCCTCTACAGGGCCCAGTTCAAGGGCCTCGAATGGCTCTCCAGGCGCCAGCAGTCTATAAACTACCTCCTCGACTGGCTCAAGAGGTGGGGCAGGATATACGGCGCCCCCGTCATCATCACCAACCAGGTCCTCACGCACCCCCTGCCATCAGGCATAGCCCTCAAGGTCCCCGCGGGCGGAAACATCATCGCCCACGCCAGCACCCACAGGTTCTTCCTGAAGAAGTCCGGCGACGTGTGGTTAATCGAGTGCATAGACTCGCCCCGCATCCCGAAGAACGCTACTGCACAATACGTCATAAAGGACGACGGGGTATGGGACGCATAGAAGAGTACAAGCTTATCAGGGAAGCGCTTGCGAGGTTCGAGAAGGCCAAGCAGAGCAAAAACGCCTACAACGTGACGCAGGTCGCGGGCGGCTCAAGGGGAAAAGGCAGCTCAGCGTTCATCGGCAGGCAGGTACACCGCGAGCTCTGGTCCACCGACCCAGACCAGATAGTAAACCTCGACGCCGTCAGCCTCCCCTTCCCCCTCGCGTGGCAGTTCAGGTTCGGCTGGGTCATAGGCATACCCGACCTCGTAACCTTCAGGGACGCACAGCCAATAGAGGTCATCGAGGTCAAGAGCTACGACAACATCGGGAACGCCGAGGCGAGGCAGGCAAGCCTCTACGGCCTACTGGTCCAGCTCAACTTCCACACCAGGCCCCGGGTCTACGTCAAGACCCTGCGGGACAAGTTCGAAATAGAGGAGTGGGAAGACATAGCCATAAACACCCTGCTCAGCTTCGCCGCGAGGCTCGAAAGGCGGGAAAAGCATGCTCAAGATGAGTGATGACAAGTGGTGCCAGCACGCCCACGGCCTCTGCGCAGACGACTGCAGGGACGCATTCTACAACTGCGTCGACAACTGCAGGAAACATGGAGACCTCAGGCGCATCGAGGACTGCAGGCACAGGTGCTCCCAGGAATACGCGGCGTGCAGGGAGCGTTGCCGGAAAGACCTCGAGCAATGCATAGGCGCCCCGGGCTGATCGGGCCACGAAGCCCAAGAAATCGTTGCTAGACATCGTCTCCCCTCCCAAGCCATGCGACCAGAACAAGTGCATAGACTGGTGCCACCTCCTATACCGGGACTGCGTCGACGCCTGCAGGACGGCGGTCGTCAGGTGCAAGACGGACTGCATCCTGAAGACCCCCGACTTCGAGGAGAGGGCGGCCTGCAGAAAGAACTGCGAAAAGACCGACTGCGAGAAGCGTTGCTACGAGGCCCTCAGGGACTGCCTAGAGTTCTG
>OFEJ01000147.1_pt1 | contig 22205 bp, 16 predicted proteins | sample 1521051 | NCBI WGS metagenome assembly OFEJ01 (sample SAMN06268701, study PRJEB24108) | sediment metagenome | isolation source: Joseph's Coat, Yellowstone National Park, Wyoming, USA | place: USA:Joseph's Coat, Yellowstone National Park, Wyoming, USA | reverse complement strand
ACCTACATGGAGGATACGGCGACGTTCGCCCTCACGGGGAGCGGCAGCATCCCCTGGCGGGACTACCGTACTCCAAGACGCACAGCTGGACGCTGCCCAGCAGCGGCGACTACCCGGCGAAGGTCCGCGTCTCCTTCAGCTTCTCGAAGGCGAGCGGCTGGATGCGGGTCAACCTCGCGCCCAACAGCAGCGCGACCGTCGCTGCCGGCGCCCACGGCGAAGCGTGGAAGAAGGGTGGGACGGGCACCACCCTGCCGCTCGCGGTGCTGAGCGTGAGCTCGACCCCCATCTCCGTCACGATCGACTACAGCGGGGACGTGAGGGGGAGCGCCGGCACCCCATTCACGCTCTATGGCGTCGACAGGGACCTGACGGTGACGCTCAACGCCCCCAGCAGCGTCACCGTCGGCGGCAAAACCTACAACTTCGTCAAGTGGAGCACGAGCGACACGGGGGAGCACGCGTTGGCATAAGAGCCTCCCTCGGGTAACTGCGGGTCGCAAAACGTTACTGGTTCCGAGCGCAGGGACGCTCTGCCTGATAAGCGGATGTCTCGCGGTCGCCAGGATAGGAAACGAGAACTCGTTAATTAACATAAGGTATGAGTTTTTGAGATAAGTTAAAAAGCTTTTGCATAAGTTAAATATATAAAATATACGAAGGATACTATTTTGAGGATTAATTTGAATTAAAGAGTGAGCAGGAATATAATTTTTTGATAACAAGATGCACACCAAGACCCCAAACGGGCAAGGCGGTTACTTGGCCGGGCTATACGACCGGGGCTTCGCCGGGTTGGGGGTAGTGGAGCTTTTTAAGTTTTCCCGCACCGTGCTCAGCGCCTGTGTTTCAGGATCACCGCGATGATCACGGCAGCTAAGGGGATTGCTAGGATCAGGAGCGGGATGTTGCCCTCTATAAGCCGCAGCAGGGTCTTCCACAGGGGCTTTCCCTCCTCCAAAACCCCCTCCTCCACCGTCACGCTCCGGGATGGGAGATCGAGCGGCGCGAGCTCCGCCGCTAGGGGCGCGCTCTGGAGCTCGACCCGCTTTGGGGCTAGAGCCTGGCTCTTCAGCGACCACCCCTCGGCAGCTCGCGAGCGCTGCCCGACGCTCTTCACCTCCAGAACCCTGACGAGGGGCGGCGCGGTGTAGCCTACCGCGAACGCGCGCAGAGGTTTGAGATCGCTGTTGAAGGTCACGACCACGAGGGAGCCGGAGTAGGAGAAGACCGCGACCACCTCCTCGCCCCACGCGCCGACCGCTAGGGGGATGAGGTCCCCCTCGCACTCCAGCGCAACGCCGCGCTCAAAGCCGCTTTCGCCGGCTCGGAAGAGGAGCCCCCGCTCCCCGCCCTCCTGCACGCTGTACCCGAGCACGTACAGCTTGCCGCCGACCTGGCAGACGTCCACGAAGCCGTCGTAGCCCGGCCAGCCGATGGTGAAGGCTTTGAAGGAGCCCTCCCGCACGACCGCGTAGAACGCGTCGCTGAGACCGCCCGGCGCGCTGAACGTGGAGCCCACCACGACGACGGAGCCGTCCTGCAGGATCGCTGCGGCGAAGCCCTCGTCCCTGTCCGCGCCCCCCAGCGTGGTGAAGACCCCCCTTTCCGCGTCGATCAGCAGCGCGTCGGAGTAGGAGACGTTCTGGCTCCAGGTGGACCCCACGAGGAGCAGCGTGCCCCCCGCGCTGTAGCACCTCTCGGCGAAATCGTTGTACATGTAGGCTCCAACCGCGTAGGCCCCGCGCAGCGAGCCGCCCTCGTCCACGAAGAGGAGCAGGGCGTCGCTATCGCTCGCGCCGGGCGGCTGAGTCACCCCCGCCAGCGCGTAGCCGCCGCCGAAGGGGGCTGCGCACCTGGCGAAATCAACGAAGCCGGACCCCAGCGCGGTGCTCCACTCCACTTCGCCGCCGCGGACCTTCACGGCGAGGACAGCCCGCCGCCCCACGACCGAGTCGACGTAGCCCACAGCCACGAGGCTCCCGTTAGCGAGGAGGGCGTCTAGGAAGGCTCCGCGCCCCCCGATCTTCAGGTAGAACGAGGAGACGACGCGCCCCGAGCTGTCGACAACGACCGCTAGGGGGGCGGCGGCTCCGTCCACGCTTGCGCTGCCGAAAGCCACGACAAAGCCGCTGGGCAGCACCCTCGCTCCGTAGAGGGCGAGAGCGGTGCTCTCCGCTCTCACGCTTGCGGCCGGCAGCAGCGCTGCGAGCGCTAGGAGCGGCACGATCTCTCGAGTCACGGTGGAGCTGAGCGCCCGCGGTTAAAGGGTTTTTTGCCTAAAAGGCTAGTAAAAGAGTTTCGGACATGGTAGAGAAAAGCATATAAAAATGCCGAGGGAAGAGGGGGTGATGGGCAGGAATAAAGCCCTCAACCTGCTCGCTGCGGCGATAATAGCGTTCGTCCTGACCGCTAGCATCCTCGCCTTCGCGCCCGCCGCCGCGGCGCCCGAAGTCCCCAACGGCCCCTGGGTCGACGAAGTCGTGTGGATAATGGAAAAAGATCCCGCGAAGGTCGTTGACATGATCAGCAAGGGCGACATGCACGCGTACTTCATCGACGTGCGCGTTGACCCCAAGCTCGCCGAGAGGATTAAGACGGATCCGAACATCGCGTACAAGTACGCTTACGGCCTCTACTTCGAGCTCACCTTCAACCCGGTGGGCCCCGAGTTCAAGGACGGCAGCTTCAACCCCTTCAGCAACCCGAGGATCAGGGAGGCGATGAACTGGCTCATCGACAGGAACTACATCGTCAACGAGATAATGCTCGGCTTCGCGAGACCGAAGTGGTTCCCGCTCGTCTCCGCGTTCCCCGACTACGCGAAGCTGGCCGACGTCGTTAAGATACTCGAGGCTGAGTACAGCTACAACCCGGAGAAGGCGAAAACCGTGATTTTCGAGGAGCTGACGAAGATGGGGTGCGAGTACAAGGACGGCAAGTGGTACTACAAAGGCAATCCGGTCGTCATTAAGGCCTTGATCAGGATTGAGGATGCAAGGAGGCAAATTGGAGACTATGTGTCTGACCAGCTGGAGAAGCTGGGCTTCACGGTTGAGCGCATGTACAAATCCATGCGCGAAGCTGGACCGATCTGGTATCGTGGCAACCCAGCAGATGGTAAGTGGCACTTCTACACTGGCGGCTGGATCACCACGGCCGTGAGCAGGGACGACGCGGATGTCTGGGCTTTCTTCTACACGCCGCTCGGTCTGTCTACTCCGCTCTGGCAGGCGTATAAGCCTGATCCCATATTCTATGAGATTGCTAGGAAGCTGTGGAACCGCGAGTTCAAGACGATCGAGGAGAGGCAGGAGCTCATGGCCAAGGCTGCGGAGCTGGCGATGAAGGACTCGGTGAGAGTCTGGCTCGTCGACCAGATCGTCCCGTACCTCCACAGGAAGGATGTGACGCTCGCGGCAGACCTCAGCGGCGGTTTCGCAACCGCGCTCTGGTCTAGGACTGTCAGGTTCATTGACAAAGTCGGCGGGACCTTCAGGGCAGGCAACAGGGAAGTGCTCGATCAGCCCTGGAATCCTGTGGCCGGAACTAACAGCGTTTATGATGCTGTTGTCATATCCCCCACTCAGGCATACGCTTTCCTCACGAACCCGTACACCGGCTTGCCGATGCCCGAGAGGGTGATCAATGCTACTGTTTACGTGGAGAAGGGTGTCAGTACGACCGTTTCCAGCGACTGGCTGACCTTGAGGTTCGTCGATAAGGTGGAGGTTCCCGCCGACGCTTGGTGGGGCTACGACACGAAGGCGAAGAAGATCGTTACAGCCGGGGAAGCCGGGGTTAAGGCTGCTAAAGTGAGAGTGATCGCGAACTACGGCGACGTGATCGGCAAGATCAAGTACCACGACGGGACCACGATGAGCTTAGCCGACTGGGTGGCCCTCTGGCCATTCGGCTTCTACCGCGTCGACCCCGACAGCCCGCTCTACGACGCCGCTGCGGTGCCCGGCTTCACCGAGTGGAGGAAACAGTTCATGGGCTGGAGGATCCTGAGCACTTCGCCGCTGGTGATCGAGTGGTACGGGAACTTCACGCACCCCGAAGCCGAGTTCATCGTCACCTCTTACGCCGGCTGGCCGAGCATCCCGTGGCACGTGACCGCCATCGGCATCAGGGCGGAGGAGAAGGGGCTCCTCGCGTTCAGCGCGGATAAGGCGGACAAGATGAAGGTTGAGTGGATGAACTACATCGGCGGCCCCAGCCTGAAGATCCTATCCGACGTGCTGGACGAGATGATCAACACGGGCTACATACCGTTCAGCGAGTGGGCCAGCAAGTACATCACGCCCGACGAGGCGAAAGCTAGGTACCAGGCGCTCAAGAACTGGTACAACGCGCACGGTCACTTCTGGGTCAGCAACGGGCCGTTCTACCTGGACAGGGCCGACTTCCTAGCCCACACGGCTACGCTGAAGGCCAACAGGAACTACCCGGACAAGGCTGACAGGTGGGCGTGGCTGGCGGAGCCGCCGATACCCGAGGTGAAGGTTGAGGCACCGGAGAGCGTGGTCCCGGGGCTCCCCGCGAACGTGACCGTGCGGGTGAGCTACAAGGGCCAGCCCTACCCGGCGGCCAGGATCGACTTCGTCAAGTACCTGGTGCTCGACGCCGCCGGCAACGTGCTGGGGAAGGGCGAGGCGAAGGCCGTACGCGACGGAGTCTTCGTGATACAGCTGCCTCCGGAGATTACCGGCAAGATGGTTCCCGGCTCGTACAGGGTGCTTACCTTCACGCTAAGCAAGGACGTGGCGATGCCGGTCACAGCGGAGGCGACCTTCCCAGCGATCTCGCAGGCCGCCTACTTGACCGCGCTCCTCGGGCGCACCGAGGCCAGGATCGCCAGCTTGGAGCAGAGCGTTAGCGCGAGGTTGAGCGACATTGAGGGGAGGGTCGCGGCGCTATCCTCCTCGCTGAACACCGCGATGGCGGTGGGCGCCGTGGCGCTGGTGCTGGCGCTAATCGCTTTGGTGCTGCCCTTCGTCAGAAAACCGAAAGCCCCTCCCGCAGCGAAACCCGAAGAGACTGTAGTTAAAACTCAATAAATAAATAAAAAATAATATTTTTAAGTTATCTGTCTTCGTTTTCCTCTTGGTGCTTAGTGATATTCCTTTATTCTGCTGCGGACGCCGCCGGTACGTGGTTAAGGTTTATAAAGGGGGATGTAAGGTAGCCCGCCAATGGCGGTTAAGGGTCTCGTGAAGTACATTGTGAAGAGGGGCTTGGTGCTGTACGCTACAATGCTCGCCGGTATTTACATAACGATCCTCGTGGCGAACATGGGCGGCAAGGTGGACGAAATAATTCTAGCGGATTTGCAGACGCAGATATGGGATACGGTTAACAGGAACCCCGCTTACAGGGCTCTCTCGGGCGCCGAGAGGGAGAGGATAGTTAAGCAGATGCTGGAGAACGAGATCAAGAGGCTCGGCTTGGACACGCCTTTCCTCGTGAGGAGCTTCCGCTACCTGATCGACGCCGCGACCCTCAACCTGGGGCGCGCCCAGTTCATGACCAGCGACACTGGCTCGAGGCTCGTGGCTAACATCATCTTGGAGAGGCTCCCCGCCACGGTCATGCTCTTCACGACCGTCATGGTCATCAACTTCTTCCTGCACCTGTTCCTGGGGCTTTACCTGTCGAGGCGGTACGGCAGCCTCCTCGACAGGCTAGTGGTCGCCTTAGCCCCCACCTCGGTGCTGCCGGGCTGGTTCTACGGCATCATCCTGATACTGATCTTCTACACTTGGCTCCACGTCCTGCCGCCCGGAGGCATCGTAGACGTACCGCCGCCCAAGGACCCCCTGCTCTACGCGCTCAGCGTCCTGAAGCACATGATACTGCCGATGGCCTCCTGGATAATCGCGGGCTTCTTCCTGGGCGTGTACGGCAACAGGACCTTCTTCCTCATCTTCTCCACCGAGGACTACGTGGAGGCTGCGAAGGCGAAGGGGCTGCCCCCAGGCCTGATCGAGAGGAGGTACATCCTGAGACCCTCCCTCCCGCCCATCATCACGGGCTTCGCGCTGGGCCTCATCGGCTCGTGGGGCGGCGCCATAATCACGGAGACGGTCTTCAACTGGCCGGGGCTCGGCAGCGTCGCGTACACGGCCATCCAGTACTTAGACACACCGGTGATCCTCGGCTTCACCGTGATCTACGCGTACCTGCTGATGATCACCGTGCTGATCCTAGACATAATCTACGGCCTCGTGGACCCGAGGATAAAGGTCAGGTTCGGGTGAGAGCGTGAGCGCGCCGGGAGCCGAGTACGGGTTGAAGGGCGTCGTTAGGGAGCTGCTCTCCTACAAGTCCGGCATCGCGGGGCTGGCGATCCTCGCGCTGCTTGTCGCGATTTCGGTCTACGCGATCGTCGCGATCCCCTACAGCGAAGCGATAAGATTGTGGAGAGGCGAGGAGGCGATGTGGATCGACAACCCGAGGACGGCCGCCCCCGAGTGGGTTGAGATCTTCGTCGGCAAGAAGCTGCCGAGGACGATCAGGCTGGACTCCAGGGTGAGGGAGACCGGTGTGAGCAAGACCGTCATCGACCTGCCGGGCACTGGCATGAGGAAGGTGCTGATCGAGTACAGGTTCAGGTTCGACTACGACGAGCCGCCGAGCGAGCTCAACATCTTCTTCTTCTCGAACTACACGGGCTCGTCTGCCCCGCTGGTGCGCCTCGTCTGGAGGAAGCCGAGCGGGGAGGAGATCGAGCTGCTGAGGTACGGCCTGCGCGCGCCGGACGATAAGCTCTACGTGTCGATCAGCGACGCGGTCCTCAGCAACCTGGTCTCGTACTACGTGGACAAGTACCCGGTGAACGTGAGCGAGAGGGTTACGGTGCTGAAGCTGCTCTTCGGCAAGGTCACGGAGAGGTCGCTGGAGAGCGGCGACTTCGAGGTGGAGAAGGGCGACTACAAGCTCACGGTGGAGGCCACGGTCTTCTCGAAGGACGTTGACCTGGACGCGAAGCTCGTCGTCTACGGGACGGTGCACGGGATCGCGGGGACCGACCACCTGCGCAGGCCCTTGGAGATACCCCTGATCTGGGGCGCCCCGATCGCGCTCGCTTTCGGCTTGACGGCCTCGCTGGTCACGACGTTCCTCCAGATGATAATAGCCGTGATCAGCGGGTGGTACGGCGGTTGGGTGGACTCGCTGATCCAGAGGGTAACGGAGCTCTACATGGTGATACCCTTCCTGCCGTTCCTGATGCTGATCTCGACCTTCTACAAGATCGACATCTGGATCCTGCTGACGGTCGTGATAATCCTGAGCATCTTCGGGGGCGGGATCAAGGGGACGCGGGCGCTCGTCATGCAGCTCAAAGAGTACCCATACATCGAGGCCGCTAAAGCGTACGGCGCGTCCGACTTCAGGATAATCTTCTTCTACATCATACCGAAGATCCTACCCCCCGTGGTGCCCGGGCTGGTGGGCGCGGTGCCCGGCTACGTGTTCCTGGAGGCGGGCCTCGCCTTCCTGGGGCTGGGCGACCCCTTCCTGCCGACGTGGGGGAAGGTGATCAACGAGGCGTACACGAACGGCGCGCTGTACAGGGGCCTCTACTACTGGGTGGTGGAGCCGGCTGCGATGCTGATGCTGACCGCCTTCGCCTTCGCCTTCCTGGGCTTCGCGCTCGACAAGATCGTGAACCCGAGGCTGAGGGAGCTGTGAGGTGGTGAAGGGTGGGCGACGTCGCGCTGAGCGCTAGGGGGCTGCGGCTCTACTACGGGACGAGGAAGGGCGTCGTGAAGGCCGTGGACAACGTCAGCTTCGACTTGAGGAGGGGCGAGACGCTGGCGGTCGTCGGCGAGTCGGGCTGCGGCAAGAGCTCGCTGGCGAGGGCCATCATCAGGCTGCTGCCCCGCAACGTCCACACGTACGATGGGCAGATCCTCCTCGACGGGCAGGACGTGATGAAGCTGAGCGACGAGGAGTTCAGGAGGAGCGTGCAGTGGACGAGGATCTCCATGGTGTTCCAAGGGGCCCAGAACTCCCTGAACCCCGTGCTCAAGGTCGGCTTCCAGATCGCTGAGCCGCTGATAATCCACAAGGGCATGCCGAAGGAGGAGGCGCTCGCCGAGGCGAGGAAGTACCTGCGGATGGTGGGGGTTCACGAGAGCTTCGCCGACCGGTACCCCTTCGAGCTGAGCGGCGGCATGAAGCAGAGGGCTGTGATCGCGATGGCGCTGATCACGCGCCCCCAGGTGGTGATCCTGGACGAGCCGACCTCGGCCCTCGACGTGATCACGCAAGCCAACATCATGAACCTCCTCAAGACGATAAAGAGCGAGTGGGGGCTCAGCTACATCTTCATAACCCACGACATCGCGCTGTCGAGCGAGCTGGCCGACAAAGTGGCCGTCATGTACGCCGGCCAGATCGTCGAGCTTGCGGGCGCCGACGAGTTCTACACGAACCCCCAGCACCCGTACGCGCAGAAGCTGATGGCGAGCGTCCCCAGCTTGAGGGCGGACAAGAAGCTGGAGTTCATCCCCGGGGCGCCGCCCAGCTTAATCAACCCGCCGCCGGGCTGCCGGTTCCACCCGCGGTGCCCGTACGCGATGGACGTGTGCAGGAGGCAGGAGCCGCCCGAGGTTGAGGTTAAAAGCGGGCATGTCGTCAAGTGCTGGCTCTACGCGAAGGGCTAGGTACCTGGCGGCGGCCGCCGCCGGTTTCGCGCTGGCGGTATCCGCCATTCTGGTTTCGTTTTGGGCCACATACTACACGTCCCCCCGCATGCAGGCCGAGAACAGGACGTCGCTCCTCGTGGAGGGCGCTGCCTCGCTGACGCTCCCCCTCCCCGGCTGCACGAGCGAGAGGGTCTTCTACTCCGTGAGCGTGACCTCCTCCTCGCCGGTGGCGGTTTCGCTGGAGTTCCTGCGCGACGGCCGCGTCCTCCGCTCGGTGGACTTGGGGGAGGGCGTGTCGGTCGCGCGGGAGGGCGGCCTGCTGCTCGACGAGCCGCCCAGCGAGGCTGCGCTGCGCTTGAGGTGCGGCTCCTGCACGACGCGGGCGGTTGTGAGCGTCCGCTACTCGAGCGTCGATTACGGCTACCTGCTGGCGCTGAACGTCGTGTCCATCCTCTCCTCGGTCACTGGGATCGCTCTGCTGACAGTGGGCGCCTACGGCTACGTGGCGGCGGGGAGAGGGGAGAAGGGTGGCGCGCGCTGAGCGCCCCCTCGGCGCCGTGGCGCTCTGCCTCGGGAACCCCCTGCGCGGGGACGACGCTTTCGGCTACCTCGTTTACCGTCTCCTGAGGAGAGCCGGCCTTCCCGCGCTGTACGCGGGGACCGCGCCGGAGAACGTCGTCGGGCGCTTGAGGGAGCTCAAGCCCAAGACCGTGGTGGTCGTGGACGCCCTCCTGGGCGCTGGGCCGGGCATTAGAGTGGTCAAGCTGTCGCAGGTCGAGGACTTCCCCCTGGCGACGACGCACACCGTGCCGCTCAAGCTGCTCCTCAAAGCAGCTGGGGTGAGCCCCGAGAGCGTCACTGTCGTAGGAGTGGGTGTCGAGCGGTTGGGCTTGGGGGATCCGCCCAGCGAGAGGGTGCGGGAGGCCGCGCGCGAAGCCGCGCGCCTCGTGGCCAGTATCCTGGCGGCCGGTGGGTTCACCACCCCAGCTTGAGCTCCGCGATGAAGGAGCGCGTGTCGCGGGGGACGTCGAGGACTTTGCACTTAGCGGCGAGCTCGAGGGCTAAGCTCCTGTAGTCCCGGGAGGTCATGTAGAGCTCGGCCCCGGTTAGCGAGCCGTTCCCTATGTACTCTACAGCGCTTTCGTCGACCTTCGGTAGCAGCCCGACCTCCATCGCGTTTTCCGCGTCGAGGTGGTAGCCGAAGTCGCCGGCCACGATCACTTTTTCCAGGTCGCCTGGGCCGACCCCCACTCTCTCCATCAGGAACTTCGCGGCGAGCTTGACGGCGCCGATCGCGAGCTGGAGCTTGCGGACGTCCTGCTGGGTCAAGGCGATGCCCCTTTCCTCGTCGATCACGTAGGCGAGCGTGCCGCCGAGCTCCTTGACGCGGGGCCCCCGCGCCAGCCTGCCGTCTCTCGAGAGCAGGCCGACCCTGAGCAGCTCGGCGAGCAGGTCGATGTAGCCTGAGCCGCAGATCCCCTTCGCTTCCCCGCCCCCGATCACCGAGTACTCGGGCTCCCCGCCGGCTCCCACCTTGACCCTCTCGATCGCTCCCTCGACCGCCATCATCCCCGAGTGCAGGCCGACGCCCTCGAAGGCGGGCCCCGCCGGCGTCGAGGCGGCCACGTACTCGCCCCCCTTCTTGATCACGATCTCGCCGTTCGTGCCCACGTCGATGAGCATCGCGGTGCCGTACTCCCAGAGCTTCGCGGTCAGCAGGTCCCCGACCACGTCGCCCCCCACGTAGCCGCCGAGTATGGGGAGCGACTCGACGAGCGCGTGCGGGTGCACGTTGAGGCCCAGCTCCCTGCCTTTCGCCGCGAGCGGGCGCCTGTAGACGGGCCGGAAGGGGAGGTAGCCGAGCGGGCGCGGGTTGACCCCGAAGAACAGGTGCAGCATCACGGAGTTCCCAGTGACCACCACCCTGTACACCCTACCGGGGTCGGCGCCGAGCTTGGAGAGGAGCTCGTTAACGGTCGCGACCGCCGCCTCTTGGAGCTGGCGGACCCCCTCGGGCTCGGCGACCGCGTGCCGGATCCTCGAGATGATGTCGGAGCCGAACTTGAGCTGCGCGTTGAGCGTCGCGGCTTCCGCTACGGTGGCCCCGCTGACGAGGTCGACGAGCGAGGCGGCCACGCTCGTCGTCCCCACGTCCACCGCCAAGCCGTAGCCCGAGTACGAGCCGGTAACGTCGACCACCTCGCCCTCCACGACCACGGCCACGCCGGAGTGGTTGACCGAGAGCGCGTTCAGGGCGGAGGGCGAGGCGGAGCGGGCTTCGACCCCCACCCCCCTCAGGGTCTCGAGCAGCCGCTCCTCGTACGAGGGCTCCCCGTCGCCGGCGTCGAAGGGTATGAAGAGGGCCGGCGGGGTGATGCGCGCAGCCGGTCTCACCCTGAACTTCGCGAGCGAGCGGCGCACCGGCACCTCCAAGCTCGCGTCGCCCAGCACCTTGGCTTGGCAGGCGAGCCTCCACCCGCCATCCAGCTGCCGCCCCAGCAGCTCGCGCTCGCGCGCCGTCGGCTCGCTTAGCTCGCCCCCTAAGACCTTCACCCTGCAGAGGCCGCACAAGCCGAGCCCGCCGCAACCGGCGGCCACCGGAACCCCGCCTCTCCTGAGAGCCTCGAGGAGGGTTTCCCCTCTCGCCGCCTCGATCGCCCCGAACCCCTCGACCACCAGCTTAGGCACGCGGGGGGTGGCTGAGTAGGGGAGAAAAACGTTCGCTCCTCAGCCTAGGCTCGCGCTCTCACTCTTTTATCCCGAGGAGCTGCTTGCAGACCCTTACGGCTTCGACGGCGTCCTTCCCGTAGCCGTCGGCGCCTATGCTCTTCGCGTAGTCCTCGGTAACCGCGGCTCCCCCCACGACCACCTTCACCCTATCCCGGATACTGGCCTTCTTCAGCGCTTCGATCACGTTCTTCATCTCCAGCATCGTCGTCGTCAGGAGCGCGGACATCGCCACGATGTCGGCCTTGTTCCTGATCGCTTCCTCGACGAACTTCTCGGGCGGCACGTCGACGCCCAGGTCGATCACGTTGAAGCCTGCTGCTCTCAGCATCGTGGCGACGATGCTCTTGCCGATGTCGTGCAGGTCGCCCCTCACCGTCCCTATGACCACCGTGCCGAGGGTCCTCGTGGAGCCGCCCCGCTTCTGGATCTCGGGCACGAGGATCTCGTCCATCACCTCCTTGAACAGGTCCCCCGCGACCACGAGCTCGGCGAGGAAGAACTCCCCCCTCTCGAACCTCCTCCCAGCCTCCTCCATCGCCGGCCTGAGCGCCTTCTCGATGACGTCGTTGGGGGACGCCCCCATCGATAGCGCTTCGCGCACCATCCCCTTCACGCCATCGAAGTCGAAGCTCAGGAAAGCCTCCTTCAACTTCGAGTAGAGCTCCTCCAGGCTCCCCATCGCCACCCCGCGGGAGGGCTAGGTATATCACCGTTTTCGTCCCAATAAGGTCCCGTATGGAGTTCACGTGCGTCAGGTGCGGCCGCTGCTGCAGGAACCTGGTCCCAATAGTCGTGCTCTCCGACATCGAGAGGTGGCTCGAGGTGGGTGCAGCGCGCGTCCTCGAGAACGTGGTGAAGGTCAAGGCGGAGGGTTTTGTCAGGAGGTTTGGGGTTGAGTACTGCTTCGCGCTGCGGAGGAGGGGTGGGGCGTGCGTGTTCTACGAAGGAGGGCTCTGCTCGATATACGACATCAGGCCCTCCGTGTGCCGCCTCTTCCCCTTCGCCCCCTCGAGCAGCGGCTTGGCCGTCCACCCCTGGGCTGAGCGCAACTGCCTCGGCGTCAGGCTGAGCGCAAAGCTGCCTCCGAGCGAAGCTGAGGAGCTGGAGGCTTTGGCCGAGCGGGTGACGAGGGAGCTGCTGCTCCTGCCGCAGTACTCGGCGCTCGTCGAAGAGGTGCTGGAGCGGTACTCCAGCGGAAAGCCGCGTTTAAGCGGGGTTCGCGTGCGCGTCGACGCTGTTTAGCTTTCGGCGAGCCGAGCCGCGCGCAACCTACCTCGGGCATCCCGCTAGAATACTTTCGGGCACCTCCCAGCCGCGCTTAAATCCCGGTCTATGACAGAGTAAAACCTGCGGGTGGTATGGTTAGCAGTGAGGTGTTGGCGAGGGCCCGGGTTGAGTCGGTTGAGGAGCTGGAGCGGTCCTACCTGAAGCGGGCGGACTGGGAGATAGTCGAAAACGCGAACACGAACTTCAGCTACAGCAACTTCCGCAACTACCTGTTCGAGAAGCTTGTGGAAACGCCGAGCGTGTTGAGCAGCTACCTGCCGCCGGACGCGGTTGAGGCGCACTACAGGGGCGACATCCACATACACAAGCTCCCGGATTCCCTCTGGATCCCCTACTGCAGCGGCTGGAGCTACAGGAGGATACTGGAGCTGGGTTTGAAGACCCCGAGCGTCGTCAGCAGGCCCGCTAGGCACTTCGACACGGCGGTCTCCCACCTGGTGAACTTCTTCTTCATGGCCGCTCAAGAGTTCACGGGCGCCCAGGCGACCAGCGCTTTCGACCTCTACGCGGCCCCCTTTGTTGCCCGCGACGGGTTGAGCCACGAGAGGGTGAAGCAGGCGCTACAAGCGATGCTCTTCGAGCTGAACTACCCGGCGAGAGCCGGGTACCAGTCCCCCTTCACCAACATAACGCTCGTGCTCGACACGAGCAAGGACATGCTGGAGGGCGACGCGATCGTCGGGGGTGAGAGGGCCGGCTCGCTGGGCGACTACCTGGCCGAGGCGCTCGAGGTTTCCAAGGCGCTGTTCGAGCTCTACCTGGAGGGCGACGCTGCGGGCCAGCCTTTCACGTTCCCCATCCCCACGCTGATGCTTACCAAGGATTTCGACTGGGAGGGGGGCAGGTGGGGTGAGCTGACCGACCTGATCTTCGAGACGCTGGCGCGCAGGGGCAGCGCGTACCTGTTGAACGGCTACGCGAGCAACGTCGAAGCCCTCTACGCGATGTGCTGCCGCCTCACGATCGACGTGAACCACGTGATGAGCCGGGGGTTGAAGCTAAGCTACGCCGACGAGGAAGACGCTTTCGAGCGATTCCTCAAGGCGAGGGAGGGCGGCAAGGCGTTCGGCATATGGGCGCTGCCCGACGCCACCGGCAGCATAGGCGTTGTGACGGTGAACTTGCCGAGGATCGCGGCGCTGAGCGAGGGCGAGTGGAGCGTATTCGAGGAGCTGCTCAGGGAAAGGTTGCAGCTCGCCCGCAAGGTGCTCCTCGCGTGGAGGGTCAGGTACGAGCGCAGCCTGAGGACCGGCCTCATGCCCATCACGAGAGTCTACCTCGGCCACTTCAACCACCACTTCAACACGTTCGGCCTCATAGGCCTGCCGGAAGCCGCGGCCAACTTCCTCCGCGACCCGAAGGTTTGGCTTGAGGGCTCGGCGGGGGAGATCCGCGAGGCGGTGGAAGTCGAGAAGAGGATGGTGCAGCTCGTCCGCGAGTTCGCCGAGGAGTGCGAGGAGGTTGACGGCTTCCTCTACAACGTGGAGGAGGTGCCCGGCGAGAGCACGGGCTACAAGCTGGCGCTCGCCGACCGCCAGCTCTTCAAGGAGAGGGAGGACGTGCTCATACCCAGCGACGGGAGCGCGCCTTTCTACAGCAACAGCGTTGTCCCCTACTACGCGGACGTCCCGATCTACCAGCGGGCGGTCTGGGAGGGGGAGGTTCAGCAGGAGTTCACGGGAGGCGTGATGATGCACCTCTTCCTGAGCGAGCAGCCGGACCCGAAGGCCCTGAAGAACCTTGTGCGCAGGATCGCGACGAACACGAAGGTCGTGTACTTCTCGATAACCCCCACGATCAGCGTGTGCAGAGAGTGCGGCTGGAGGGCCGTCGGCACGTACTGGCAGTGCCCCAAGTGCGGGTCGGCGGCCGACGTTTGGAGCAGGATCGTCGGCTACTACAGGCCGGTCCGCCAGTGGAACCCCGGCAAGAAGGCCGAGTTCGCGCTGAGGAAGCAGTATGCCTCCGTCGGCTAGCGAGGACCCCCAGCTGCTCGTCGGAGGGTGGAGGGAGGTCAGCCTCGTTGACGTCCTCGAGAGCGTTTCTTTCACTCTCTGGCTCGCCTACTGCAACCTCCGCTGCCCCTGGTGCTCCAACGCCCGCTTGGCTAGGGGGCTCGAGGCTAGGGCGGTGAGGGTGTCGGAGGTCGTCGACGCTGTGAAAGCCGCGCGACCGTTCATCGACGTCTTCCACGTCACGGGGGGCGAGCCGGCGCTCCAGCTGAGACCCCTCCTGGTCCTTTACGAGAGGGTGAGGGGGGAGACGGGCTTGCCGCTCAGCCTCGACACGAACGGTACGATGCCGGAGGCGCTGGAGGAGCTCGCCCCCCTCCTCCACCACGTGGCCATCGACGTGAAAGCGCCCCTGAGCGACCCGGCGCTCTACGCGAGGGCAACGGGTACGAGCGAGCAGCTCGCTAGGAAGCTCGTGGCGAGGGTTCAGCGGAGCGTGGAGGTGGCGTGCAAGGTGCCCTTCCTCGAGCTGAGGACCACGCTAGTGCCCGACCTCGTGTCCTGCGAGGACGCGTTCAGAGCAGCTGCCGAGCTGGAGTGGGCGGTGGAGAGGGGGAGGAGGGTCGTGTACGTCGTGCAGCAGTTCATACCGTACGAGGGGGTGCTCGGCGAATACTCAAGGCGCAAAGCGACCCCCGCCGAAGAGGTGAAAGCTTGTGCGGAGAAGATAGCGTCGAAGCTCGGCTACAGGGAGGTGTACTATAGGACGCTGGAGGAAGGGGCGAAGAAAGTTAAGTGAGAGATTCGCCCGTTTCAGCTATTTCGAAGTAGCTTGCTAGTTCGTCGCGGTATTTTCCGTAGCGCGAGTCGGCCAGCACCACAAATGGAGGTTTTGCGGGATCTCTCCACGCTCTTCCCACGCACTGTAGGGTGACCGTGAGCATGGGGAGGTCGATGGCGCAGCGCAACGGGTCCTTAAAGCCCAGCGCTCTGTACACTCTAGCTAACCTATCGGTCACTTCGGGCGGCAGGTAGGGCGCGCCGGCCATCACGACGCACTCTGCCGGCACGTTTACGCCCTCCGCGAAGCGGCCGCGCGCCCTCAGCATTAGGACGCCCTCCCAATCGGGAGGGGGTATCACCTCTTCGTAGTTCACCCAATTCCTCAACTCTCGCGCTACGCGCTCGCTTGCGGCGAACACGAGGACCCTTCGGAACTTTTTTGCCAAATTTATTAAAAGCTTTTTATAATTTAAAGCCATTTTAGAATCGAATTCATCGAATTTAGATGTCAAACTGTCTAGAATTATAGTTTTCAATTTAGTTTCCCATGGGATTTTCACTTCAGCATCTACTTCGAATGGGATAGGGGATAGAGGCGTCGCTGTAACGAAGACAGCCGGCTTGAAGGGCGGAACGCGTGGAGGTTTGAATATTAAGATTTTTTCTCCCTCCACGTAGGCGGCTGGAGCTCGGACAATCTCGATTAACGGTTTTAAGCGCGCATCCCCCTCCTCGAGGGAACGGTAGTAGAGGGATAGCAATTCGGAGATCTCTTCTTCGTTCAAGAACGTTCTCGAGTCGAGCGCTCTTTCTGAGTATACCAGCACAGCGCGCATCATTCGCTCAAGGGCGTTCAGCAAGCGTTGACTGCCACCGCGTTCGCGCGCGGCTGAGATCGCTTCAGCTATCCGCGAGATTTGCAGTGTCCGCTCCTCCGGCAACGATAGGTTGTGCGCTTCGTCAACCACTACCGCGCGGACGTAGCGACGCGCGCGCCTGTTGTAGTTCTGGATGAATATATCGCTCTCGATGAAGTCCTGTGCGAAGTATGGGCACCAGCCCCCCTCCCTCCCTTTAGCCACGAGTGCAGTCCAGTCAGTTGAGGGGGGAGGCTCGCGCGGGAGCTTAGCGAAAGGGCACTTGTACCTAAAATTTCGGCAATAGTCGTGAGCCGCGTCACCCAAGCTCCCCCACAGTAAGCAAGTTTTCTCCCTGCCAGCCGCGACGAACGAGACGAGCCCCCAGAGAGCAGCATCCTCCGCCACACGGGGACCCAGCGCGAGGGACCTTACCAGCCAGAGCGTCGGCAGGGCCCTCGCTTGAATGAGCGCTGCTATGACGGCGTGCGTTTTCCCCCAGCCGACGGGCGCGGAAAAAAGGACGCTGCGCCCCTGCTCGATGAGCATTGCGAGCTCTTCAGCCACTTCTCTCTGCCCAGGCCTTGGCGTTACGGGCCACTGCAGCTTCGCGATACTCATCGTTGCTTAGCGTGCGAGCCGATTAGCGTACTTCAGGTATTTAGCGGCGTTAACCGTGAACTTCCCGTCGACGCTTCTTGTTGAAGCGAGCGCCTGGAGCACTCTCGTTCTCACGTCGTTTAAGGAGCGCATCCTCATCGGGGAGCGCGGCGCGCATCTAGCTATAAGGGGTGGAGGGACATGAGGGGGGCGCCAGCTGTACGGAAAGCTTAAAAGGCCTCAGCCCTGGCCACTCCTCTCACCGATCGCTAAAGGGCGTGTGCTCCTCATCGGCTTGCTCTCCAAGGGTTAAAAGCTTAAAAATCCAGCTCCTCGGCGGGGTTAATGGCGGGGGTGCATGGAGCGCCAATTTTGATCGTGGATGAGGTCCAGATGCGGCTCATAGAGCTCTGCTCGGAGGGTCCCCGCGAGCTCTCCGAGATCGCCCGCCTCCTGGGTAGGAGGAGGGAGGACCTTATGCGCCCTCTCGAGGAGCTGAGAACGCTGGGGCTGGTCGCCGTCGAACGGCGCCAGGTTGAGAGGCTCGAGTTGACGGCGGAGGGCGCCAGGTACGTTGCGTCCGCGATGCCGGAGGAGAAGGTGGCGATGGTTCTCAGGGAGCTGGGGAGCGTGCGGGTGGACGAGCTGCCATCTCGCGCAGCCGAGCTCGGCGTGGAGCTGGGGGAGGAGGAGGCTAGGGTGGGGCTCATGCACCTAGCGAGGGCTGGTGCGGTGGCGGTGAAGGACGGCGTCGCGGTTGCCACCGGCGGGGAGGCGCTCGAGCGCGCGCTGAGGGAGGCGAAAGCCCTGAGGGAGAGCTTAGCGGCTGTCGCGGGGGGTGGGAGCGCGAGCCCCGAGGTCCTCGAGACGTTGAAGCGCAGGAGGCTGGTCTCCGCTAGGAGGGTGGTGGAGCTCGTCGTCTCGCTGACGGAGGAAGGTCGAAGGGCCCTGGCGGAGGGTAGAGTCTCCTCGGCGAAGCTGATCACGGCGCTAACCCCCCAGGTCATCCTGAGCGGCGAGTGGAGGAGGGCCCGCTTCAAGGAGTACGACCTATCGGTTCAGCCCCCGCGCGCGTACCCGGGCAGGAAGCACCCGTACCTGGAGTTCCTCGAGGCGGTGAGGGAGATCCTGGTGTCCATGGGCTTCGAGGAGATGAGGGGGCCGCACGTCGAGCTGGAGCTCTGGAACTTCGACGCGCTGTTCCAGGCGCAGGACCACCCGGCGAGGGAGATACACGACACGTTCTTCCTCAAGAACCCGACCGCTGGAAGGGCTCCCGCAGATCTTTTGGAGAGGATCGGCTCGGTCCACGAGAGCGGCGGGGATACGGGGTCGAGGGGTTGGGGTTACCGCTGGGACCCCTCTAGGGCCCTGAGGCTCGTGCTGAGGACCCAGACGACGGCCGTGTCGGCGAGGACGCTTTACGCGAGGGGCGATGGGGAGTACAGGTGCTTCGCGCTCGACAGGGTCTTCAGGCCGGAGAACCTGGACGCGAAGCACAGCATGGAGTTCTACCAGCTCGAGGGGATCATCGTGAGCAAGCGCGTGACGCTGAAGCACTTGATCGGCTTCTTCCACGAGCTGGCGCGCGAGCTGGGGCTCGGGCCGGTGAAGATCAAGCCGGCGTACTTCCCGTTCACGGAGCCGAGCGTGGAGGGCTTCATCAAGCACGAGAAGCTGGGCTGGATGGAGGTGTTCCCGGGAGGCATGTTCAGGCCCGAGGTCCTGAGGCCGCTGGGGGTGAGGGAGTCGAACGTGGCGGCGTGGGGCATAGGCATCGACAGGATCGCGATGGCTGCGCTCGGGATCGACGACATCCGCCTCCTCTTCTCGCAGGACCTGGACTTCCTGAGGAAGTGGAACCCGCCGCTGAGGTGGTGAACGGTGCCCGTGTGCAGGGTGGCCCTCTACGACGTGAGCCGCCTCGTGGGCGAGGAGCTGAGCGCCGAAGAGCTGAGCGAGCTGCTGCCGCGGCTCAAGTGCGAGGTTGAGCGCGTTGAGGGCGGGTACATCGACTACGAGGCTACGCACGACAGGCCGGACCTCTTCTCTGCCGAGGGCCTCGCGCGAGCGCTGAAGGGGATCCTCGGGCTGGAGGTGGGGCTGAGGGTTTTCCGGGCGGAACCCTCCGGTGTGGCGGTTAACGAAGGCCCGTCCTACAGGCCGTACGTGCTGCTGGCAACCGTTCACGGCCTCTCGCTAGACGACGAGGCGATCACCCAGATCATGCAGCTTCAGGAGAAGCTGCACGCGACGTACGGTAGGGACCGCAGGAAGGTCTCAATCGGCGTCTACGACCTCTCCAAAGTCTCGTTCCCCGTGCGCTACGTGGAGGCGGACCCCGAAAAGGTTAGCTTCGTCCCGCTCGATTTCGAGGAGGAGCTGAGCCTGAAGGAGATCCTCGAGCGCCACCCGAAGGGCGTTCAGTACGCCCACATCCTAGCCGGGAAGGAAAGGTACCCGCTCCTCGTCGACGGCAAGGGCAGGGTGCTCTCGATGCCGCCCATCATCAACAGCGAGGAGACGAGGGTCACGGAGAGCACGAGGGACGTCCTCGTCGACGTTACGGCCGTCGATAAGAAGGCCGCGGAGGAGGTCCTGGCGGTCGTCGCCACCTCACTGGCGGAGCGGGGCGAGCGCATCGGGCTCGTCGAAGTCAGGTCCGCCGGGGGCTCGTGGACGCTGAGCTTGGAGCCTAGGAGAATGGAGCTCGACGTGGGGCTCGTGGAGCGGCTCGTGGGGATCCGCCTGACCGCGGGGGAGGCGGCTGAGTGCCTGAGGCGCATGAGGTTCGGCGCCGAGGCCTCGGGCTCGAAGGTCGAGGTACTCGTGCCGGCCTACAGGATCGATGTGCTCCACCCCGTCGACCTGGTGGAGGACGTGGCGATCGGGTACGGCTTCGACAGGATCGAGCCGGAGTTCATGCCGCCGCAGCACGCGGGTCGGGAGGACCGGCTCGAGGTCTTCAGCAGGAGGCTGAGGGAGCTGGTCGCCGGCTTCGGCTTCCAGGAGGTGCTGAACTACATGCTGACGAGCAAGGAGGTCCTTTACGGCCTAACCGGAGCCCCCGAGCTCCCCACGGTCGAGGTGCTCAACCCGCGCCAGCCCCAGTTCTCGTGCCTCAGGACGTGGCTGACCCCCCAGCTCCTCCAGGTGCTCTCCAGGAGCAAGCACGCCGATTACCCGCAGAGGATCTTCGAGTGCGGCGACGTGGCGTGGGTGGACGAGCGGGAGGAGAACTGCGTGAAGGAGGAGAGGAGGCTCGCGATGGCGATCTGCGACAGCAAGGTCACGCTAACGGACATCCACGCGGTGGTGGACTCCCTCATGAAGCTGCTCGGTTTGCGGTACAGGCTCGTCAGGGGGGAGCACCCAACGTTCATCAGCGGGCGCTACGCCGTGGTAGAGGTCGAGGGTGTGAGCGTGGGCTTCGTGGGCGAGGTGCACCCGCAGGTGCTCGTCAACTGGGGTCTGGAGAAGCCGGTGGTGGTGGCTGAGCTAAGCGTGAGCGCGCTGTTCAGCCTGCTGGCGCGAGCTAAGTAGCTGGAGGAGCGCCTCGAGAGCCCGCTCGACGATCTCGGGCGGAGCGCCGCCCAACCCCCTTTCTTTGGCCGCTAGGATAGCGGCCCTCAGAAGCTCCCTAGCGCGCGGCGTCAGCTCGACGAAGTCGACCCTCCCGCTTTCGATGCCGGCCTCTTCTTCCAAGATGTCGGCGACCGCGGCGAGCGCTTCGATGTTGAAGCCCACGCCGTCGATGACCCGGATGCCTTCCCGCTCCAGCTGGCTTTTAACCTCGCCGGGCACGGGAGCCCTTGAGACGAGGACCATCTCCCTCGGCTCGTAGAAGCGCTTGTAGAGGATCGCTATCTGCGGGTCGCGCAGCCTCAAGCCCCTCCTCTCCTTCAACTTCGCGGCCACTTCGCTGACCTTGATGTTCAGCACGTCGGCGAGGCCCGCGTACAGCCCCGATATCCAGCGCTCTCTCCACTCCTCGGCGCTCAAGGGGCTCGCGAGGGGCCCCTTCAGCTCCCTAGCCCTCTTGTACCAGTCCTCCAGCTCCTTGCACTCCACGATGACGCCCGGCCTCAGCACCGGAGGCTCCCCATCCCGGACGACGATGTTGAGGACCCTGCCCCCGTAGGCCAGCATGTCGGGCCTTAGCGCTGTGTACAGCTTCCAGACCCTCGCGAGGTCGCCGCTATCCTCCCACCCGACGGGGCGGGGGGCCTCGAGGAAGAGGCTCAGCGCCCTGTAGCCGTCGGAGAGAACCGCGTTGGGCGGTATCGCGCCGGTCCGCTGCCGGCCGGAGCGCTCCAAGTGCAGGTGCAGGTCGTCGGGGTACACGAGCCTGAAGCCGCGCCTCGCCATGTGGAGGACGAGCGCGGCGTAGACCCACGACTGGTAGAGAGCCCTCCCGTTGGTCATCAGCGAGGTTTTCACGGCGGCGTAAGCTTTCGCGTAGAACTCCTCGGGTCCCAGCCTCCCCCTAGCGAGGTCGTGGGCGTATATGAAGAGCTTCTTCCGGAGGTGGGCCTCCGGGTCCTCGACGAAAGACCTGAGCTCTTTGGGGTAGACCGCGCCCTTCACTCCGAGGGCGGCCGAAAGCTGCTCTACAACGGAGCTAAGCTGGGAAATCCACTCCTTAAGCTTAGGGATCTCGCTCCCAGCGACCTCGCGTATAAGCCTGAGCTTCAGCTCCTCGAGGAGCTTCTCCCTCCTTCCGCCTTTAGCCCTCGCAACCTCCTCGTACAGCTCCCTCCAGCTTCTATCGCTCATCTTCCCGCGTTAGGAAGTCGAGCCTCCAAAAAGGCTTTCCCGCCGGGCTGCACGGTTTTTCGCGCGGCGCGATCTCGAACCCTCGTTTCGAACCCCTGTACGCAGCCGAGCACGTGGGGGCTCGGGCTGTCTCTCATCGGGCGAAAGAGCCCTCAGCCGCAGTCCCGCCGGCTGCGCTCGGCTCGGAGAACTCCCTGGCGATGTACTCTCTCACCTCGCGCGCGATGCCCAGTTCCTCCGCCCAATCTAAGTAGCCGCTGAGGCCGCGCTTCCACACGTAATCGAGGGAGAGGTGGAGGTCCACCAGTAGGGAGCCTGCGCGGCCGGCCACAGCCTCGGCTACCCGCCTCAGAGCGTCCACGGAAGCGCGCGAGCGCCTCCAAGCGCCCCAATCGTGCACAGCGACAGGGTCTTCGGGTCTCACCGCCTCGTCCGAGAGTATCAAAGCTAGGAGCCTCGCGCTTCTGCCGACTCTCTCGAGGACTAGGGGGAGGGCCGAACTCGGCTCGTCGACTATGCGGTCGATGAGCTCGATGTGCGCGCACTCGAGGCCGGTTTCTCTC
>OFEJ01000140.1_pt1 | contig 22633 bp, 20 predicted proteins | sample 1521051 | NCBI WGS metagenome assembly OFEJ01 (sample SAMN06268701, study PRJEB24108) | sediment metagenome | isolation source: Joseph's Coat, Yellowstone National Park, Wyoming, USA | place: USA:Joseph's Coat, Yellowstone National Park, Wyoming, USA | reverse complement strand
TGCATACTTTAACATACCAATAACTGATGTGTAGGCGGGATGAACCTCTATTACTTCCACTCCCTTTAACATTGCTACCCTTTTTAGCTTTTGCAAAAACTTTTTGGCGTTCCAGTTGTGAAGGATTTTTCTTAGTGTAGCTTTTCCATCTCCACGCATTCCTCTTTTGAGTTTCTTTAGGTTCTCTATTGCTATTGCTTTACCCTTCTCAATAGCTAAATCCACTATCTGATGTGCCAATATCCACTCTTGGTGGTCTTTGGCATTTTTAGAAAGTCCTAAAAGGTGGTGTAGGCTAATGGTCTGATAGCTTAGTAGTTCTCCAGTTTTTGAGACTTCTGCTATGGCTAATTGTATGGGTGATGCGTTAATGTCTATGGCTATTACTCCGTTCTCTTTGGTGTATTTGACTTCAGGTGTTGGAAGATCAAAGGATACGCTTCCATAAACTTCTCCTTCCCTTAGCTTTAACTCCACTGTGTAGGGAAAGTAGTTTTTCATTTGCCAGCTTTCCAAAAGCATAGCCATAAAGGTAAGCCACTTGTCTTTGCTATTGCTGGGTTCTCTTAACACTTTGGCGTAGATAAACTCTCTGTTTCCTGTGGTAATCCTAAGGTGTAGCTGTCCGTTTAGGTCTTCAAATCTCGTTAATCTGTTTCCTTTGTCTGTTTTTGACCCGATGCTTACAAGTGTCCCTTGTCTTAGTTCTCTCCACTGCTTTTTAAGTTTTTCTCTCGTCTTTCCTGTAAGGTGATTTTTACAAAGCTTTTCAAAAAGTCTTTTGCCTCCAAATACCACTGGTTTATCGGTGGAATACTGCTTAGCTTTGTATATGGCTGAATCAATGTATCTGGTAGGTAGGTCAGGAAATAACTGTCTTAGTCTTTGGTATATTTGAGCATGTGGATTTTTCGTTTTCTCTTTTTCCAACTCCTTTAGCATATTGTATGCGGTTCGGATGGCTGAAGATTGCTTACGCATAAGCTTTATGAGTTTTTCTTTGTCTTCCTTTTTTAGTTCAAGCTTGAACTGTAGGCTAACAAACATCAAGTTTAGATTTTAGAGGAAAAACCATCGTGTGTCAATGGAGTTGTATTTTTAGATGTTCATGACGGTTTCCAGATCCCTTTTTCTGTGATTATGGCGGTGATGTTCTCCGCGGGCGTTATGTCAAAGGCTAAGTGGAGGGCAGGAGACTCTTTTGGTGCAAACTGGCAGTTTTTGAAGGCTTTAACCTCCTCCTCGGAGCGTTCCTCTATGGGTATATCCTCTCCCCTCTCTATGTTTGGGTCTATGGTGGAGCTGGGTGCTACTACGTAGAAGGGTATGCCATGGACCTTTGCCAAGACGGAGAGGGCATACGTGCCTATTTTGTTTGCCACATCTCCCCTCTTTGTGATCCTGTCCGCACCTACGATTACGCAATCCACAAGCCCCTTCTTCATCAAAAAGCCCGCGGTAGAGTCGGTAATTATCTTGTGAGGAATGTTTTCTTTGCTGAGTTCCCACGCAGTGAGCCTTGAGCCCTGAAGATAAGGTCTTGTTTCATCCACCCAAACAAAAATGGATTTTTGGGAATAGTGGGCTTCCCTTATGACTCCAAGGGCAGTGCCGTATCCAGCTGTAGCTAAGGCTCCCGTGTTGCAGTGGGTGAGAATTCTGGCATTCTTTGGAATAAGTTCGTTTCCAATCTGTGCCATCTTTTTGTTGGCGAGGTAGTCCTCTTCCTCAATAGCCCTGGCGGTTGCCTCCAGGTCCTCTCCTTTTTCGTAGGCTTCCATCATCCTATTTAGGGCGTAAAAGAGATTGTAAGCGGTGGGTCTTGTGTTTTTTAGCGTCTCATAGACCACCTTTGGGTCTTCCCCCTTCCTAACTCCCATCAAAAACCCATAGGCGGCCACACAACCGATGGCAGGTGCCCCTCTCACCATCATATCCTTTATAGCCTGTGCAGTCTGAAGGTGGTCCTCCAAAACCACCCACTCTTCTACTTCTGGAAGCTTTCTTTGGTCAAGGAGCAAAAGCTTGCCCGACTCCCACCGAAAGGCTTTTACTTCCATGAGAATATTTTAATGGTGGAGGCGGAGGGAATCGAACCCTCGTCCGAGGTTCGCCCGGCTATTAGGGCCTCTACAGGCTTAGCCAGTGCTTTCCTTTAACCATCCCCCGCCCACTGGCAAGCAAAGGGATGGCGAGGCGTGTGCCCTTTCAGAGGGAGGACCACGCCAATCCTTCCCTCCTAGCGGGTGTCTATGAACCCATCTGACAGCCCACCCGCCAAGCCGTCAGTGGGCCGCTGCCTCTATTAGGCAGCGAGGGCGAGTTCGCGCTCGGGAAGTGTTTTGAGTGGCTGTTAAGGTTGCCACCCTGCCTGCTTCCCTAAGCCTGCGAACCCCGTCGAAACCGTTCGCCCCCTTAGTGATATATATAAATATATCACTCCGCCAAAATCTGACAAGCTATAGAGTTTGGCATATTTTATTTAGATTATGCGGTTGAGGTTGAAAATCAGAAGGGAGCAAGACGGCAGAGTTTGGTATCAGTCCTTTGAGGTGCCCTACGAGGAGGGAATGACGTTCCTCTCTGCCCTGCAAAAGATCAAGGAAGACCAAGATGAGACCCTGAGCTTTAGGCACTTTTGCAGGGCGGGAATATGTGGGACATGTGCTATATACATAAACCACTTTCCGAAGCTTGCTTGCAAAGAGCAGGTGCTTCCCTATGTGCTCAGCGGACAGGAGGTGCTCATTGAACCCCTCAAAAACTTTAGAGTTATAAGGGATTTGGTGGTGGATCATGAGGTGATCCCTCAAAAGATCAAAGAGTTCTCCCTCTGGGTAAAGGACAATCAAAAAGAAGTCCGAATAGACCCTCAACTGAGCAAGAGTATAGAAAACTCCGCAGACTGCATCTTGTGCCTTGCCTGTCAGTCCTACTGTCCTCAGATTTTAGAAAGTGCCTACGCAGGTCCTCTTTTCTTTGCCAAGTTTTACAGGTTCCTTTTGGACCCAAGGGATAGTGAAAACAAAAAACGCTTAATCCAAGCTCTAGAGGGAAGGCTGTATCATTGTCTATCCTGCAATAAATGCAACAATGTATGTCCAAAGGAGGTAGAACCTGCCACCTTGATAAGGAGGCTTATGCTGGTGGATGTTGAGGCTACTTAACCTTTTGTTTGCCTTCTCCTTTGCCTTCTGTTGGACCAAGGAGGAGCTGAACGCTTTTGTTGAAAGGCAAGTAAAGGAAAAATTTGGCGAGGATGTTAGGGTCAATAAGGTTATTCTCCTCAACTGGGATGGAAAGGGAGAGGGAGTGCCAGAGGTGGAGCTTGATATGGAATACGGAAAGGTGCGAGCCTTTGCCTACCTTCAGTTTGAAGGAAACAGATACACTGCAGTGGTGGATGCCCTCTGGAGGGCAAAGCTTCTAAGGGCAAAGAGGGATATAAAAAAGGGAGAACTGCTCTCTGCAGAGCTCTTTGATGTGGAAGAGAGATGGCTCAAGAGCATTCCTAAGGACCTTCTCATAGACCCAAAGGAGCTAAGGGATTACAGGGCAAGCACGGACATTCCAAAGGGTTCAATACTCAGAAGGTCTGTTATGAAACCATCGCCGGCGGTAAACAGGGGAGACCTAGTAAAAGTGATCTTTCGTAGTGGAAATATACAAATTGAGGGACAGGGGACTTCATTGGATGTGGGATATGTGGGGAAGGTGGTCCGAATAAAAACCTCCGGCGGAAAACTGCTCAGGGGCAGGGTCATAGACAGGGGTGTGGTGGAGGTTTTGGATTAGCTTATAATTTTCTCTTTATGAAGGACATAAAAGAATATAACCATATAGAAATTGAAAAAAAGCACGCCCAAAGGTGGTACTCCCAAAAGCTCTATCACATAGAAAAGCCAAAGGATAAGTTCTCGGTGGTGATTCCTCCGCCCAATGTGACAGGCTCTTTGCATATGGGACACGCCCTAAACATAACCCTTCAGGATATTGTGTGCAGGTGGCAGAGGATGTTGGGAAAGGATGTGGTTTGGGTGCCAGGCTTTGACCATGCGGGCATAGCCACCCAGTATGTGGTGGATAAAAAGATCCAAGAGGAGGGTAAAAACCGCCTTGAGATGGGAAGGGAAGAGTTTTTAAAGAGGGTTTGGGAGTGGGTGCCCATCTCAAGAAACAGCATAAGGGAGCAACTTATAAAGCTTGGTGCCAGCGTAGATTGGCAGAGGGAAAGGTTCACCTTGGATGAGGGCTTTTCAAGGCTCGTCAGGTACGCCTTCAGAAGGCTTTACGAAGAAGGTCTCATATACAGGGGTGAGTACATAGTAAACTGGTGTCCAAAGGACCTAACCGCCCTCTCGGACCTTGAGGTGGAGCACGAAGAAGAAGAAGGAAAGCTTTACTACATAAAGTATCCTTTGGAGGATGGAAGCGGTTATATAACCGTTGCCACCACAAGACCCGAGACTATGCTGGGGGACACTGCGGTAGCAGTCCATCCCGAGGATGAAAGATACAAGCACTTGGTGGGAAAGTACGCCATACTGCCCTTGGTAGGCAGAAGAATACCCATAATAGCGGACGAAAGGGTAAAGCCTGAGTTTGGAACTGGTGCGGTAAAGATCACACCAGCCCACGACCCTTTGGACTTTGAGATAGGAAAGAGCCACAATCTTCCAATGGTTCAAATAATGGACCAATTTGCACGGATTAACGAAAAGGGTGGAGAGTTTGCGGGCTTGGATAGATACACCGCAAGGCAAAGGATAGTGCAAAAGCTGGAAGAGTTGGGACTCCTTGAAAAGGTGGAAAGCCACAGGCACGCGGTGGGCAAATGCTACCGGTGTAAAACGGTCCTTGAGCCCATGGTGTCCACCCAGTGGTTCCTAAAGGTCTCCGACCCAAGGATAAAGGAGCCTGCCATAAAGGCGGTGCTTGGCTACACCCAAAGGCAAGAAAGGGAGCTAAACCTTCAAATTTTGTATGTTCAAGGTTTGGAGGTGGTTATAAAAGTTGCGGAAGGCTCAAAAACTAAGCTGGTGGTTGTTATCAAAGAAGGCATAGACTTTCTGGTGGGCAAGAAAGAGGGTGAGCTGTCCTTCATATACATCCCAGAGGGAAGGGAGGAGCTCTTGGAGGTGGCAAAGGAGAAGGCAAAGGAGCATGAAAATGCCCACATGCTCCTGAAGGTAAAAGGAACGATAACCCTTATCAGGGAGTACTCGGAGGAGAACCTCTCCGGCGAGTTCATGCTGATAGCAGACAAAGAGGGATTGAAGCTCTTGGATGACAAGGGGCAAAGGCTCTTAGAAAAGGGAGAGGTCAAGCTGGAGCCTGTTCAGAAGTCTTTGAGGGTAAAGTGGGAGAGGGAAAAGGAAGTTTGGGAAGAGGAAAAGAGGGTAGCCTTTGTGCCCGAAAACTGGAAGAAGATATACCTTCAGTGGATGGAAAACCTCAGGGACTGGTGCATCTCAAGGCAGATATGGTGGGGTCATAGAATACCCGTCTGGTACTGCAAAGACTGTGGGCATATAAACGTTTTCACCGACGATGACTTTGATAGGGTCTACGACAAGCTGATTTTCAACCTGATCGCCGACGGCAAGATCAAAGAGGAATTCACACCGGAGGAGGTGGAGGAGGTTCTAAAGTCTCCGTCCTTTGTCCATCCGGAGATGACGGTCTTGGAATTTTACAAGAGGTTTGTCTTTCATAAATACCACTCCACCGATGTGTCCGCCCACTCTTTGAGGCTCTTTTTCACCCAAGACCTGAACCCTACCGCACTGCTTGCCAACCGTAGCGTCAGGTACAAGTACAACTCCCAAACCAAGAAGTTCAGGTTTATGCTTTACTGTAAAAACTGCGGTTCTGATAAGCTTGAGTGGGAGACGGATGTTCTGGACACTTGGTTTTCGTCCGCCCTTTGGCCCTTTGGTGTCTTTGGCTTTCCGGAAAACACCGAGGACCTAAAACTCTATCCCACAGACCTTTTGGTAACGGGCTTTGACATCATCTTCTTTTGGGTAGCCCGGATGATCATGATGGGTATGTTCTTTATGAAGGATATTCCCTTCAGGGATGTCTATATACATGCCTTGGTTAGGGATGAAAAGGGACAGAAGATGTCCAAGACCAAAGGGAATGTGATAGACCCTCTTGACATAATAGAAAAGTACGGTGCGGACGCCCTGAGGTTTACTTTGGCTATTCTGACCCAGCAGGGCAGAGACATAAGGCTCTCAGAAAAGAGGTTTGAGGGATACAAGCACTTTGCCAACAAGCTTTGGAACGCAGGCAGGTTTATACTAATGAACTTGGATGAAGACCTTTTAACAAAGCTACCCTACTCTGCACCACCAAGGGCGGAGGACCTTTGGATCTTGACCCTTCTCAACGAGACCGCCCAACGGGTAAATGATGCCCTCTCCGAGTATAAGTTCTCCAACGCTTCCCAAGCCCTCTATGACTTTGTTTGGTCTGAGTTCTGCGACTGGTATATAGAAATGTGCAAGCTAAGACTCTACGCCAAGGTGGAAGAGAACGCACCACCAGAGGAAAAGGAGAGGATTGAGAGGGAAAGGATCACCGCCCAGTCCTTTTTGCTAATGACCTTTGACCGCATTCTAAAACTGTTGCATCCCTTCATGCCTTACATTACGGAGGAGCTCTACCTACATCTTCCCACCGCAGTAAAGGAGAGTATCTCCTTGGAGGAATTCCCTCAATACAATCCTCAGGAGGTCTATCCGCAGGCAAAGGAAAAGATTGAAAGGCTCAAGGAAATTATCACCTCCATAAGGGCACTGCGTAGCGACCTTAGAATAGAACCCGCCAAGAAGATTAAGCTCTACTATAGGGCTGAGGACTCAAAGGAACTTGTGGAGGAGTTTAAAGAGTACATCCTCTCTTTGGCAAAGGTGGAGGAGTTGGTGGAAGTTCAGGAGAGACCACCTGCCACCATAGCGGGCTTTTCAAAGGATTTTGAGTTTTACATCCCCGTGGAATTTGGCGCAAAGGTGGAGGAGTTGATCCAATCCTACAGGAGAAAGCTCCAAGAGGTGGAAAAGACCCTTGATAATCTGTCCGCCAGGCTAAAGAGCCCAAACTTTTTGGAGAAGGCTCCTCCGGAGGAGGTGGAAAAGACAAAGCAAAGCGTGGAAGGGCTAACGCAAGAACAGGAAAGGCTACGCAAGCTCATTAAGCTACTGGAAGAGGTAATGGTGGAACTGTAATATACTTATTGCTATGATAAATTGGCTTTTAAAGAAGCTCATCGGCACGAGAAACGAAAGGGAAGTAAAGCGCCTAAGAAAGTTTGTGGAGAAGATCAACCAAAAGGAAAAGGAGCTAGACGAGCTTTCCAACAGGGAGCTTGTCTCCCTCTCGAGGGAACTCTTTTACAAAGTGTCCCAGAATGAGGAGTTAAAGGACCAGATCACCAAAGGTAGGATAACCGAAGAGGTGATCCTTGCCTTTGCCTTGGTGAGGGAGGCGGGAAAGAGGACCCTCGGGCTAAGGTTCTTTGATGTGCAACTTTTGGGTGGGCTTGTCCTTCATGAGGGTAAGATAGCGGAGATGAAGACGGGAGAAGGAAAGACCTTAGTGGCAACCTCCGCTGCCTACGCCAACGCATTAACGGACAGAGGAGTCCATGTGGTGACGGTCAACGACTACTTAGCAAGAAGGGACGCCCAGTGGATGGGTCCCATATACAGGTTTCTGGGCTTAGAAGTAGGCGTAATAAACTCCGATTACAGCTCCTACCGGGTAGAGTGGGTAGATGAAGAGCTCGCTCAGAGGGCAATAGAGGAAGACTGGAGGGTTTGGCCCAAGGGCTACTTTGAAGAACTTTTGCCCTCCGAAATGGTAAACGTGTCCGCCAAGAAAGCCTTCTTTACAAAACTGGAGCCCTGCGACAGAAGGTCAGCCTATCAAGCCCACATAACCTACGGCACCAACAACGAATTCGGCTTTGATTATTTGCGGGACAACATGGCTTTCAGCCTTGAAGAAATCGTCCAAGTAAAAGGCCATCACTACGCCATAGTGGACGAGGTGGATTCCATCCTCATAGACGAGGCAAGGGTGCCCCTCATCATCTCCGGTCCCTCCCAGATGGATACCTCTATCTATTACAAGGCAGACCAAGCGGTAAGACAGCTACGGAGAGACGAAGACTACGTGGTGGATGAAAAGAACAGAACGGTGCAACTTACAGAGAGTGGCATAAGGAAGCTTGAGGATTTCTTGGGTATCGAGAACCTTTACGACCTTAAACATATAGACCTCTTGCATGCTATACACCAAGCCCTCAGGGCCCACGAGCTTTTCAAAAGGGATGTGCATTACATAGTTAAGGATGGAGAGGTTTTGATAGTGGATGAATTCACCGGAAGGATACTGCCGGGTAGGAGGTGGTCCGACGGGCTCCATCAAGCCATAGAGGTAAAGGAAGGCGTCCCTGTCCAGCAGGAAAACCAGACCTTAGCAAGCATAACCTTCCAAAACTACTTTAGGCTCTACCAAAAGTTGGCGGGTATGACGGGCACCGCAGAAACGGAAGCCTTAGAGTTCAAAGAGATCTACGGGCTTGATGTGGTCGTGGTTCCCACTCACAAGCCCATGCGTAGAAGGGACCTACCCGACATGGTCTTTAAGACAAAAAAGGAAAAGTGGGATGCGGTGGTTAAGCTGATAGAAGAAGAGCACAAGAAGGGAAGACCTATCCTCGTGGGCACCATTTCCATAGAGGACTCAGAGCATCTTTCCAAGCTCCTTGAGAAGAAAAAAATTCCTCACAATGTGCTAAACGCCAAACATCACGAAAAGGAGGCGGAGATCGTAGCCCAGGCGGGAAGGTTGGGTGCGGTTACCATCTCCACCAACATGGCAGGAAGGGGAACGGACATACTTCTGGGTGGAAACCCTGAATACCTGGCAAAGGAGATCCTTAGGAAAAAGGGTAAAGTGCCCGAAACCGCCACCCAAGAGGAGTGGAAGCAAGCCTTAGAGGAAGCTTACAGGATCACAGAAGAGGAGAAGAAGAAGGTTATAGAACTGGGTGGGCTTTTGGTCATAGGCACAGAAAGGCACGAATCAAGGAGGATTGATAACCAGCTGAGGGGTAGGGCGGGAAGACAAGGGGACCCCGGCGAATCCCGGTTTATCCTTTCCCTCGAGGACGACCTGCTCAGGCTCTTTGGTGGAGACAGGGTAAAAAAGATGATGGAGTTTCTCAAAATTCCCGAAGGGGAGCCCATAGAAAGCAGGATGGTAACAAAGGCAATCGAGAACGCACAAAAGAGGATAGAAGCCCAGAACTTTCAGATAAGGAAGCGTCTCTTGGAGTACGACAACGTGACAAACATCCAAAGGCAAGCAGTGTACAGTATGCGAAGGGACCTATTGGAAGGCAAGGACTTGGAAGAATACCTAAAGGAATGGACAGAGGACCTCTTGAACCAAAAGATCGCAGAGCTTTTACCCGAAGAAGAGCCAGAGCTCTGGGACCTAAAACCTCTACAGGACTATCTGCGGGAGCTAACGGGAAAGGATATAGCCATTCCCAAGGTGAGGGATAAGGAAGAGCTCTTGGAAGCGCTCGTTTCGGAGGTTTTAAAGCTATTGGAGGAGAAAAAAGAACAGTGGGGAGAAGCCCTCTTTAAGGAAATTCTCAAAACCATTGCCCTCTCCAACCTGGACCACCTTTGGAGGGAGCACCTTCACATCCTTGACAGGCTCAGAGAGGGTATATACCTAAGGGGCTACGCTGCAAGGGACCCACTGGTAGAGTACAAAAAGGAAGCCTTCCTGCTCTTTGAGAACATGCTCTTTACCCTAAAGGAAAAGGTTCTGCAGGATATGATTAGAGTCCAGATCGCCTCCCAAGAGGAGGTGGAGGAGCAGGTAAGAAAGGAAGAGGAAGAAAGAGAAAGGCTCTTAAAGTCAGCCATCTTTAGCGGTGCAGAGGGCAAGGCGGACAAGCCCAAGAGAAAGACTCTAAAGGAGAGACTAAGGGAGAAAAGGAAGGGTATCTGAGAGCAAAAGGTCCTCTATATCTTGATAAAGGCGCACTATTTGAAAGACCTTTTCCTTTGGCACACTGCCCTCCCTTACGATCTTTATGGTTTTACCGCTGACAAACTTTACAATGGTAGAGGGATTGCCCTCAAGCCTTGGTCCTCTCACATAAAGGTCTATCTTATCTCCAAAGTAATCCATAGCCTCCTTTACATCCCTTGCGGGGGGCATGCCTTCTGGGTTTGCACTGGGTGCTACCAGAGGTCCGCCGAACTTTTTCATAAGCTTTGTTATGAAGGTGCCCTGACTTGGAACCCGCAGTGCTAAGCTCTTTCTCCATCGGGTCAGGTAGGTGGGTATGGTGGTCCTCTTTTGGAAGATAACCGTTAAACCAAAGCTGAGGAGCGCAAAGCCAAGCGTTGGTATGAGTATGTCAAAGTTCAGGGCGTACTCCACATCAGGAATTAGCACTATAAAGGGTCTGCCGGAGGGCCTTCTGAACTCGTAAAGCCTTTCCACCGCCCTTCTGTTGCCCGCATCCGCCAAAAGCCCGTAGATGGTATCAGTGGGAGCACAGACAATGCCACCTTCCCTTAGTACCTGAACTACTTTGTCTATATCCTTTGTGCTTACTACTTGCACGCGAATATTATAAGCCTTAATATTTTACTCTATGAAGTTCTACATAAAGACCTTTGGCTGTCAGATGAACTTTAACGACTCGGAGAGGATAAAGGGTATTTTAAAGAGCCTGGGTTACGAGCAAGCCCAGAGCTACGAAGAGGCAGACATCATCCTTTTGAACACCTGCACCATCCGAGAAAAGCCCGACCAAAAGGTTTATTCTCACTTGGGAGAATACAAGAAGGTAAAGGAAAAGAACCCTAAAGCAATCATAGGCGTGTGTGGATGCTTAGCCCAACGGATGGGTGCGGAGCTTGTCAATAAGGCACCAGTGATAGACCTGATGTTCTCTTCCTTTAACATCCATCAACTGCCCCAACTTATCCAGCAAGCACAGGCGGGCTACAAAGCCATAGCCATCCTGGAGGAACCTCCAGAGGATGAGGACAAGCTTTGGGATTACCCAACTGTAAGAGATAACCAATACTGCGCCTACGTGACGGTTATGAAAGGGTGCGACAAGAACTGCACTTACTGCGTGGTGCCAAAGACCCGCGGAAGACAAAGGTCAAGAAGCCTACAGAGCATTCTCTCCGAAGTCAAGGCCCTGGTGGAGGATGGAGTAAAAGAGGTCCATCTACTGGGGCAGAATGTGACCGCATGGGGACAAGACATTGGCATGCATTTTGCAGACCTTCTTTACGAAGTTGCTCAAGTGGAAGGCGTCCAAAGGATAAGGTTTACCACAGGACATCCAAAAGATATGGACGAGAGAATCGCCAAGGCAATGGGAGAAATCCCAACCGTTTGCCCCCATGTGCATCTTCCCTTCCAAGCTGGTTCCAACAGGATCTTAGCCCTAATGGACAGAGGCTACACAAAGGAGGAGTATTTGGAAAAAATTCAAATGCTGAGGGAGTATAAAAAGGGTATAACCTTCTCCACGGACGTTATCGTTGGCTTTCCCACTGAAACAGAGGAAGACTTTGAACACACCCTTGACCTTCTGGAAAAGGTACGTTTTGAGCAGGTCTTTTCCTTTAAGTTCTCTCCAAGACCGGGCACACCCGCCTACTCCATGGAAGGACAGGTGCCGGACGACGTAAAAACCCAAAGAATGGCAAGGCTGTTGAACCTGCAAAAGAAAATACTATCCGAGGTTGCCAAAGAATACGAGGGCACCATTCAGGAGGTGCTTTTGGAAAGCTACGAAGACGGAAAATTGGTGGGCAGAACTCTAACCAACAGGTGGGCTACCCTTCAAGGTCCAGAAGAGCTCTTGGGCAAAACTGTGTTGGTACGAGTTGAAAAGGCAAATCCATACAATTTGGAATGCTCTTTGGTTTCAGTCCTTTCTTAGAATTTCCACCACGCTTAGCTTGCTTGCCCTATAAGAGGGAGCAAGGCTCGCCATCAGGGATATGAAGAGGGCTACAAAAAAGGTAGTTGCCAGATCTGTGGGCTCTATGGCGCAGGGAATGTGGTCCATCAAATACACATCCGCGGGCACCCTTATTAGCTTGTACTGATTTATCAGAAACTGCCCTACCAAAGCCAAAGTTATACCAAAGAGGGCACCACCCAAGCCCAATATAATGCCTTGCAACAGAAACGTCAGCATAACATCCTTTCTCTTAAAGCCGTAAGTTCTCAAGACCGCTATGTCCCTCACCTTGTCCCTTACCTTTAGAAAGAGCAAGCTTGTGATGTTAAAAGAGGATAGGGTGGTCATAAGCAAAAGCACAAAAAAGATGGCAACTTTTTCCAACTGCAGGGCGTTAAAGAGCTGTTGGTTCAGGTCTATCCAAGAGCGCACAATGGCGGAAAAGCCAAAGATCTTCTCTACTTTCTTTTTTACCTCCTGAGCCTGGTATGGGTCTTTTAGGTATATTTCATAGCCCTTCATCTGCCAATTGTCTCCAAAAAACTTTTCTGCCTCTTCTACCGGCATCGCCACCGTAAAATAATCCTGATGCATGGCACCCGTCTTTATAAACCCCACCACCTTGAACTGCCCCACCTTTGGCACAAAGCCCAATGGAGTTCTAACACCGAGGGGAGAGATTAAGGTTACATCCTGACCCTTTTCTATGCCAAGAATGTCTGCAAGTCCCTCTCCTACAAGAATGCCATTTCCCTTTAAATCTCTTAACCCCTTAACGCTGACCGCATGCACCCTCCCCTCCTTTGAAATCACTCCACTGTATAGGACCACATATTCTATCTTTTTTATCTCGGGCAGTTTTCTGAGCTCGTCCTCTTTTACTACAAAGTCATCGTTGAGGAGGCTAACTATAATATGGGGCGTAGTAGACAAAATTTTCTCCTTGAGAGCTTTCTGAAAACCCGAGAAGGCACCCATCGTAAGAAGCACCGCGCTTACGCTTAAGGATACTCCCACAAAAGCTATCAGGGATATTATAAGAGTGGAACCTCTAACACTTAAAAGATATCTGAGGGCGAGCTTGAACAAGAGGTTCATAGGGACTTTAGTTTATCCAGTATTTCCCTTTGGCGTTTCATTATGTAGCTTCTGAGTTTTTTCAGGTCTGCGGGTTTAAGCTCAATCTTAAACCCAAGCCTAAAGTATATGCCCTCATCTTTACTCAATATGTTTTTTAGCTCTCCAAGGGCAGAGATGCTACCTTGCTCGGGTAGTTCTATTACCATAGAAAAGGTTTTATGATAAGCCTCTCCCTCAGCAGAATTGAGCATAGAGAGAAGCCTAGTAACATCTTCCTTTGATAGCATCAAACCCACGCCACTTTCGCTTACATCCACTGCCTTTACAGAAACTATGCACTCCTCTCCATCATAAAAGGAAACATACACAGGCTGGCTTTCTGAAGGTTCAACCCTTACAAACTCTCTCATAACCACGGGTGGAGGTGGGCTCACCATATCAACACGCAGAACCAGTTCGTCCCTAATGTTGCTGAATATGTCACATTCAAGATACAACTCACCCAGCTTTACATACACCTTCTCATCACTAAAGGCTCGTTTGAACTTACAGTCCGAAAAGTCAAAGCTTACTAACCTATCAGGTACCGAGATCCATTTGACCTTCTGCTTAATCCTTACAGGTACCCCCTGCCAAGTGGTAATAACTTCGTACTTTTCTCCCACCTTTATATTTCTCAGTAGTTCCGCTGTATCCATGTGCAAAAATTATAAGCCAGGCCATGATATAATACACACGATGGGTTACTCACTGTTAAACTACCTCAGCTTGATCACCATAGGCATAAGCGGTCTTTCCGTATTGGCTGGGCTGTTCTTCATCAAAAAGGGCAAGAGAGAAATCCACAGATTTTTCATGATCAATGCTTCCATCTTTGCTTTGTTATTTGTCTTACTCTATGTGCTGAAAAGCATCCTTTATCCTCCACAGTCTTATACTGGACCCTACAGAGGGCTCTTCCTCTTTATCCTTTGGACGCATACCATTCTAGCCATCGTGAATTTTCCTCTTGCAATTATTACTCTAAGGTATGCCTTTAAAAACATGTTTGAAAAGCATAGAAAAATTGCACCAATAACCGCCTTTGTTTGGCTTTATGTTGCCGTAACTGGCTGGCTTATATACTTCTTCATGCAATGGCTCAATAAGAACGTCTAAATTCTGAAACCTTGTTCAAAACCTTCCTCACGTAATCCCAGTTGTCCGCCTTTAGACCGTTGTAGGCTTTAATTGCCATAACCCAGTTGCCAAACCTTTTGTAATTCTCGTAAAGGATCCTTGCACCAATCTCTATGTTTAACTCTGGGTCGTAAAGCTGTTCCGGGTCTGTGATTCCATACTCCTTCATCAAACTTAAGTTATGCTGGTAATTGACTTGCATCAGTCCTCTGTCCTCGGTGCCATCCTTATTCTTGTTGTAAGCCCTTGGATTAAACCCGCTCTCTACGCTTATTATAGCCATGAGTATTTCCTTAGGTATCCCGTACTTTAATGAAGCTTTTTCCACCAAGGCGGGAATGCTTGTTGTGTTTTTGCCAGAAGAAACCTCCTCCAGAACCTTCTCAAAGCTTTCCCTTTCCCTTTGTATGTGCCCTGCCCTTGTGGTCTTTAAGGGTAGATCACCCCACTCTATTCTCACGACCCTTCCCCTTACAGTCACTGCAGATGCCAAATATTTCAAGGCGGTGATTTATGGGCGTAAAGTCGTATTCTTCGCAAACTTTATCCTGCAGTTGTTCTATTTCCTCTTTGTTGAACTCTATAATCTTGCCACACTCAACGCATATTAGGTGCTCGTGATGTTGCTTTCCTACTACAAACTCATAGATCGTCCTGTTGTTTAGTTTTATGACCTCCCTAATAGCCCCAAACTCCTGCAGTAATCGGACTGTCCTGTATATGGTGGACCTTGACGCCACGTTTTTGTTTTGGGAGGAGATCCATCGGACCAAGTCCTCTATCTCAAAATGTGCGCCGTAGTTGGCGATCATATCAATTATCTCAAAACGCCCCTTTGTCATCTTCCCCCCTCTGCTTTTTAAAAACCTTTCAAAGTCCCTTTTTAGACTCTCCAATTCCCCTTGCATGCACTTAAATATACATCAAATGAGTTTCATTTTCAATAATTAATCCTCCCAATACTCCTTGAAGGCGAGCCAAGTCTTTTTTATCCTATCCTCCAAGGCATCCCATTCTCTCATATACTTTTTCCTCTTTAAGCTTGCCCTTCTTAGGGTTTCACCAAAAATGTCTTCTGAAAGCTCCTCAAAATCCTCCGGAGAACCTTCCAAGATGGCCTCTGCGCACATGCTCCCTGAGAGGACTGCGTTTGCTATGCCACCTCCCGTTATGGGATGGCAAAATCCTCCCGCATCACCCACCAACATAACCCTGTCTCGGACCACCTTTAAAAGTCCCTCCGCAGGGATCCATCCACCCGTTCTCTTAAGGATTTTACTCTCCACAAAGCCCTCTGCCACAACCTCTGTAAAGAACCTCTTCAGAGCGTCCATCACGTTTATGCCAAAGCTTGGGTCCAAGCCTACTCCCACGTTGGCAGTAGAGCCCTTCGGAAATAGCCATCCATAGCCCCCTGGTATATAGTCCTTAAAGAAGATGAGAAGGTCTTCCACAGGGATTTTCAAGGGCACAGTGATCTGGGCGGTGGTTAAAAAGTCTTTAGTGTGTTCTCCCGTTAGGATGCTTACCCTTGAGCGCGGTCCATCCGCACCTATTAAAAGCTCAAACTCCACCACAAGCCTTTCCCTTGTGTCTATGTTCTCCAGTAGTGCATACTTTCCTTCTAAGGCTAAAAACCGAGTCCTGAGCATATACTCCGCACCGTTCTGGAGGGCTAAAAGGTGTATTTTGTAATCAAAAATTTCCCTGTTTAGAACAAAGCCCGGAGAGTCCATAGAAATCACTTCTCCCCAGGGAGTAAAATGCACCATCTTATTCACCCTTTGGGCTATAGCTTCCTCGTCAAAGAACTCTTTAAACTGATGATAGAGTTGTATGGGAACAAACTCCGCACACTGAACGGGCGTACCTATTTTTCTCTTGAAATCCACCACCAAAACCTTTGCACCTCCCTTTGCCAGCTTGTAGGCAGTGGTTGACCCTGCAGGTCCTCCGCCCACCACCAAAAATTCACACTTAAGCCTTCTCATTGAACCTTTCCAAGAGCTTTTTCGAGGTTTTAAACCTAACGGTGTATCTCTCTCCTACAAAAAACTCTATCCCATTCCTTGGGTTCTTTACAAAGGTGCCCTTTAGTTTTTTCAGTTTGAGAACACCAAAGCCCCTCATTTCTATCCTTTTACCGCTCATTAAGATTTCCACCATGCTTTCTAAAATGCACTCCACAAGCTGTTTTGCGCTTGCCCTATCCAAGTTAAACTCCTTTGAAACTTTATCTATAAGCTGACCCTTGTTCATTTTTTCTCCTTCTCTTCCACATAAAAGCTTCTAACCCTTTTGGTTTTGCTTGTCGCTATAGCCCTTTCTTCCTTTCTGTAATAGACGATCTCGTCTGCCTCCACAAAGTTGGGCCCCTCCTCTACCCTTGCGTTGCCTACAAGCTGGACAATATCCTTTCTGAAGTCATAGAACGCTTTATCTGCCTTTGCAGTCCTCTTTCCGTCCGTGTAGAAAACCTTACCTTCCGCTTCCGCAGAGTTTGCTTTTCTGTTTTCATCCAAGTGGATTATCACTTTATCGGCGGTAAGCAACTCATTGCCCTTGGTGATTTTAACATTCCCTATGTAAATTATGCTGTTCTTTTCATAGACCATCTTATCAGCCTCTGCCAGTATTGGCTGAGAGTAAGCAAAAATAAACAGTATTAGCAGGAAAAGTAGACTTTTCATTGCAGTTTAACCTTAGCTTGATTTATTATAACCCTTATAGGCTTAAACTCCACCTGCCACCCTACCCCTTCCACCACGTTGCGCCCATCTTCAAAGACCGCCTTTCCATCTCCGTAGGCAAGCCCCTCCTTTAGCTTTAACTCCGCCCTGTCCGTTTTAAAAGTTCCCTCCTTTGTCCGCAAAACCACGCTCCCCTCCAAGTAGCCCTCGCCCGTGTCCCTATCTATGGAACCACTCTTTGCGGTTAAGGTAGTTTCCCCCGATTGGAGCAATATATCTTCCATAAAAATCTTGCTGTCTTCAAGTCTTGCCCTACTGCCGTAAACCCGCCACTCCTCCCCCTTTCCACCAAAGACTTTAACCTCAACCCCTTCCAAAAGGCTCACCTCTTTGGTGGGCTTTGGGATCATTTCGTAAGAATTTATCCATCTGTTGCCAAGGTATGCCATAAGAATCAAAAACAGTGAAACAAGAATAATCTTTATCATAGATAGTCCTCCAAAAGTCCCTTTAACTCTCCCCTCAAATTTAGTAAAAACTCTGCAATTTCCCTGACTGCACCCCTGCCCCCTTCCCTCTTTGACACATAAAGGGCACGCCTTTTTACCAAGGGCGGTGCATCCTTTACGGTAGCAGGAAAGCCCACCACCTTTAAAACCGGCACATCCAAGTAATCATCTCCCACGTAAGCAACCTCCTCCGCCTTTAGGTTCTTTTCCTTGAGAATTTTCTCCAAAACCTCCAGCTTATCGTTCCTACCAGTATGAACCTCTTCAATGCCAAGTTCCTCCAGCCTTTTAAGCAGGGCTTTTGAAGAGCGTCCGGAGATAACTCCCACCTCGATGCCCGACCTTTGCAGTAGTTTTATCCCCAAGCCATCCCTAACATCAAAAACCTTTATCTCTTCCCCCATTTCTGTGTAGTAGAGCCTTCCATCGGTGAGCACCCCATCCACATCCATCAAAAATAGCTTTATTCTCTTGGCGATTGGTTTTAAGTCCTTTCTTTTCATACCTCAAAAACCTCCAAGAATATCTCCCGCATTCTTTTTAGGCTTTCTCTGAGTTTGTCCTCAAAGTCTTCAAAAGACATATTTAGAGAGCTGGCAACCCTCTCTCTGTCTTTTTTGTTGAGCACAGAACCGCCGTGCTCTTTGGAGAGCCTGTGCCTTGTTTCCACCAATCTAAGGAACATGTATATCTCAAAAGCCTCCTTCAAAAGGGAGTGTTTTTGGGCTAAAACCCTGTAAGCCCTGATCATGGAGTGCTCTCTGAGTTTTTCTATGAGTATGTATAGCTGGATTAAAAACTCTCCGTCTATGAGACCACCCTTGCCGAACTTTATATCTATCAGCTCTTTGTCTTTTTTTGCGTTGCTCTCCAAAGCAAAGCGCATGTCTCTTATTTCCCTGATTTCTCTCTCCGTTATGGGTTTGCTGAAAAGAAAGTTTTCTACAACCTCCTCAAACTCATCCCTTAGGGCTGTGTCTCCCACTATGAACCTTGCCCGTGTCCATGCAATCCTTTCCCAAGTGCGAGCGTTCTTTTCAAAGTAGTCCCTGTAAAAGTCTATGGATGGCAACAGCTCCCCTTTACTGCCCATAGGTCTCAGTCTAAAATCCAACTTGTAAAGGTATCCTTCTGAGGTATGCAGGGTGATGAACTTGATCATCTGCTGGGCTAATTTGACCTCCTCAAAGCTTGGCGACCTTGCCACAAAAACAAGGTCAAGGTCTGAACCTATCGTTAGCTCCTGACTACCATACTTTCCAAGGGCATAAAGGCATACACCATCCGAAAACTGCCAGAGCTTTCTCATCAAAAAGTCCGCAAGCTCGCTAAGACTCAGAAAGAACTTTTCAAGCTTTGTGTATCTGTCCTCTTGCTTTACTAAATAAACTAAAGCATTCCGCACCTCCCAAACGGTTTTGAACCTTCTGAATAAATTCTCAGGGCTCAAGGGTAACCTTTCCCTGTATTTTTCAAACTCTTCTTCTAATCTGTTTTGGTCTGGGTAGTCCTGATACAAAGTTAGCACATCCTCTACAAGGTCTGGATTTCTGCTGATAAGAGTGGAAAGATAAGAGGATAGGGAAAAGACCTTGCACAGCCTTGTCCTAAAATCCTCCTTGGAACTGCTGAGGATCACCCTCCTACCCGTTGGGTTAGAGAAGAATTTGTCGAAGTTGTTTAGAGTTTCGTCTGGGTCCGGCGTGCTTGCCATCATCTTCACCATCTGAGGAAGAAGTTCATAAAACTGTTTTCTTTCCTCCGAGGATAGGCTTATTCCAAGGCTTCCCTGCACATAGTTCAGGAGTATGTTAAAAGCCCTTGTAGGGTTTTTAAAGCCCAAGGAAGCCAAAAGCTCCTTCCCCGACTCTTGGTCTCCCTCCAAAAGATATGCCATTATTGGATCCAACTCCTTTTCCTCCTGTGCAGGAAGCAGGTTATAAAACATTTGACTTATCCTCTTGGTGTATTCTTGAAACCTACGCTGGAACTCCTCCACATCCATGTCCATGAGCTTGGCTAAGAGAGGAACCTCCTGTGGGCTAAAGGCGTGATTTTGTGTGCAGTTTTTCATCTGGATCCGGTGCTCCAACTTCCTTAAAAACACATAGGCGGACTCTAAAAATTCCACCTCCTCCATGGAAAAAACGCCCTTTTGGTGTAATTTCCACAGAGCCCTAATGGTGTTGCTCTCCCTTAGAAAGGGAAACTTTCCTCCAAAGAGCAGAACCATAGCCTGCACCATAAACTCCACCTCCCTTATGCCACCCTCTCCCGTCTTGACGTTTATCTTATTTAAAAGCCCCTTCTTTGCCTGGGCATTGATCTGGGCTTTTATTAGCCTTATCTCCTCCAGCACCCTGTAGTCTACGGATTTTCTAAATACAAAGGGCTCTTTGACCTCCCTTTCAAAGGCTCTGTAGAGCTCTGGGTCTCCCGCACTGTAGCGAGCCCTGAGGAGGGCAAACCTTTCCCACATCCTACCGTAGCTCTCGTAGTAGAGCTCTGCGCTTCTGAGGGACATGGAGATGGGTCCAGATTTACCAAAGGGTCGGAGGTCCAAATCTACCTCGTAGGGCTTGCCCTCCGGTGTGATGCTTGTCATAAGGCTTACCACCTTCTGAAATACCTTGCTGAAAAATTCATTCAGAGTTAGCTTCCCTGCCTTTCCCTTATCGGAGGAGTGGACGAACATTACGTCTATGTCTGAGTAATAATTGAGCTCGTAGCTTCCGAGCTTTCCAAGCCCCACTATGCAGGCGGTGGCGGGTTTTTGGTCTTCCTCCAATGGCTCTCCGTAAAGGTCAATTGCCTCCGAGAGGGACCTTCTGTAGGCAAGCTCCAAAAGGGCATCTGGGAGTTCCGAGTACTCCCTGAGGATGTCCTCAAGCTCTGCGGTGCCAAGAAACTCTTTGGAAAGAAGCCTCATAAGTTCCCTGTGACGGTAGTAGGCTAACTTTTCCGAAAACTTTTTATCCTCCGAGTGCGGGCTCACCAACTCCTCCAACTCCCGCAGATAATCCTCCTTTCTCTTTGAAACGTACCAAAGCCCAGGTATAACGTTCTGAAAATCCGTGGGATGGTTTATGAGGAACTTTCTCATGCACTCGGAGTGGTCCAAAAGCCTCAAGAGGAGGATAAACCTTCTTTCGTTTAGGTAATCCAAAAGGCTCTTGGGTTCAGGATGTTTCTCTAGGAGCTCCTTAAAGGATTCCTCTGCCTTCTTTGGGTTTGTCAAATACCTCTGGGCGGAGGAAAACCACTGAGATGGAACCATTTATAACATTTTAAAGTTTTTGGCTTATACTATTCTATTAAGGTGGAGCTTTTCTTTTTTCCAGACGTTTATGCAGACAGAGAGCTTGTGGATTACTACATCGTAACCTTTGAGCTGGAAGACCTCTCCTGCGTTGAAATTATGGACCTGGAGGGAAAGCACTACATAAAGGAGGTATTAGACTGGGATTTGCTCCGCAAAAGTGCAAAACATATAGTTCTGTATGAGCTGGGTGATGAAATAGAGAGATTTTCTGACTTGGAGGATGCCCTCAGGACCGCTTACCGTTTGGCTTACGAGGAGGCAAGGAGGAGAGGAGCAAAGGAGATAGTGCCCGCCATGGGCGTGGGAAATCCACCCTTAAGTGTGATAAACAGGGTGTATCCCTTTAGCATTAGCTTGGAGCCCTTTCCCAAAAACCTAGACGCATACCTTGAAAAACTCGTCAGAACCCTTGATATTAGGAAGAAAACTGGAGGCTCTTGATGGAAGTCAAAGAACTAACTACCGTCTTGGAGGAGCTAACTCCAAAGAGGATAGTGGAAGAGCTGAGTAAGTATGTGATAGGTCAGGAGGAGGCAAAAAGGGCAGTAGCCATAGCCCTCAGGAACCGCTGGAGGAGACAAAAACTTCCGCCCCATATGAGGGATGAGGTGGCACCAAAGAACCTTTTGATGATAGGTCCCACGGGTGTAGGAAAGACAGAGATCGCCCGCAGGCTTGCCCAACTCATAAGGGCACCCTTCATAAAGGTGGAGGCTACCAAATACACAGAGGTGGGCTATGTGGGAAGGGATGTGGAGTCTATGGTAAGGGAACTGGTGGAGGTTTCCTATCAGATGGTAAAGCAGGAGAAGATGCAGGAGGTGAGAGAAAGGGCAAAAAGGAACGCGGAGGAAAGGCTCTTAGATTACCTTACTCCCCAACAGCTCAGCTTTGGGACAAGGATCACCCAAACTACCGTCAGTCGTTCTTACCTCAAGGAAAAGCTCCGCAAGGGAGAGTTGGACGATAAGTACGTAGAGATAGAAGTTCAAGAAAAACTACCCCCGTTTGTAGGCATTGCGGGCCCCCCCGGCTTGGAGGAGTTGGAAGACCAGCTCAGAAACCTACTTGGAGGCATGGTATCTTATAGGAAAAAAAGAAAGGTAAAAGTAAAGGAAGCCCTTCAGATCCTGGAGCAAGAAGAAGCAGAAAAACTCATAGATCAAGAAGAAATAATTGCAGAGGCCATCTTCAGGGCAGAGAACTTTGGGATCATATTCATTGATGAGATAGACAAAATCGCCATCAAAACACCGGGAGTGGGTCCGGGTGTTTCCCGGGAAGGTGTGCAGAGGGACCTCCTACCCATAGTGGAGGGAACTGTGGTTAGAACCAAGTATGGACCCGTAAAGACAGACCATATCCTCTTTATTGCAGCGGGTGCCTTTCACATGTCCAAGCCCTCTGACCTAATTCCTGAACTGCAGGGAAGATTCCCCATAAGGGTGGAACTAAAGCCCCTCTCCAAGGAAGACTTTGTGCGCATACTGGTAGAGCCAAAGAACGCCTTGGTAAAGCAGTACACAGAGCTTTTAAAGACGGAGGGTGTGGACCTAGAATTTACCAGTGATGCCATAGAAGAGATCGCAAGCATTGCAGAGGAGATAAACAACCGCACAGAAAACATAGGCGCAAGAAGACTATACACCATAATGGAAAAGCTCTTGGAGGATATCTCCTTCAACGCGCCGGATTTGGCCGGACAACGTATAATAATAGACAGCAAGTTTGTGAGGGCAAAGCTCTCAAACCTTGTGAAGGATGTGGAGCTTTCAAGGTATATACTGTGATGGAGGGCTACATTTATAACTTCATAAGGAAG
>OFEJ01000124.1_pt1 | contig 23844 bp, 22 predicted proteins | sample 1521051 | NCBI WGS metagenome assembly OFEJ01 (sample SAMN06268701, study PRJEB24108) | sediment metagenome | isolation source: Joseph's Coat, Yellowstone National Park, Wyoming, USA | place: USA:Joseph's Coat, Yellowstone National Park, Wyoming, USA | reverse complement strand
AATGAGAAGATGTGGGAGGAGGCATTCAAAAGATTCGAAGCTATTGAAAAGACCTTGGCTGAGCACTCAAATATTTTGAGAGAGCATAGTATGAGGTTTGATAGAATTGAGGAGAGGCTTATGGAGCATGACAAGAGCTTGGCTAGGTTGGAGGTTGTCTTGGGTTATTTTGGTGGTAGGTGGGGTAGGAGTATGGAGAGGATGGTTTTGGAGATCTTTAGGGAGGTTCTTGAGGAGAGGGGTATTGAGCCTGGTAAAGTAGAGAAGTTTGAGTATATTGATAGCGATGGTAGATACTATAAGAAGGGCTCTAAAATAGAAGTTGACATCTATGTACACGACAACAAGCTCTACCTTATTGAAGTAAAAGCATTGGCTGAGTATGAAGATGTTGAGCACTTCCACGACATAGCCCAAGTTGTTGAGAAGATCCTTGGTAGAAAAGCTGATAAGCTGATACTCATAGCTATAGACATTTTTGAAGACGCTCTTAAGAGAGCTGAAGAACTGGGCATAGACGTTATCTACGGAGCTCTAATCCCATCCAAATAAAATTCGCTATTCTCACTAAAACAATATCAAAGACTCTGCAAACCATCTATCATGTGCTATTTTTATAATTTCAACTCAATTTTGTGTTGCCTGAACCTCCAAGACTTATTTAATAATTTTCAAGTATTGTTGTAGCGTCCTCCCCTTAAGACTTGCAAGTTACTGTGCACAGCAGGTTTAGTGACGAACCAACGTTATTGATTCTACAAGGAGTGATCTTTTGAATTCAAGAAGAGCGTTGATATTGCATATGACAGCATAATGCTTTTATTTATCAAGTATCTTGGCAGTGTTTTTGAGGTGACTTGTTTTGGTTGAGGTTGTTTATATGGATGAGATACTTGTTGATGTGATTCCTGTTGATGCCGGTGTTTATAGGAATGGCACGGCTTTTGAGATTCATTTTAGTGGCGCTCCCACTAATGTTGCTGTAGGCGTTGCTAGGCTGTTACAGAATTGATGGTAAGTTTAAATATCTGTAAATACCTGTAAATGCTTGACTCTTAGAGTTAATGTTTAGATACCTCTATACTTTATAATTTCTTGGATTATCCGCACTGCGGTGACATAGGGAATCAATATAGAGAAGCTTAGATGGGAGCCCTGTGGCGTTGGGCTCGACTGGGGCCCATGGGGTGTGGGTGATGCTGGTAAACCCACATCGAGGCCCAGCCCCTCTAACGGAAATACAAATATTTACAAATACCATCGAGTACCGTTAGCGGGGAAACGCTTGGTCATTTATCTGCTTTTGTTGATGCTTTTGGCGATAATGCTTTTGGTTCTATGCCTAGAAGTTTTCCTGTTGCTGAAGGTGTTGATGATAAGTGGCTTGTTATTAAAAAGGCTAGAACCGGCTTGGCAACATACTTTACAGTCTACATATTCCTAGGGATGTCAATAGCCATGAAGATTATTGGTTGTTGAGTATACAACAAAATTTTTTGCTTTCTAACACTAAATACTACTGTTTAGAGTGTGTCTACATGTCACAGAATCTCCCCAAAGGTTTGATTGAGAATCTTGAGCCTAACGAGAAGGTTCTCTACGCTGTTAAGAAGAGGATTGGGCTTGAATTGCCTAAGTGGCTCGTGGTAACAGATAGAAGGATTATAGCATTTGATGAAAAGATCCTTGGGCGCTACGAATTCAAGGCCATTCCATATGAAAAACTAGAGAAGGTCTCCTACCACGGGGGGGCCATAGGGGCGGAATTCACTATTGAAGTTGAAGGTGGAGAGAAGATAAGGCTTACGTGGCTAGATAAAGAAGAGGGTAGAAAAGCTATTAACGCTATATACGAAGCTGTAAAAGCTATAGCTATAGAGCCTCCAACAATAGAAAAGAAGAAGGGTGTTATAGGAGAAGACATAGCAGTCATAAAACCAAAGGAGGTTGTTATGAGGTCAAAACAAATCGTTGCATCGATACCGACAACTAGCAAAAGTGATGTAGCTGAACTTCTTAAGCAACTTAAAGAGCTTAGAGATAGAGGGGTTATAACAGAAGAAGAATACAAAGAGAAAGTGAGGAAGCTTCTAGAGAAGATATAGAGGAGGCTTAAAAGGGCAATGACTAAAAGAGTTAAGTTGAGGTTTGCTCCAAACCTAGAAATAGAGTTTACCAATAGAGAGAAAGCTGTTAGGCAGATACATGAACTTGCCGAAAAAGGGACAGGAATCCCTAGAGTTGTCTATGGACCCGAAGGCTGCGGAAAACAGCATTGCTACTCCAATTCATTGAAATTCTAAAAGAACACAACTACAACGTTATATACTTCAACCCATTGAGAAAAAGATTTGAAGCAAAAACAAACATCGAGACTATAAAAAGAAGATTCTAAAGATTGTAGAGAAAACCTCAACTGAACGAATTCGCAAAACTTATCTGGCTAGTAATAGACCTTGCAAACGAGATTCTCAGACAAGGAAAAAGAGGACTGCAATTATAGTAGATGATGTATTCCAATACATAAACCCGAAAGAAGCCGCTGCTATAGTTAAAGCTAATAACATCCTTCATCATCTTCTTCCTCGAACCAATGATAACGAGAAAAATAGCTAAAATAGGTATCGAGGAAATAAAGAGAATAGAAGAATTCTTTGAAGGGCTCTAACCTAAAAAATTCTTTTTCAAAATTCATAGCTATGTAATCATTATTCTTCTTTAGAATATCCTCGGATCTACCTTTGTGCAAGAAAGGCAATCAACTTTATAGAGATCTCATTTATGTTGATGAGTATTATGATTTAATTCTTATTAAATAGGTAAAGAAAGCTTGGTAAAGTTAAAGAGGTTTTATGATATCTAGATACCTCGTTACATACTCTCTATTTTTCTCTACTCCTCCAGGTATATTTGCGCTCATCCATACCTCAGGTTTTACTCCTTTCTCAATTAGTTTTTCAACTGTTCTTATGTTGAGGAGCTGTAGTATGAATGTGTTGATTATTGTTGATACAGGGGCTATCTTCATGCCTAGCTGAGGTATATCATATATAGCATCACCTTCAGGAACCTTGTTATCAATAACGACGTCTGCAACTTCGTAAAGCTTCTTGCCTAAAGGATTTTCAGGCGGTATTCTCTTTGAGTAGTTAAGCGATGTTACCCCTATGACACTTAATCCATACTTCTTAGCATTTACAGCCATTTCAACTGGTGCTGCGTTTTTACCTGAGTTAGATACTATTATTATTGTTGATCCTTGCTTTGGTTGAATAGTTTCTAGAAGTGCTTCTGCATAGCCAGAGATTCTCTCGAGGTAGGTGCTCTTAATAGCTCCGCTGAATCCTGACAGCGATATGTCTAGTACTGGGTAGACTCGGACTAGGCCTCCAGCTCTGTAGAACATCTCCAACGCCATCATCATGGAGTGCCCTGTGCCAAAAATATATATGAAGCCGTTGTTTAGCAGAGCCTGTGCCATTAGGTCAGATGCCTTCTCAATGTTTGCACTCTCTTCTCTGAGAATCTTGTGAAGCAGATTCGTAACACTGTTGAAGAACATCTCATAAGACTTGATGTTCATGATCTCACCAATGCTATTATGCTGTAAATTGTTATATGTTTATACATGTTTCAGCGACTTTCCGTTCTTAAGGGCTTACCACTTCTCATAAGCCACCTCCCCGCTGACAATTGTCTTCACAACGCTAGCATTTTTGTCTAGAAGCACTAGGTCTGCGTAATGCCCTACCTCTATATCCCCAAATCTATCCAAGCCTATGCTCTTAGCTGGTGCGTGGCTTGCCATTACCGCGGCGTCTATCAAGCTATAGCCCAGCTTTAGAACATTCTTAACAGCTCTATCCATAGTCAATGTGCTTCCAGCTAAACCACTTGAATCAGCTAATCTACATACACCTTTCTCAACAACAATCTTTAGCCCCCCCAGCTCGTAGACCCCGTCAGGCATATCTGTAGCAGCTATAGAGTCTGTTATTAGCACTACTCTTCTCGGAGATGCATAGTCTATGACCATTTTCACCACTGCTGGATGTAGATGCACAAAATCTGCTATGATCTCTAGATACACGTTTTGAGACTGCATTAGTGCTAGGGCTATGCCAGGCTCTCTATGGTGAAACCTGGTCATGCCGTTGAATAGGTGGCTAGCCTTTGTTACACCAAGCTCTACAGCTCTCAGCCCATCATCATAAGAAGCATTTGTATGCCCAGCGCTAACAGTTATGCCAGCTGACCTCGCATAAGCGATTATTGTAGCTGCACCTGGAAGCTCTGGCGCTAGAGTCACTTGCTTAACAACACCTCTGCAGGATTCTGCAAGCCTCTTAAACTCATCAACATTCGGGGTCCTGATATAGATTTTGTTCTGAGCACCTGCAGCACTAGGATTTATATATGGCCCCTCGAGGTGCATGCCCAGGATCCTCGATCCTCCACCCCTCCACATCTCCATAGCCTCGCCAACAGCTTTACAAGCCTCTTCAAGAACCTCTAGAGGAGCTGTAACAGTTGTTGCAACAAAGCCTGTTACACCATGCCTAGCGTAATGCCTAGCCATCTCTAGAATGCTGTAGGGATCTCTATTAGATGTGAAATCAAGTCCCTGTATCCCATGGGTGTGGGTATCTATGAAGCCAGGTAGAACTATTAATTCTTCAGCATCTATAGTCTCTTCAGCAAAGCCTGTAAAAGGCTCTCTCCCAATTTCAGCAATAGAACCGTTTTTGATGAGAATATAGCCATTGTCTATGATTCTAGTAGATGAAACTATTTTGCCATGCCTTATAACGAGGCTCATAAACCTCTCACAAAATAGAGATAATTATAAAAATGTTTAATTTTTCATCTCTTTGCTCTAAGCAGAGCCATGTTCTGTACTGCTTTAACCTATTTGTTACCCTGTCTGCTTTAGTATTGCTACCCCCTTCTCCAGCCTTGGCCTCACAGCAATTGTTTCCCACACTCTTAGCTTGTGGTAGCCGTTTTCAGGCCCTAGGTAATCTACTTGCGTATCCACCCCTATTGCAATGTCTAACACATATGGATTTGCTGATACTATTACAGCTGTGTCATCTGGTAGTATTGGTGTTGACACAACTTCTTTTACAAGTCCCCTAATCCTCGTCAACTCCATAACACCTGTCTTCTCATGCACAGCTAGCAATTTTGCATATCTAGAGGGGCTTACAAATAGAATAAATGGCTCCCTAGCACCCCCCTCAATCATCTTAGCCAAAGCCTTTGCAACATCATTTACAGCCACACCAGGAGCATCCCAAGAACCCATCTCAGTTTTTACAGAGTTTGTAAGTCCTGTGAGCTTCTCTAAAACATGTTTATCCTCAAGAGTGGCAAGCTCTACAGCAGCTCTATACCCATCTCCAAGTTCAGGCACTTGCCCAAACCTCTCAGCATAATCCACAGCCCTCTGACTAACCTTAAAATCTACAGAGATCTCAGTAAGTGGTGTAACATATCTAACTCCCCCAACAGACTCAACTGCAACAGCATCAACACCCCTCCCAACCCTAGTAACAGGCACAAACCTTCTGAACACCCTAACCCCATCAACAACCCTCATAACAGCATCACCAACAACTCTCCAAACATCTACAGCAGAAGGCTGTTGATTAGGTGGATCCCTAGCCTCTAGACCAGTAAGTTTCTTAACCTCCTCAGCACCCCTAGCAAGCTCCCCAACCTGCTCAGGATCCAAAGTCTTTAACAGAGACAGAAACTCACCAACATGAGTCTTCTCCTCCTTAGCAATATCCTCAAACACCCTCCTATACCTCTCATCATCAATAGCCCTAGCCAGCTGCAGATAAAGATTTATAGCATCAAGCTCAGCTATAACTGATAACCTAAGAGCCTCAGCAACCTCCTCCTTAGACAACTTCCTACCCTGAGGAAGATCAAGCGGATGCTTAGACATCAAACCCAGACTCACCAAAACCAGTATAACACCTTGCAAATATTTAAAGCTATCTCACAACAAAAACATCACAGCCTCGAAAAACACAACATAAAAATACCTAAACAATATAGAGATAACCACACGTATATGATGAAGGCTGTGAACACTGAACGCAATGATGAGGTGTTTCAAGGCTGATTATCGAGATAAAACATGTCTAAATCTATTGGCTTTGCATCGAAAAGTGAAATAAAAGTATAAAATATATTATTCTAAAGCTCTAGCATCAATTATTTAAGTAATAAAGAGAAGGAGTTGAAAATCTGATCCTTTCATCTTCTCTTAATGTACCATCCAATAATCATACCCACTACCAATGATATTGTTACAGGAACTAATATCATTTGCCAATCAATAACTCTTTCAATTGATGTTTGTGTAATCACATATGTCACAGTTTGTGTTATAGTAGCTAAGTGAGTGTATGTTGTTGTTAAAGCTGGAGTTATTGTTGACATTGTTTGAGTTGGCATTGGTATGCTTATCTCATATGGGTTTGGAGCAGGGCCTGGAATGATTGAGCCATTTATTAGTAGAAGTGTTATTGATAGTGGTGGCAAATCAAGTTCAATACTGCTTTGCTTGACATCCATATAGTATTCCACAGGTTTAATGTTGTCAGGATTACGCCAAGTATTCCTACTAGCTATGTCTTTGCCTGCAAGTCTTACTACTTTTGTTTTTTCATCTATTTTATAGTTGTGTATAGCTAGATTTACATTTATTGCTTTTTCATGATGATAGTTAACCAGGAGTATGCTTAATGTTGTTTTGTTTTCATTGAACAGTGCTACAGCATCTACATATGGATTGTCTGTTGATAATGGTATTTCAGGTGGCCTAGCACCAGCACTAAATGTTGGTGAAACAATTCGAACAAAAACGGGGTAACGTCCAGGTTGAGTAGCATAGATTTTATGAACATAAAATGCTGGTGTTGGGTACACAACTTCGAATTCTTTCCTTAGCCCACCACCATACTCTATTAGTGCGCTCCTAGTTATGATTCCCACAAATCCGTCGCTATATATAGCAGAATTATATAGCCCTGCAACCCACATAGCCTCAATCATAGTAGTAGAAACATCGAGATCTCTTGCACCTTGGGCTTCTGTTATAGCAAGCTTTGGTATTGGGCTTTGGTAATTCTTCAATATTTCACGCATTTCCTTCCATCTCTCCCTTATAGCATATGTCCAGCCAATTGCTTTATAGTAATCCGATTCGGTCATGTCTACCCATATTAGGTAATGCCTTGAGAGATACTCCACCTTTCCTGGGTTAGCAGATAGTAATGGGTCGTCCCATGGAAGCCAACTACTATAATGGTCTTGTGCAGCATTATCTAAACCACCATTAGCTATAAGATGAATTTTTGGATCAACAGCCTTCATAGCCTTGTACAACTCCATATATCTTTCAGCATATTCTGATGCTGTCATGTGACCTATTTGCCATGAGCCATAGAGCTCGTTCCCCAACTCCCACCATGTAACATTATATGGCTTAGTATGGCCATTTTGCGCTCTTATGGCCCCCCATTTTGTAGTGTTAGGATTTCCATTTACATATTCAACCCATTCGGTAGCCTCTTCAACTGTACCATTCCACCCAGCATTTACTGCAAGCAAAGGTTCTGCTCCAACAAGTTCTGCAAACTTCATAAATTCATCGGTACCAACATAGTTGAACTCAGGTATATTCCACGCCATATTAAGGCGTGTTGGTCTGCATACCATGGGCCCTATACCATCTTTCCAATGGTATTGAGATGCAAAGTTCCCTCCAGGCCATCTAATCAACGTAATGCCTGCTTCCTTCATAAATCTAATAACGTCCGGATCAAATCCATAAATATTATCTGCAGGCATTAACGATGCGTGGTCTACTTCAAACCAGCCAGGGACGTCTGATGTTATGGCGAAGCGTATTCTTTCACCTACATTGATACTTCCTTGCGGTATTGATAAATTGAAATCATATTCTTTCCATTCACCATTAACATCCTCAATAACGTGCTTGTCAAGAATCATGCCATTCTCTTTTTCAAGGCTTATTATAACTCTTGAAATGTTCCTGCGAAGATATACCTCCACAACATACTTGTTTATTCTGTGTATTGGTACATATATACCTTGTGCTATACCTACTCTTTCCGTATTAAGAGAGTGTATGACTATTTTTGTGCTGTTCCACTACAATATCCATTAACTAGGCTATAACTTACATTACCAGAACCATAACGAGTCCATGCAAATGCTATTGTTTCATTCTTTAATAGGTACAATAATGCTGCTGACCCAAAGTATTTAGCGCTTTCAAAGCTTGGATTGTCTAGTATTTCAGCCCATATACCATGATGTATTGTGCCACTCAACCTGCCTGCTATAATTTGGCCAAGGTTCTCAATGAATATCCCAAATAAGTATTTGGATATGGGGACTGGGGATGTATTTAAAGTAAATACATCAACCCATGCTTTATCCTCTATAGGAGACTTGAAATATGTTGCATACATACTGCTATACTTATTAATTGGTGTGGTTGTAGCAAGATTTGGCGAGGCATTTACATGAACTACTATAGTAAATAGTGTTGCAAAGAATACAAATATTGTAATTACTTTTTTCATATTTTTTGTGCATCATTATTCACCAATGTAATATCTATAGCTTGTTAGGAGTTTGTATATCTCAATATATGCACCTGGCCCTAAATCTGTAGGATCTAGTCTTCTTTCTGCAATTTGGTCTTGGTGCACAAATACATACCATGGATCTAAGAAGAATGTGGTTCCTGCAGTCCAAATGTTGTATCTTCTTAAGCAATACCCTGTTATTGGGTTAAAGCTTGCATCAAGTACAAATATCTTATGGCATGCACCATTATTTGCGTCTGCAGCTACAGAGAGCATAAACTGTATCTCTCCGTTGGGTGCTATTACAGGGTATATTGTTGGGTTTTCATATCCACTTTCAAATATTGTTTTAACGTAATTGAAAACAGGCTTTGTAGGATCATCAAGGCTCCATAGTATTGTTCCACCACTAAAGCTCGATGTAATAGCATACCAAGTTCCATTGAATCTAAATATGGATATATCATAATGCCCTGCACTACCACCTGGCGGACCTCCATTTAGAACCACATTTGTGTTTACTTCTAAAACGTTGAGATTTTCATCGAGAACCACCTTAACTGTTCTATGCTTTCCGCCTTGAAATCGTGGAGATGCTGAGGTCCAATCCATTAAATATCCATGTATTTTACCATCAATCCATTTAAATAACGCTCCTTGTCCAGTGTATCCCGGTTGGTTTGCTGTTACTCTAATTATGGGTTCATAGTTTATAAGATCCTTTGTTCTCAAAAATATTAATCCTCCTCCACCACCATGGAAATAACCTTCTGTGGCAAAGAATATCATGTATCCTTCTCTATCCTTTAATATCGATCTAGGGTCATATTTTCCACTGCTCCAATCATATACAGGTCTCAAATCTCTTATACCAGTACCAGCCGCCATGTATGTCTTAAAGTCTTTAAAAATTATTGTAGAATTACACACCTCTAATGCAAATCTCAAGTTAAGTGTTAATAGCTCTAGAGATTCTATTTGGGCTACAAGTAACCAGTCACTGTCTACATCAGTTCTCTTTATATAGAATTCCCCAGAATCGCCTCCTGAAAGTATGAACAGGAATTCCAATTCATTTACATTCCCTAGCTTAATTTGCTTTTGGTATTGAACAGGGAGGATGCCATGATATGTAGACACAACCAAGCTCTTATTTATTACCATGCTAAAAACATGTCTATTAGTTTTTGGAAGATATAACGAGAATCTTATATCCCCATCATGACTAAGTATAGAGATTTTAGCTTTGTAAGCGGTGTAAGGCTTTAGCGAAACATTATTATTATACATGATACTACAGGTACTGGTGCCATTTAATACTATGCCATCTGCAGTTTTTCTGTAAAATCCATGAATCTTCCATCTCGTAAGTGCTGTATTCAAATCCTCACTATAATATGTGATATTATTTATATACATGAATGGAAGAACTGTATTTAGTCTTTCACCTAACTTAATAGAATATGCAGGTATAATTGTAGATGTAGGAATAGTAGAGATTGTTAGGGTTTTTGTCTGAGTTTGAAATTGCGTAACTGTTACTGCACTAGTTAATGTTATGAAGCTAGTATATGTTACAAATACTGTGGTGATGGATGTTACTATATTTTGCCTCAAATTGCTGCCAATAATGTAGTATGTTATCAAATTACTTAAAACGATTATTACCACAAATAGTATTGTCAATAATTTAACATTCATTATATGCGCCTCACTCTATATATTTTCATCTCTTATTTAAATTATGATGAAGACTGTTATTAGTTTAGAATTAAAATTTAAAATATCTTTTTAATTATCTATACATAACGTTACTTCTTTAATCCTGTTACTGCTATTCCTCTCAAGTAGTACTCTATGGCAATTATGTATAGTATCAAAGGTGGAAGAGTTAATATTACAGCTCCCGCGGCTAAGTTCCAGAAGTTTACAGTATAGGACCATGTCAAGTTCCATATGCCCAAGGGTAGGTTCCAGAGTGTTGTTCTTGTAGCTACAAATAGAGGCCATCCGAAGTTGTTCCAATTCCACACTATATTAAATAATATAAGTGTTGTAAGCACAGGTCTTATTATTGGTAGATGTATTCTAAATAATATTGTAGGGGTGCCCGCACCATCAATTAGAGCGGCTTCTTCATAGTCGCGAGGTATGGCATCAAAAGCTTGTTTTAACATAAATACGTTATAAGGTGATGCCATTGGAGGTATCAATAAGCCAATGTATGTTCCCAGTATTTTCATTTTAGCTAGTAGTATGTATAGTGGGAGATAAGCTGCAATTCCAGGTATCATCATAATTCCGAGAATGAACCAGAATACTATACCTTTTCCAGGAAAGTCTAGTCGCGATAATGCATATCCTGCTAATGTTGATATCACTATACTTCCAGCTGTAACGCTAACTGTAAATATTAAGCTGTTCACCAGCCACAAACTGAATGCAGGATGTGTAAAAATCGTAATATAGCCATCGTATCTAGGTTGACGTGGTATAAGCTGCCCTGCCATAACGTTTGCCCCTAGGGATGCTGCTAACAATATGAGAAATGGAATGATGTAGACCACTACCCCAATGATGAAACCTATATCAGCGACAAGGTTTATTAGAAATGTTTTAACCTTGTTACGTAGTTCAGTGCTCATAGATTTCTCACCATCTATGCAAAGCGTTTATATATAAGCCTATATTGTATTAGGCTAAGGATAAACACAAATAACATTAATGTCATAGCTATTGTGGCAGCATAGCCATAGTTTAGTGAGTAAAAAACTTGTCTCTGCATATACCAAGCTATTGATGATGTAGACCAACCTGGGCCTCCACCTGTCAATGTGGCAATCTGATCAAACACAGCAAAAGCACCAATAGCTCCTGTAACTGCCATAAACGCCAAGAGGTTCTTTACTAAAGGTAGTGTTATATAAACAAATATTTGAGTTCCGCTAGCACCATCGATTAGGGCTGCCTCATAATATTCCCTTGGAATAGTCCTTAAGCTTGCCATCATCAGTATTGTATTGTAACCCAACGAACTCCACATAATAAGCGATGACACAATCCATGGAGCTGCATTGGGGTCTGTAAGAGGATTTTTCCATCCTTTTGTAAATGGCATTGAAAGGAACCAGCTCCAAGCCATGCCTAATGATATCCAGCTAATGACTATGGGTATCAATATAGAGGATTGAAAAGCTTTTTTAATTGAAGGAGGCTTAACCATCAAAACATTCAATATCCATCCAAGGAAAAGAGCTAGAACAATAGAAAGCGCTGAAAAACCAGCATATCGCAATGTATTCACAACGGTGATTCTAAAAACATCATCACGTGTAAATAAATCAACATAATTTCTAAAACCAACATAAATCTCTCTCCATGCAATTGTACGATATACTGAAAGCATAATACCTTGAATTATGGGGAACACTGAAAATAATGTAAATAGCACTAGGAATGGTGACATAAATAGAAAAGCCTTTAGTAGATTCCTTCTTCGATAAATTTTAAGCCATTGCATATACGTAGTTCTTTTGCTTGCCTTCGACTCGCTCATTTCAAGATCCCTAATATCTAGAGATATTGCTATAGTTAAAAATTTTGATGAAAATGATCTAATCTAGAGCTATATATTGCAAATTAGGAAAAATAATCTAAACAACATACCCTATACAGATTCTTAAAAAATGTTTTGGTTTCAAGAAAATCATTTAATTATATTTACCCTCCTGCATAAGGTGCGAGGATCGCTAACGCTTCTTGCTCACTTTTTTGAGCTGCTTCTTCTGGAGTTTCTTGGCCATTTACAACATTTAAAACATGAGCATTTATGTGATCTCCTATCTCCCATATTGCAGGGTGTAGGGTGAGGAACTTTGCACCGAGCTTAGCTTGTTCTACAAATTGCATACGGTGTGGATTATTTGCATAGGGTGGGAATTTCCAGCCTTCTTTATAAGCTGGTATGTGACCTGCGTATGCACCCCAAGGCCCTCCATGTTTAGAGAGCCATACAGCAAATATTTCTGCTGCTTTTTGCCTCTCTGGTGTGTTGCCATATGTTAATCCTATAATGTGACCACTTGTCCATACTTTATATGGTGAGTCTCCTCCAAATAGAGCTACAACAGCGTATCTGAAACCTGGTATTAGGTCAAATGTTGCCTGAGCCCATGGTCCATGAACCCATGATAACACAGGATGCGTGGTATTCATAGCAAGTCCATAAATTAATTCGTTCCATGGATGCACCACTATTAATCCTTCGTCTGCTGCTATTTTGAACCACTTAAAGGTGTTTATACCATCTGTCGAATTAATAGCAGGCTTAGGATTAGTTACAGTGCCATCGCCAACAACTAAATCTCTTGGTGTAAGAGACCACCAGAACCAGAAGTTTCCTGCACCTGTTTCTATACCCATCGGATATATACCTGTTTTTTCTGTTTGAAGTTTTTGCTTTGCAAGTCTAAGCCAGTTGAGGAGGTCATCTGGAGTCTTTATTTCACCAGGCTTTGGTATGGGAATACCATATTTTTCAGCTAAGTCCAGGTTTATGTACATAGCATAGGGATGTATGTCTAGCGGCAAGGCCATCATATGCTTCTCACCTGTTTTTGGATCTGGCCACCATAGCATGTCCCAGTACCACTCTATGTACTGATCTCGTGAAAGCCCAAAGTTCTTAATTACGTTGTCTACTGGTTGCATTACTGTATAGGCGAATATTGGTATTTCCGTTGGGTGTACAATGAATACATCAGGTTGCACCCCAGCTTTGTAACCCGCTAAAAGCTTACTGTATACATCAGACCACGCTCCCTGCATTACTCTTACAACCTTGATTTTTCCTGCAAACAGCGAGTTAAAGGTATCGACAAGGTGATCCATTACCCAACCATCACCACCACCAAGACCATCCCACATTTCTATCGTTACTTCACCACTCCATGTGATACGTTTTGATAGATCTGCCACAATCTCATTTTCATTAGGTAGAGTCCACACATATTGCTGTACTGGAGAGGTAGTAGTAGGTGATGGTGATGTTGTAGGACTTGTTGCTGGAGAGGTAGTAGTAGCAGGTGACATCATGACTGTGGAGATAACTGTTCTCTCAGTAGTATAAGTTATGGTATACGTTACAGGCTGTGTTATTGTCTGTGTTATAGTTGTTGGAGCTACACCGACCTTACCAACAGCAAACCCTACAAGTATTCCTATCACTAATGCTATTACAACTAATACAACAGTCATGGTTTTAGCTTTTTGAGACATAGATTGACACCCTTCCTAATAAAGAATAATATAGAAGTGCTGAGTTTAAAAACTTTTTACAGAAGTTAAAAAGATTTTGCCACAATTACTTTAGGTATACTCTTGCTTCTTGTATCGATACATTACCCTGTGATTCAAATGCTATTCGGTATAAGAGGTTTTTGTCTTCTATTTTAATGTTGTAGATATTGCCTCCCTTTATATCAATTGTTTTATATGTATACCATTTTCCACTTGCATATGCCTCTATATAAAGTTTTCCATCTCCATTTGTTGCGAATGTTACCTCTGTAATGTCTAGTGTTCCTGGAAATGGTGCTGAAACAATTCTGGATCCTGATTTGGTTACTAATCCTCTTAGTTTTGTATCTGTGTTTTCTTCATAGAGATCTAGTACTATTGGTATCTTTGGATCTCCTTCAAATACTCTTAAGCCCCATGGATGTATGCTCCACTCATAATCCCTGTTTATATCACCACCATCAATATCCAATAGTATTGGTAGCTGAGCTGCTGGTAAGTCTCTTACAAAACCAATTGCATACGGTTTAGCATTATACACTACACCAGAATCCCTAGTATCTCCAGAGCCTAGTATTGCTATGGCTCTTAGAGATCCGTCTACATACCATAGAGCTAACCCCTCTCTATAAACAATTTTAAACACATGGTAATCAGATGAATAATCAAACACCCCCGTAATAGGCGTTATATCCATTTCAGCTCTAGATACTATGTCACCAGCAAATGCATATAGTCTGCCTTGGCCTGTGTGCCACATGAAATGAATTACACCACCCATAAAGAGATCCTCAGCTTCAAAACCAAACCAAAGCATAGGACCATTAGAGTACCTAGGTAACTTAGTTCTAAGCTCAAAAACACCAAATCTAAAGGCTTCTCTAGATCTTAGGGAAACTGTTATATAGCCTTTGGGCTTAACATATGTTGTTATGAAGTCTGTATAGCTCTTCTCCTCATTACTAAACCTCCAGAAATCCTCAGGCTTACAAAGCTTAAACTCCTCAGCAACACCAGGCCTCTCCCCAGGAACCCTAACCCAACAATAAAACACACTAGAGAGACCATCACCCAAAATAGTGGAATACCTAATGCCCTTACCACTGCCAATCACGTATACGACACCCCCACTAGAGACATTTAATGATGTTGTATTTGTGGCAGTATATAAAGTTTTCTCTGGGCTTTGCTGCGTTGTAGAAGGATTAAAGAGGTAGTTATACACACTATAAGTATAGTAACCTGTTACCCCCATTAATACCGTGATTAGAATCAAGACTACTATAATCCATTTCAGAGATCTGAAGGACATAGAGATACCCATAAAGCTATGTCATCAACGATTTTTGGCTCTTTTTATCAAATAAATACATCTTGTTACTATCAAATGCTATGCACATCTTATCTCCAATATTAATCTTCACTTCTGCTGGCGCATATGCCTTGATATAAATATTGTTGATTGCAATTGTAACCCATTGATGTGTAGCTAGATATTCTGTTACATAAACAGTTCCACAAATGTTTAAACCTTCATTATATGGTACAGCATTTATATCCTCCGGCCTTATGCCTAAGACTACCTCTGTATGCATTAGTTTTTCTTTTATCAAAGATGCAATATTGTCAGGAATGCTCAGCTGAAATGCTCCTGCATCAAATATCATCTTACCATTTCTTTCAATTATTGATCCTGATATTAAATTCATTGGAGGGGATCCTACAAATGTTGCAACAAACATGTTTGCTGGCTGACGATATATTTCAAAAGGTGTTCCAATTTGCTGAATTTCACCATAATTCATTATTGCTATTCTATCTCCAAGCACCATTGCTTCTGATTGGTCGTGCGTCACATAGACTGTTGTTATGTTTAACTCTCTTTGAAGCCTTTTTAGAAAAGCCCTTGCAGTAACCCTGACTTGGGCATCTAGATTGCTTAATGGTTCGTCAAGTAAGAGAACCCTTGGCTCTCTAACTAAGGCTCTGGCTACAGCAACTCGCTGCATTTCACCACCACTTAATTCTGAAGGCATTCTATCGAGTAAATGAGCTATGCCTAGCACCTTTGCAACATCGGTTACCTTCTTCCTTATTTCCTCCTCAGAAACTTTGCGGATTTTTAGCGGAAATGCAATATTGTCATATACTTTCATATGGGGGTATATAGCATAACTCTGAAATACCATACCAACATCTCTTTCCTTAGGAGGCAAAAATGTTACATCTCTATCACCTATGAAAACCCTACCTTCTGTAGGTATTTCCAACCCGGCAATCATTCTTAGAGTAGTAGTTTTTCCAGATCCAGATGGCCCAATAATTGCAAAGAATTCTCCAGGCTTTATTTCAATCGTCACATTTTTAACTGCTTCAACAATACCTCTTCTAGTCTTAAACGCCTTTGTAACCCTATCAAGGAAAACCCTGGTCAAGTATAATCACACTCTATTTAACCTTTTCTCGTTAAAGATTCAGACGTTTAAAAGTTTTTGTGAGTTCATTTATTATAGCGTATGCAATTTTAAGGTGTTTATTCATTGGAGTTCTTTTAAACTTTTTAGGAATTGCTTGAATAGCTCGATAAACTTGTTTATGTCTTCTTCTGGCTGGTTTAGGGCTGGTAGTAGGTGTGGTGTTTTTTCGTCCATGTATAGGACGTTGTTTATTCTCATGTAGAGGTGGAGTGCTTTTTCAACTGTTTTGCTCCATCTAAGGTTCTTGGCATCTGTGTAGTTTCTTGGTCGTGTTTTTGTGAAGTGTATTCCTGTCATTGTTCCTGCTCCTGTAGTCCAGCAGATCTCGTCATGCTCTTTACATGTCTTGTCAATTTCTCTTCTTGTCTGTTCCCAGAGTTTGTTAGCCTGTTCATAGATGCTTCTATGCTTGGCTAAGTAGTTGGTTAGTGTGTGTCCAGCCACCATGTTAATTGGGTTGCCTGTGAATGTTCCTCCGTGGAATGATCTTGTTCTTGGATCTGGATACTTTATTTGGTCTAGAAGCTCCATAACCTCTGCTCTGCCTCCAAATGCGCCTGCACCTGGGTAGCCTCCTCCAATAACTTTTCCATATACAGCTATATCTGCTTTTACGTTGAAGTACTCCTGGCCTCCTCCAAGTGCTAGTCTAAAGCCTGTTATAACCTCGTCGAAGATGAGTAGAGCCCCATATTCATCGGCTAGCTGTCTAAGGCCCTTTAGGTATCCTTCTGCTGGCGGTATGCAGCCTCCACCACCAAGCACAGGCTCAACAACTATGGCTGCCACGGGATATTTCTTCAAAATTGCTTCAGCTGCGTTGAGGTTGTTAAATGGTATTGCAAGAGTGTATTTGATGTAATCCTCTAGCAAACCGGCTGACTCAGGTTCTCCAGATAGCTTGACATGTGTATGTAGAGCGTCATAACCCCCGTGCCACCCACCCTCAATCTTAACAACATAGCTTCTCTTGGTATAAGCCCTTGCAAGCCTCAATGCATACATATTAGCCTCAGTACCACTCATAGCGAATCTCAGCATCTCCACCCCAGGCAAGATCCTGGTCAAAAACTCTGCATATTCAACAGCATAGGGATTCTCAAAACCTAGGTGAGTACCATTTCTAGCAACTTCGTTAACAGCCTCAATAACGAATTCTGGTGCATGACCAAGAACATGGGTTCCGTGACCCATCCAGAAATCTGCATACTCATTACCATCAACATCCCACACCCTAGAACCCTTAGCTCTAGCAACATACAGTGGATATGGCTCGAAAAACCTCAGAACATACGTTACACCACCAGGCAAGGCTTTGCAAGCCCTTTCAAAAAGCTCTTTACTACGCCTAGTCTTCTCCACATATATCCTCTCCCACACATGCAGCAACCTCCCCAAATTCTCCTCAACCACTTGAATAGACATATATACACCCAAGCTAGGAACCAGCAGAGAAAAATAAAAAGCTTCTCTCACTCAAAGCAATTCAGCTTCAGAAACAAATCTCTAAAGCCATCTCTGCACAGCGTTAAAAAAGGGAGTGGCTTTTAATCTGCTTTCAGCATGGAGTATATATGCTATCGACGTATTTTCATAAGCATGCTGATGAGTGGCGGTAGTGTGAGTGAGAATGCTAGTGTTGGTATAAATGAGTAGTATGTCCATGGAAACTGGAATCTTCCATAAGCTGCCACACCCATCGCTATAGCTGTGCTTAAAGCAATTGTTATCGTGATCGCTTCTGATGATGTTCTTCTCCAAAACAGTGTATATATTATTGGTCCTGTTAGAACTCCTGAGAGAATTGATGTGGTTACGCCAAAGAGTATCATGAGCATTGGCGGCGGTTTTATGGAGAGTGCTATGGAGAGTAATGCAAGGATCGCTATAGTTAGTCTAAACATCGCTGCTTCACTACCCATCCTCCTCAATATCCTCAGATCCCTTATCAATATCTGCGCTGCTGTAGATAGAACTGCTGTTAGCGTAGACATCGAAGCTGAGAGCACTGCTACAAGGAATAAGACGTTAAAGCCGCTGGGCAAGAGTTCCTGAACTAGATAGAGAAATGCATAGTCTGGTACACTTACAGAGTCCTTGAGCAACAGCCTTGTAGATGCAGATGCTAAATTAAGCGAAAGCGTTAGTATAGCTACCAATAGTGTTGCAAACACTGTTGCAGCTTTTAGTGAGATCTTGTCTCTAATAGCTATGAACCTCATTAAGAGTGCCGGGTTTCCCCAGCCGAGGAATCCTAGGCTTAGGTAGAGAGCCATCATTGGTAGCAGGTCTCTGTAAGGCCAAGTAGCAAGCGCTGGATCCATTGAGTAAAGCCCGTTGTAAAGATTTGTAAAGCCCCCGATGCTGGAAAGCGAAGCAATGCATATCACTATAGCCATGAGAAGCATAAAGAGTGCTTGTACTGCCTGAGTCCACACCTGTCCTAGGTATCCGCCAAAAGCTGTATAAATCATTGTAACCACTGCTACAGCAAGAAGTGCGTAGAGGTAGGGCACGCTAGCCACTACCTCAAATGCTCTTGCAGTCCCTATGAGTATTGAGATTGTGTAGACTACTAGCCCTAGCAGCATTGCAACTCCAGCTGCTATAGCAGGTGTTCTGGAGCCAAATCTCTTCTCAAATAGCTCCACAATAGATAGTATTCCCAGCCTTGTGGACAAAGCTTTTAGCCTTGGCCCAAGCACTATAAATGCTAGTAGAGTTCCTATCCATACAACAAACACATCTTTCCAAAGCACAAGCAAGCCATACTTCCACCCAATTGCTGTTGCCCCCACAAATATTACTGAGCTAAAGTATGTTGTGAAGAAGGAGAGCGCTGTTAGTAATCCCCCAACCCTCATACCACCAACATAAATCTCCTCAACGCTTCTAGTCTTCATCATGCCAATGAAGCCTATCGCTATGAGCATTCCGAAATAGACTAGTATAATAACTATGATGATGGTCATCAGCTCTCACCACGCAGCTCTTCTTCAGAGCCTTTACTAACAGCATATGCTATTGCTACTAATACAGCTGCTATGTATAGAGCTATCGCTAATACCATATCCCATGATACAATCAGCAACACCCTTTTCAGGGAAGAGATATTCGATAGACTAGGGTTAAAAAGCTTTATAAGTAATTTAAGCAGTTTAAACATGTATATGAGAGCTGAGCCCAGTTCTGTGTCAAGTAAAGCCTCATTTGCATGGATTCAGCTTTGTTGTGTGGGATTCTCCTAAACCCTTTTAATGGGAGTCACATATTAGGTAGATTGTTGTAGGTGTTGTTCATGAGTCAGCGTAGCGATAAGTGGGGTGATATTGCTGAAAGACTTCACAAGTTTTATCGTGGTAAGATAGAGGTTGTGCCTAAGTGCCCTATTGTAAGCCTTGATGACTTCTCTATATGGTATAGCCCAGGGGTTGCTGAGCCATGTAGGAGGATTTATGAGGGGGGCGAAGACCTGTCATATGACTATACATGGAGGTGGAATGCTGCTGCAGTGGTTAGCGATGGCACGAGGGTTCTTGGGCTAGGTGATGTTGGTCCTGTTGCTGGGCTTCCAGTTATGGAGGGCAAGGCCCTGCTATTCAAATACCTTGGAGGTGTTGATGCTGTTCCACTAGTTTTGAGGGAGAGGGATCCAGACAAATTTATATTTGTTGTGAAGGCGTTGGAGCCGAGTTTTGGAGCCATTAATCTCGAGGATATTGCATCTCCAAAGTGCTTCTATATACTTGAGAAGCTTCAGCATGTTCTAGAGATACCTGTTTGGCATGATGATCAGCAAGGCACTGCACTAGTTACAATAGCTGCTCTGATAAATGCTTTGAAGGTTGTGGGTAAGGGTATTGATCAGGCTAGGATAGTTTTGGTTGGGGCTGGGGCAGCAAATATTGCTCTCTATAGATATCTAAAGGTGGTGGGGGTTAATCCAAGGAATATTATTGCTGTGGATTCTAAGGGCATTCTGCATAGGGAGAGAGACGATGTTGAGGATATGAAGAGGGAGAACCCATGGAAATATCAACTAGTAGTAGAGACAAATCCCGAGTGCATTAAGGGTGGTATTCCAGAGGCTTTAAATGGAGCTGACGTAGTTATAGCAGCTGCAAGACCTGGCCCAGGGGTTATCAAAAAAGAGTGGATTAAGGAGATGAATAAAGATCCAATTGTTTTTGCAGAGTCAAATCCAATTCCTGAGATATGGCCTTGGGAAGCTAAGGAGGCTGGCGCAAAAATTGTTGCAACTGGTAGAAGTGATTTCCCTAACCAGATAAACAACAGCCTTGGATTTCCAGCTGTTTTCAGAGGCGTTCTAACTGTTAAAGCTAGGAAAATGTCTGATGAGATGTTTCTAGCAGCAGCCATGGCAATTTCTAGGTATACTGAGGAGACAGGGATGCATGAGGAAAGGATCGTTCCAACAATGAAGGAGACAGAGATGTACATACAAGAGGCCATAGCTGTAGCTGAGAAAGCAATTGAATTAGGATATGCAAGAAAGAAAATGTCTAGAGATGAGATCGAGAAAGAGGTGAGGGAACTTGTGGAGAGGCCAAAGAAATATATGAACATCGCCATAGACACGAATCTCATCAAACCTTTATCTCTAACATAAAATCCCTCTACATGACTCCTGGCAGTGGTATTGGTGCTGAAAGATGCTATGGTCAGGGCCTTTGTCGATGCCCTGATGATGACTTCCACACATCTTTAACTAGATGTTATGCAGGCTCTTAGGAAAGCATAGTTAGTATAGTGGTCTTTGAGAATCTCCTTATGGTGAAAAAGAAGAGGTTTACGAAGAGCAAGACTGCTAATAGGAAAATAACTCGGTTCGCTAAGAGACAATTAATACAATACAGCGTTATAATGGCGTTGAAATACGGGTTCAAAGCAATAGTCATAAACACTAAGGGAACAGCAAAATCTAAAGAACACGATAAAATTATGCAGAGATGTGGACTAGAGAGACATACAGCATCAACATACCTAATAGTTCTAAAAAGACTCAGACAACCCTAACCTGCCTTATTAACTGTTTCAGCTCCTCACAGTAGCTATAGATACTACCGGTAGGAACATTATTGAAGAGGTTTTGAAAAACGCTACAAAGAGAGAAGAAGAGCTTTTTATCAAAAGAGAGCGTTAGTTCAGCTGATATAGAGCCTGCTCAAAACAATGGTATTTTCATCTAAATCTCTATATCTCCACATCTGTTCGCAACTTCAAAGAAGCTACATAGATCACTAGATAAATAATACAAGTTATTTTAAATACCCTAGCTTAAAATCTAAATGCATTGCATTGATATGCTAAGCTGATATAGGTGTAGAGATGTTGAAATTTGTTGTGAGTTAGTGGAATTGTATTGAGCTAGTTTGGAGCAACTACTGCTTTCTCAGCCTCGGGTTGAATACCTCATCTACTGCTGTTGTTACAATCATTAGAGATGATGTTGCCAGAACTATCATCGCCCCTGCTGGTGCAAACCACCACCATAGCCCCCTCCTCACAGCTTCCATCGTTGCTGCCCAGTATAGTATCACACCCAGTGTAATTCCTCTAGATGGTCCAACACCTATTAGGCTTAGACCAGCTTCACCAAGTATGCCGCCATTGACAAAGAGTACAAATGCCATAAACACATAGGTGGCTATATTTGGTAAGAGATCTGCAAAGGCTATTCTAACATCGCTGTAGCCAGCCATTCTAGATAGGTATACAAATTCTCTCTCCCTAAGGCTCATCATCTGAGCTCTAATAGCCCTTGCAAGCCAAGGCCACGAAGTTACTCCTATTACAAGTGCAACTATTTCATATGTTCTCATCCCCGTTGGTAGTGTTGCAGCTATTAGTATGGCTAGCAATATGCTGGGAATTGATAGCACAATATTTGTTAGACCCATGAGGAGCTCGTCTATAATCCCACCCTTAACCCCGGCTATAGCACCTATAACAACACCTATGGGCATAGCTATCAATGCTACTAAAACACCTACATATAGTGAGTATCTAGTACCCCAAATTAGTTGTGCAAGAATGTCCCTACCCATCCTATCTGTTCCAAGTGGGTATTCTGCTGATGGGGGCTGTTCTGGAGGTCCGGACATGTCAAAAGGGTTTCTGGTGTATATTAAGCCTCCTACTAGGCTAAAACACACAATAAAGATGAAGAGCGAGATACCTATCAAAAATCTCCTGTTTCTAAGCAGATCGTACACTATTGGGGGTATACTTAAATCTTCTAGTTTCATATCTTCTCTCCCCCAATCCTTATTCTGGGGTCTATCAAAGCATATACAAAGTCCACTACGAAATTCGCTATAAACAGTGTGGCTATCAATATAACAAAAACCCCTTGGACTACAGGGTAATCTGTCTGAATGATGGCTCTGTTAAGTATGTACCCCATGCCTGGATAGCTAAAAACTATTTCTGTGAGTAGCGCTCCACCAACAGCTCCTCCAAGCGATAGCGCAAGCCCTGTTACTTGAGGAATCATAGAGTTTCTAAACATGTACTTAAATAACACTGATTCTTTTGCCCCTAGTGCTTCAGCAAATTGTATATGGTCTGAGCCAAGCTCATATATTGTTAAAACCCTCATCCCTATGGCCCAACCACCAAGACCAGCAATGAATATGGATAGAAATGGGAGTATGTAGTGATATAGCACAGCTAGTATGAATTGTAGAGAGAGGTTTGGCACCATTGTCGGCGGATACGCCTGTCCAGGTGGAAACACGTTAAGTCTGTATGCAAATGCATAGAGAAGTAACATTGCAAGCCAGTAATACGGTGTTTGAGACAAGACTAGTGATAGTGTTAAAACAGTTTTTTCAAATAGAGACCCCCTCTTATAACCTGCATAAGCACCTATCGCATTCCCAACAAACCATGCAGCAAGAGTTGCTGGAACAACTAAAAAGAGTGTCCACGGCAAAGCACTCATAATAATATCACTAACCTTCCTCCCAACATTAATATATGAATAGCCTAAATCACCAGTAAAAGCTTTAAATAAGTAAGTAAGATACTGCATCCACAAAGGCTTGTCCAACCCAAACAATTCATAATAAGCCTTCATATACTCCCTAATCTGCTCTGGTGTCATATTTGGATTAAACTGAAGTAGCTGGGTTATGAGCCTATCAACAGGATTCGTTGGAACAAGTCTAAGCAAAATAAATATTATTGTTAGTGCAACAATATACGTTACAAACAAAAAAGTCAATCTAAGTACCAAATACTTCAACAAAGACTTTGGGATCATTATTCAACACCCAGAAAAGTGAATTCATTTAAATAAAAAAATGTTTGTTTTTGGTTATTTTCTTTTTGTTATCCATCCTATTGCGAATCCTATTATTAGCAGTGCTATTGCTATTGCTATTGTTGTTGCCCATTCTGTTACTCTT
>OFEJ01000120.1_pt1 | contig 23963 bp, 15 predicted proteins | sample 1521051 | NCBI WGS metagenome assembly OFEJ01 (sample SAMN06268701, study PRJEB24108) | sediment metagenome | isolation source: Joseph's Coat, Yellowstone National Park, Wyoming, USA | place: USA:Joseph's Coat, Yellowstone National Park, Wyoming, USA | reverse complement strand
CCTTGCTCTCAGGCTCTGGGCTTTCTTTTGCTTCCTTGATCGTCCTATCCAGCTGGAACCGATTTTTCCAAAGCTTTTTCGTCTCAAAGTTGTAAGGTTGAAGGAAAAGAGGGAGCCTATGCTAAGTGAGTGTGAGTGGGAAGATGAAGAACTGCCTTTTTGAAAGTAATAATAACTTAACAGGAGGGTTGGAACATGGCAAAAGAGCTTAGAGACATTTTGCCCGACTTTGTGCATCAAATGGCACTTGACCTTTTCAATGAAAGCTTTTCTCCTTGGTGGAAAGAATACTTGGCCAAGTATGGGTTCATTCTGTTTATGCTTACTGAGATAGCTATGTCGGACAAAAAAGAAGAAGAAGAGAAAGCAGTAAAATACGTCCAAGAGTACTTGGATAGCCGGGATATCTCGGACTGGGAAGAATACAAAGACCTTGATTGGCTACATTTTCATCTCTCAAGGATAATAAAAAGACTGCACGAGGAAACTGAAGGGGAAGGGAAAGGTATTAAGGGCGTCTTGCCCGACCTTGCTAAAAGAATGGCGGAGGATTTTGAGCACGAGGACTTGGATTGGCTTGAAGGCTTAGCATTATATGTTGAAGTTTTGGGTGCACTTCTTACTATAGGCATGGAAAAAGAACCACAAAAAGAGGAAAAGGCGGCCAGACTTGTGCAAGCCTTCCTAAATGGAGTAGATTTCAAATCTTTAGGAAAATGGGCATTACTTAAGTGGCTTCGCCACCAGCTTTTAGGCTTTACAAGAGGGAATACGGATGTATAGAGCGAGGTCGTTCTGAAGATGCAAAGTTGAATGGTTCTTGGAACGTGATATATTTCTGTCTCTGAAGGGTTTTTAGTTAACTTTCTACCCATGGTTATTGGTTAACCTTTAGCGGAAAGTTGGGAAGCTTCCGTAGGTTAACAGAGTAGCCTGTGAGTTTAAAAGTAAAAGTCCTCCTCTCGGAGGTGTTCAAGGACGGTAGGGATGCTTTCAGGGTCCTTTATCATAGCACCCAACACCGCCCTCTCTGCTAACTCATCAAAAGGATACTCAAACTTCACCATAAGGTTTATTTTAGTTTTCTCTGGGTTAACTAACTTTGAAACTAAAAAGGGAGACTTAGTTAACCCTCTTTAGCGAAAAGTATTGAACCGAGTTCAAAAATGAGTATTGCAAATTATCCTCATTTGGCAAGCGTGGGATGGCTTGAGATAGCAAGGATAAGAACTGCTCCATGTCTTACCCTACATCACGAAATGTAGGGTAAGACACCCAGCAAGAACCCAGCCCGTCTTACCCTACAATCCAGCATGTAGGGTAAGACACCACTGCCCACCAGCCAGCTTGTTTTTTCAAAAAGAGTTCTTTCCTTAGCTCTATAAAACAAAGCAAAAATCGTGCCAACTGTGTCAAAGCCTTGTTTCTCAGGGGTTTGCTGGCTTTCCAGTGGGTCTGGGGGTCGGACAAAAAGGATTAAACCACCGCCAACCTACCCTCTCAAGTGCTTGAAAGACAAAGATTTCAGAAGGGCGTTTTTCTGGTTTTCTTTAGGGACGGAGTGAGGGTTTAAGTTTTTACCGAAAAGTCATCTACTCCTGTAGACGGATTAATAATTATTTGATAATTATTCTCATTTAGCCAATAGGTTAGTTAACTAAGTTTGAGTTAGGTGTTGATGACTTAGTTAACCCGCAAAGGCTTTCTATGGGGTGAGAAGGCTAAAATATTGTCTATGCAAAGCACAGCTGAGAGGGGCAGGCTGTTAGAGATAGCAACCAAGCTTTATCTTGAGGAGAAGGGTTTTACTGTCTACTTCTGGCAGGAGTGGGCTTCTCAAAAGGGTCTTTCCTTGCAGGATACAGGCATAGACCTTGTGGCGGAGAAGGATGGAGAACTTTATGCGGTTCAGTGTAAGAACTGGAGTAGGGAAGTTTCTTGGAGGGATGTGGGAACTTTTGTGGGTTCTCTATGGAGGAAAGATATTAACTTCAAGGGTGGCTATTTGGTGGCCAGGTCAATAAGCAAGGAAGTAGAGAGAGAAATAAAGAGACTGGGCAAAGAGATTATTCCCGTTTCTGTGGACGAACTCAGTGAGTATTTAGAACAAGCCAAAGCCCTCTTAGAAGGAAAGCCTCTAATAAAGGAGAAAAAGCAGCTACGGCCCTATCAGGAACAGGCCGTTCAAAGCGTCCTTGAGGGCTTTCAGTCCAAAGACAGAGGAAAACTCATAATGCCCCCAGGGACAGGAAAGACTTTGGTAGCCCTGAGGGTAGCAGAAAGCTTTGGAGTGGGAAAGCTTATTCTGTTTCTCTGTCCCTCTATAGCCCTTTTAGACCAAAGCATAAAAGCGTGGTTTAGAGACAGCGAACTTCCCATACATGCCTATGCGGTGGTCTCCGATAGAGGCGTGGGAAAAGACGATGAGTTAAACAGCATAAGCCTTCTTTCTTTCCCTGCCACTACTTCCGCAGAGGAACTTCTCAGTGCCTTTAGGCTTGAAGAAGACAAACTGAATGTGATTTTCTCCACCTATCAGTCTTTGGATGTGATAAAGTCCGCACAAGGAAGAGGACTTCCTGAGTTTGACCTGATAATCTGCGACGAAGCCCACAGAACAGCAGGAGTTAGCAAAAGGGAGGAGACAAACTTCAAGCTTGTCCATAGCAACGAACACATCAAAGGCAAAAAGAGAGTTCCCCTCTGCATAGACAGATATTTCACTGTCTATGCAAACCTAACTTAATGTTAGGCCCTGCCGAGGGTTTAGGATACTCTCAAGGAACTCCCTGTAGTAGGGATTACCTTTGAGAATATCCAGGGGAGGACTCTTGCACCCCTTTAGTCTCTCAAGGTGCTTTTTTATCAGCACCTTAAGGACTTGCTTTTTTGGCAGGTGTGGATGAAACTCCCTGAGAGAACTTCTCTCAAGGAGATTTTTTGCACTATTTACTTGTGCGTTTATTTTGTTGCCACAGCACTTACACTCAAACTCTTGCGTGCTTTTCCTGTTTTCTCCATCCACATATCCACAACTACTACACTCCTGACTTGAATAGGCAGGATTGACCTCTGCTATCTCTATGCCATAAAGCTGACGCAGCCGCTGCAGTTTCTCCTTCACATAACGCTTTCCAAAGTTTTGAATAAGCCTGTTCATCCTCTTGGATAGTTCAGGACTTCTAAAGTCAAGCTTTTCTACGATAATCTTCATTGGCTTGTAAAGGTTTGTAAGCCTGTTTAACACCCTGTTTATTTCGTTTTTGAGAAACTCCCTTAACCTTTTCACATACTCCCTATACTTGTTGTCTTTGCTTGGCAATCCTCCGTTTTTCTGAACCTGTGCCATGCGTTTAACAATCCTCTCGTCCATCTTCTTTAAAAAGTCTAAAAACCGCCTGCCCATTAAATCTCCGTTGTTCGTGGCAATCAATGGATTTAGCCCTAAGTCTATGGCTATAGTGTCTGTGGCAGGAACATAGTTTCTCTTTTTGAGTTCTTTCACCACTTTAACCTTAATATCTCCGTCTTCCTCCAACAGTTGGTAGAAATTCCTAAACTCTCCTTCTAAACTCTCGGCGTAAGGATTTTTCTCAAGTGGAATAAGCACGGGTTTGCCTTTATCTAAGGTTGAAAGCTTTAGCCAATAATCAAAAGCTTTAGCTTTGTTTTCTCTCCTTGGTTCAAGTTTAGCCACTTTCCCATCTAAGTGAAGAGAAATGCCTTCAAACCTTGGTCTTCTGTTTTTGCCAAGCAGGTGTTTAAAAATCTTCTTAGCCAAGTGCTTATGCCAAGCTTTCACTTCAACCTCCCTCTGTTCTCCATTGTCGTAGATGGTTATACTCTCTTTTTCGTATCTTAACCAGCCTTTGATGTTATTAAGTGCTAAGAGGATAAGCTTGTCTTCCCGTGATAGGGTTGATCTCCAAACAATACGGGCAAACTGATTTTGTAAGTTGGCAATGTAGCCTTCTAACACTCCATACACTTGCCATAAACACACATACTTGTAGCGTTCAGATAGCTTGCTTTGTATATGTTGCATCTGTTCCTTTTTTATGGACTTTTTATGTGGAAAGTAGCCTTTTTCAAAGAATTCTCTCCACAGAAAGTCAGCTATGGCTTTAGCAGTTTCTCTATATTCTCTTAAAACACTTAATACCTTTTTGACTTTTCCTTTATTGGCGTGATGTTTGAATTCGTAAGTTCCGAAAATGCCCTCCACCATAAGGCCTTAAATATACGCCTCGTCCATGCGAAAATCAAGCACATAAAAGTCTACAGATGCTAAGATATGACGAGTTTTACGAAGACTACATGAAGCTTAGATCTGGAAGCGTTAACTAACTCTTATACAAAAAGCACAAACTTAGTTAACCGTGTTGAGGGACATCTTGATGAGAAACTTTTAGAATAGCCCTTGGTTAACTAAGTAGCTTTATCTACCTTATAGCTTAGTTAACTGGAAGGCTTGGGTGATTGTGTATGTAGGAGTTATCAAAGAGGGACGCAAAAAGGTTAGGAGAGTAATCTTTTCACCTCTTCTGCCAACCTGTCTAAATCCGCTACATAGTAAATAAGGTATGCGTCTGGCACGCCATGCAAGCTTTTGTTCCAAAATCTCAGCATTACCCTGACCTCCATTTTCCCACACTCATCCTCATATGTAAAAACTTTAGGTTCTCCATTTTCTTCAAAAAGCTTGCTATAGCCGTCTATCTTTCTGTAATTGGCTGCATGCTCAGTGCCTTTAGGGTCAAGAAAGAGTATAAGGTATTTACACCCTTTCCTAAACCAAAAGATAAAGTCAGGTTTAAACTTCGCTATCCTGCTTGAGTTTTCGCTGTAATAGGGTATATACACCTTGTCCAAGGTTTCATCAATCTTTGAAAACATCCACCAATCACAGTCAAAAAGATGTGGGTTGTTGTCAAGCTTCTCCGAGAGTTCATCTATAAACTCCCTTTCGCTTTCTGTTTTTATAACATGCATGATATAGTCAATAGTCTCTTGTTGTGTGAGGACTATGGGAATATAGTAGTGAGTGGCTAAGTATCGGATTATAAGGTCTCGTGTGGTTTCTTCCTTCTTCGGAAGTTTAGAGTATTCTCTATCAAATTCCTCGTCTGTTATCTCTCCTCTGTCTCGCTTATTAAACAATTCCCTCCTTAGCCTTTCCCTATCTCTGTATGCCTTAACTCTTTCAATTTTTTCCCTGATAGAATTCAGCTGAGATCTGCTTATCCTTATATGCCTAAAGTGTATTATGTCCTCTTCTCTGTTCAGTTCTCTAAAAGAAGATGCTTGGTAGAATTTCGTGGAAAAGTATCCCAAAAGTCTTTTGAGAACCACTTCTGGAATGCCTATTTTCCTTTCATCAGGTTCTGCACGCACCAGAACATCAAGGTCGCTTTTAAGCTTGGCTAAAACCCTCGGATTGGCATCAAACATGCAAACCAAAACCCTGTCGTCAATTTCAAGAAACTCTCTGACCAGTTCTTTGTCTTCAGGGTTTAGTGGATGTCGGTGATTGCGATTGCTGTCTATAAGCATTAACTCTGTCTCTTCATACTCTGGAACCAATAAAAGCTTTCCTTGAACTTCAGGGTTTATCTCAAAAAGGTCTCCAAGGTTTTCTTCCTCTTCCCGTTGCGTTCTCAGTGTTTGCAGTATGGTTTCCAGATTGTTTGCCTTTGTGCCAAACACAAATAAGCTTTCTACTGGAGTAGCCCAGTCCCTTACTTGCCTGTATGTTTCTTCATCTACCTGAGAGTTTCCATACAAGATTTCCAGCCTTCTCCTGAGGTTCTTAAAGGGTTCAATCCTCACTCCTCTTCCTATACTTTGAAGCACAAACTTTTTGGCATCCTCTCCCTTCCCTATGTTTATAAAAGCTATCACATTAGGACGGTTAGAGTCCCACCCTTCATAAAATGCCCGAGAACCCATCAAAATGTTTATGTCTTCATCCTCGTTTAGCCTTGCAAACACGCTTTCGTCTTCAAACCTCTCAACTACCTCATACCCTTCCAGCTTTTCCTTTAGCCACTGGGTTATATCTCCTATCTTCATCAGGGCAAAGGGTCTATCTCCAGATTTGAGTTTGAAAAGTAGCTCCTGTTTGCTGTGCGGAATTTGAACCACTTCTATGGTTCCAGTGCTTTTGGAGTTAAACACACTCTCAAGCACGTCTTCAAAAGTTATCTCCCTCAGTAGGTCTAAAAACTCTCCGCTAAGCCTTACGCTTCCAACTTCAAACTGAAAGTTTGCGTTTTCTAACTCTTGGATGATTTCGTCCTTTGCCCTCTGAAAGTCGCTGTCCTGCACCTCTCCCTCCGATATGCGGGCAAGCTCTCTGAAAAACAGTTCCATGTCCGAGTCCTCAGTATTGACAGAATTTACCAAAACCAAAAGCAAGGGCTTATGGTAGGGAACCTTGTCTTTTACCTTTTCCCTTGCTTTTATAAGACCTGTAAGGAGAACAAAGATTTTCAAAAGTATCCTTTGTTTTTCCTCTGGAGAGAAGTCTTCCTTTCTGCTAAAACTCCTTAGGGCTTCGCCTGATACATATATGTGTTTGCCATAGCCTCTTCTGACAAACTCTGCTAAATTAAACTCATAGGCACAGGTTTTAAAGTCAATCTCCTCTGTGAAGGTAGCGGAAAAGTCAAACCTAAAGCCATTCTTACAAAGTATGTTGAAAATAGCCTGTCTTTTACTTTCCCCTCTGTCTCCTTTGTGGGCTTCGTCCAAAATCAAATACCAGTTCCCATCGCTTAGATAGTTCCTAAAATCTATCCTTCTTTCACTTTGCTCTGTGTCAAAAAGGTCCGCCCTGTAGTAAAACACGGGAATGCCAGTGGGCTTGTAAAGGCTGGTTTTTACCTTTTCATACTCTCTTAGTTCATAAAGTTCAAGCTTTCCACTGGGCATTCTGCCTTCGTTAAACTCCTCAACATGCCTTTTGAACTGCCCTATCAAATCATCCCTGTGCGTTAGAAATAGAATATCCTTCTGTGGAATAAGTTTCAGCTTCATAAGACTGCTTAAGAGTTCAATAAGCTTCACTATCACAAGAGTTTTCCCAGAACCCGTAGCCATCCAAAAACTCATACGGTTGATTATCTGATAGTAAGGGAGTCCATTTTCATAAACCTTAAACCCACCCTCTTGGTAAAGATCTACAAGCCTTTCATCTATAGGGAAACTTTTGGGTAGGATATTTCTATAAACATTCTCAAAAAACTCCTCCTTACTGCCTCCACATTTGCCATAAAAGTAGTAAAGCCCTTTTATGGCATTTCTTAAAGCGGACTCCTGATAGTCAAAAAGCTTCTTTTTACTTGAGAATGTGGAAAGGTCAATAGCATACCACTCGTCAGGAACAGTCTCCAGTAGTTCTAACTTTGTTTTTAGGTGTAAGTTTGGCACAGGCATGCTTACCACCAAATCAAAGGTTTTATTAGTTTGTAGTCAAGTTGGGCTAAGCTAACTGAAGTCCCATCCTCAAACTCTACGCTATCTTTGGTTATTCTCTTTATCCACTTGCCCAAAAGGTTAGAGAGAGTTTCAGCTATGTCTATGTTGTCATACAGCTTGCTTAAGTCCACTCTCACATTGCCTTTTTCATAATCCAGCTCCAGGGCATCTAACATCTTCTTATCTCTCATAAAGATATACTGCTCATATATGCCCTTTCCCTTGATTGCCAATGGGTCAAAGTCCTCATAAACTACTTTGGCAAGAGTGTCTTCAAACTGTTCAAGTTCGTAGTATTTAAAGAACCCACCTGCATTCCTTTCGTTGTATTTGTCCTTAACATCTTTTTCCTTAGAAATTCCTGACTTATCGTAGGCTAAAACCTTTTTCATTCTTGGTAAAACCACAGTCCAAAAGTGCTCCCCCATCTCCACACCAATCCATTTTCTCTTAAGCTTATGGGCTACCGCCGTCGTTGTCCCACTTCCCAAAAAGAAGTCCATAACCAAGTCGCCTTCGTTGGATGTGGATTCTACTACTCTTTTAATAAATATTTCTGAGTTTTCTGTATCAAACCCCCATGTTTTTGAGTAGCCTTGATAATCAGTCCAAACATCTTTTAATGGCTCTTCATATGTGTATAAATACCATTTGCCATCTTCAAATTTTAATCTCCCTTCCATCAAATATCTATCTATCTCTTCTTGCTTTATTCCCCACTTTCTCCCTTTAGGAGACCAATATTCTTTCCCATTTATAATTCTAAAATCTTGGTAGTTTTTATCTTCGGTAGGTAAAAAAGGTTCATATTTAGATGGTTGTTCTTTTTTTCTGTAAATCAGATTAAATTTTAACTTATCCGTCTTGGAGAAGAAAAACAAACTTTCCACTTCTTCAGAGAACTTCTTTATATGAGTCATTGTCTTGTAGAACTCTTTTGATTTTGCTATTTTTATCTCATTCCTAAAATTCTCCTCTCCAAAAATCTCATTCATCAAAAGCCTAACATACATATTGCCGTTGTAATCGCATCTAACAAAAATGCTCCCCCTTTCGTTTAAAAGCTCCTTTGCAAGCCTTAGCCTATTCTCAAGCATCGTAATCCAAGTGGAGTCCTTATACTTCACAATGTATAAATAGTCTGCGTCTTGCTCCTTGTTAAAGGGTGGGTCAATGTATATGGTTTGGACTTTTTCTCTAAACTTATTCAATATCGTATTCAATGCCTGATAATTCTCACTCTTTATAAGCCATCCATCCAAAGCTTGGTCTAAGTTATCAAAAAGCCCAATTATCTCAAGTTCTAAATCCTTGAAGTATTTAGTATCAACAGGCAAAAACTGATATTCTTCTGATAGCCTATCTTCCTCCAGAACATCTTCCACCCTAAAGCTGTCATCCACTATGCCTAACTCTTTCCACTCCCTTATTTGTTCTTGCAAGTTTGGATGATTGAGAATTTTCCTTATAACTTCCAAGCCCTCTTCGCCGTGCTTGGCTATTCTATCTAAGGTAATGACATAGTTGGAGTTTATTACAAACTTTGGTTTGTTCCATATCTTTACAAGTTCCTCCTCAAATTGGGCTACAAGGTCTATAAGCTTGTAAGCTATATTTCTCAAAATGTTGAGTTTGTCTATTCTTTCCTTTGGCCAGTCTTCTGTGCCATCCACAAGGTATTGGTAAAGCCAAAGCTTAAACTGTTCTTTTAGAAATTCCCTTGCGTTTTTGTTTATGAAGTAATCCACCTCCGATTGTTTTTCAAAAATCCTAAAGGCGTTTTGTAGTTGTTCCTCGGAGACCCTTAGCCCTGCCTTCTTTAGGTTCTTAAGTATTTCTTCTGTATTCGTTTTTCGCCCTTTTTCTGAATATTTAACTTTAAAGACTATCACTCCGTTTTCAATGTCCTGAAGTTCGTATATTACTTCCCTTTTTTCGTTGTTCTTCTTATACTCTACCTCCTCCGCATCAAAGAAAAACCTAAGCCCGTCAAACTCTACTGGCATGCTTCTAAACACCCTGTCGGTCTTTACATAGTAAAGGTTTTTCGTCTTCCAAAATAGCACCACGTCTTCATCGTCTGTGTATATCTTCTCATAAACATTGTTGTGGAAGGGAGTTTGATTGAAAAGGATTGCTCCGCTTTCAGAGATGTATCGCTTGAAAAAGGTGTATAGCTTGTCATAGAGTTCTTCTTCAAAATCTGGATATCTCGCCCTTACTTTTAAAATCTCTTCATCTATCTCTTCCTTTACCTTCTCGTAGTATTTGGATTTGATGCGTAAAAGGTTTATGTAGCCACCCTTCCCTTCTATTTTGACTTCTCCCACGAATAGGTCTCTCAGGATCTGGTAAAACCGCTCCTTTTTGTTCTTCATGTTGTTTATGATTATACCTTATTAGTAAAACCTCGTAAGCCCTTTGAAGGCCAAAGTGGCGTGCTTTCTACTCCCTCTTATGTGGAAAGGTTCAGAAACAATCTCAGCAAAGAACTTCCGAGGGTGCCCATCCTTGACAGCTTTAGGGAAATCTCAAAGCTTGGAAGGGAGTTGGCGGGCTTGCAACTTGCCTATCAGCGGTATGTATGGGCGGTGGTAATGAAGGAGGAGAAGGAAGAACTTCCCGAGTATTCCAATCTGACCATAACCGCAGATGAAAATGCCCTTAAGGAGTATGTGGAGAGGGTAAGGCTTGATAAAGAAAGCAGGGAAATCATAATCAATGGAAAGGTCATAGTAAAAGACATCCCAGAATTTGCCCTTGAGTGTAAGGTAGGAAACTATCCACCTATCAGATGGATAAGTGAGTATTTAGTGAGAGAAGAAGATAGGGACACGGGCATTGTTTGGGACCCAATGCTAAGGGTAGAGGAGTTTATTGATATCGTGAAAAAGCTTATTGCGTTCTCAGAGAGGTGTTTGGAGATAAAGGAACAGCTGAGGGAGGTTTATGAGGGTTCTACTCCAGTGAAAACTGGGTGAACCACGGTTTGTATTCCATCACCTGCTGGAAGGTATAGGGGCATTCCTGAGGGAAATCCTTTTCTGTGGGAAGCCTACCTTTGAAGTAAGTTAAAACCAAAGTTTTGTTTTTAGGGTTCTCAAACCAATCCACTAATGCCCGAACTGCCGCTTTCCACGCCCAACGCAAAGTTTCACTATCTTGGGCTTTTACCCTCAAGGAGGGGTTATCTTCAAAAATATACTCCAGTTCTCTCCTTGCATTTGTGATTGTTTCTATCCAATCGTAGCCTATTTCTGGCCCATATCTGAAATTCTCCCACTTGTAAAGATGTTCCATTATTGTGGACATATGGCTCCTAACGCTTTTAAACAGGCTTTTTCCCATATCCTCTATCTCCTCCAGAAGGTTCTCCCAGTCCACAAGTTCCAACTCTTTGTTTTTCAAAAGCCTTAGGTTTTCCTGCACCCAAAGATAAAAGTCTTTTTCATACAGTTCCTTTAGGCTTTGGGCTTTTAGTTCCATGAGTTTTAAATATAAACCCTTCCCTGAAGATGCCTTAAGATATCTCTGGCTTTCACATCATCATCCCAATCCCTACCTTTCTCCTCCCACACCTTGTAAAGAACCGAAAAAAGCAATCTGTGCCCCTCAAAGTAAAAATCCTCCTCACGAAGATGTTCAAGGACGGTAGGAATGCTTTCAGGGTCCTTTATCATCGCACCCAACACCGCCCTCTCCGCCAACTCATCAAAAGGATACTCAAACTCCACCATAAGGTTTATTTTAGCTTTCTCTGGGTTAACTAACTTTGAAACTAAAAAGGGAGACTTAGTTAACCCTCTTTAGACGGTTAACTAACTTGGCATCCAAGAGAGTAGAGTTAGTTAACCCAAGGTTGCAGTTAACTAAGTCCCTTCTTTTTGTGCCTGAGTTAGTTAACCCTCTTTAGTCGGTTAACTAAGTTTTCATCTTTTTAGCCCGAGTTAGTTAACCCGCCATGTGGTTAACTAAGTGTTTCTCCCAGCCCGCAGACTTAGTTAACCCGCCCGCAGTAATTTTTCTTTTTTTCTTTTTCTCTCTTTTCTCTTAGAACGAAAAAAAAGCTTTCTCTATTCACCAGCAAGTTTTCGTAAGAAAACTTGCAGAGATAAACGAAGTTTATCTCTCATCTCTAAAAGAATATATACTCTATAAAAATATGCAAAAATCATACCAAGTGCGTCAAAGCCTTGCGGTTCAAGGGTTTGATGGCTTTCCCGCATGTCCGAGGGTCGGACAAAAAGGATTAGAAACCCGGACAAAAAGGATTAGAACCCGGACAAAAAGGATTAGACCACTGCCATCCTACCCCTTTCAAGTGCTTGAAACACAATGGCTTTAGAAGGGCACTTTTCTGGTTTTCTTTAGGGACGGAGTGAGGGTTTGGGTTTTTAGCGAAAAGTCATCTACTCCTGTAGACGGATTAATAATTATTTGATAATTATTCTCATTTAGCCAGTAATTCATGGGTATTGGGCTATAGAGGGGGGAAGTGAAAGCTTATTGCTGGCTATCTTTCTTATCTTTTCCTTTCCTCTTACGTTTGCTTTCTCTGGAAGCTTTTCTGAACTCCTCAATAAACTCTTGAATTTCTTTGTCCAGCTGCCTCTGGAGTTCTATAGCCCTTATTCTTAAGGTTTCTGTTTGGTAGCGTTCAAGGATGACGGTGTCTTCTTCAAAGCGGTAGCCCTTGAGGAAGCCCACTTCTACGAGTTCATTGAGTGCCATCTGGAGGTATTTTTTGGCTTGGGTTGGGTTAACTCTGGATATCCTTGCCCTTTCAAGGGCGGTCTCAATCTTTACCCTATTGATGGTGGAGTTTGCAGTTAAAAAAGCGTGCAGGTTGATAGCGGTAGGTCTTCTGAAAAAGAACGCAAAAGCGTAGTAATACCGCAAAGATGCATACTCTTCAAGGAACTTCATGAAATCCGCAGTTAAAACCACAGAGGTTCTCCCATCCTTCTCTATCTCAAACCCCTCAGCAATTACAAAGCCTACACTCTCTTTTTGATAGCGTATATCGTATCTACACTCTTTCAAAGCCTTTAAGGTCTTGCCCAGGTCCTTCCAGTTGGTGTTTTTCATAAGTCCAAGAAGCCTGTATGTCTCAATAGACAGCCTTAAGCCCGGAGTAGGGTCCAGCTTCTCCGCCTTCCCATACCGCAAAAGCCCAAGCAAACACCGCCATGCGGAGATAGTCAGCGGGTTCTCTATCCTGACTTGGGCGTATTCTGTGTTTATCAAAATCTCCTTCTCATGCAAAGATACAGGCGGAAACCTCAAAACATCAGCGGGCATTTCCACCGCATATTTCTCATCAAACTTCCCATGCATCCACATCCCAATCCTCATGAGGGAAATCCTCCTCAGGTCTATACTCCTTTACCCTTTTGGAGTCAGAGGAAGGGAGAGGCTTAAACATCGTCGTGTCCTTATCAAAGGCAAGCTTTATTATGCCTGTGGGACCTTGGCGCTGCTTTGCCACGATAATCTCTGCCAGTCCTTCTTCCTCTGGTGGTGGGTGCTTTTTGTAAACCTCAGGTCTGTGGATGAAAAGTATCAGGTCCGCATCCTGTTCAATCTGCCCGCTTTCTCGCAAGTCTGCCAGCTGCGGGCGCTTGTCGCTTCTTTGTTCAACCTGACGGGAAAGCTGTGCAAGGGCTATCACAGGAACCTCAAGTTCTTTAGCAAGGGCTTTTAAGTTCCTTGAGATTTCTGCAATCTCTTTTTGACGGGTAGCGGATCTGTAGGGAGTTCTAAGAAGCTGAAGATAATCCACAAAAATTATCTCTACGCCCTTTTCTTGTTTTAGTTTTCTGCTTCTTATCATCAGTTCTGTGGTGGAAAGGCTGGGGCTGTCATCTATGTAGATGTCCTTTGAAGAAAGCTCCAAAGATGCATTCACAATTTTTTCCCAATCCTCATCCCTCACCAATCCCTGTCTTATGTTCTGAAGAGGTACTCCTGAAAACATAGAAAGCATCCTCAACGCCAGCTGCTTTTTGCTCGTCTCTAAAGAAAAAATTGCCAAAGGCACCTTCTTATTCAAAGCGAGATGTAAAACTATAGACAGCATAAAACTGCTTTTGCCCATCCCAGGTCTTGCGGCCACCACCACAAGGTCCGAGGGTTGAAATCCTGCGGTTAGCCTGTCAAGGTCTACAAAGCCCGAGGGTAAACCACTTGCTACCCCTTCGCTATTCCTTGCACTATCAATAATCGCCAAACTCTCAGCAATTGCATCCTTCACGTGCGAATACTCTACTTGGTTTTTCTGGGCTATCTCATGCCTCAGCCCCGCTTTTTCCTTCACCCTCTTTATTGCCTTAAAAAGCCTCTGTCCCTCCGCCGCCTCTTGGGCTAAGGCATAGACCCAATCCATGCTAATCCTGCCCTGTAGTCCAGACTTTTCCAAATAATCCTTCAACACCGTATCATCCCAGTCTTTGCCTTTCTCCTTCCATACTTTACAAAGCAGAGAAAACAACTGCCTGTGAGTTTCAAAGTAAAAGTCCTCCTCACGAAGATGTTCAAGAACCGTAGGAATACTTTCAGGGTCCTTTATCATAGCACCCAATACCGCCCTCTCCGCCAACTCATCCACGGGATACTCAAACTCCACCATGAGGGTTATTTTAGTTTTCTCAGGGTTAACTAACTCTCAAGGTAAAAATGAAGACTTAGTTAACCCTTTTTAGCGAAAAGTGGTCTACTCCTGTAGACGGATTAATAATTATTTGATAATTATTCTCATTTAAGTTCTGAAGATAGCCCTCCTCTTTACTGTTCTTTGGAGGAAAATCCTCCTCTCCTCCTGCAAGGGAGCGTAGGACAGGGTAAGGAATTCTAAAGTGTTACTTCCCTTAGAGGCTGGGGACGGTCCAGAGTATGTCAACTTTTCAGGTTCATGATCGTATAAATGACGATAAAGGAGACTAACCATCTATAGACGTTTTCATACTTAGCATTCTAAGAGAACCTTTTGCTAATTATTAACCAACCCAGTCTATGGTTGCCAAAAGCTGACCTCTTCCTTAGGGCTGTTCTAAAAATTTACAAGTTCCGTGAGCTTCTCTTGTAAAGGACTCTCAAAGTTAAAATTATATTTTGGTGGGGGGCTTGAGGATGAAATTAACACTAAAACAGCTTGAGACACATCTTTTCAAGGCGGCAGACATACTGAGAGGAAAGATGGACGCCAACGAGTATAAGGAGTATATCTTTGGCATGCTCTTTTTGAAGAGGCTCTCCGATGTTTTTGAGGTAAAAAGGGAGGAGCTAAGAAAGAAATATAAAAGCTATGGTTACTCAGATGAGAAAATAGACGAACTCCTTGAGGATCCACAAGTATACGAAGACACCTTTTTTGTTCCGAAAATAGCACGATGGGAATACCTTTTGAACCTAAAGGAGGATGTGGGAAGCCAGCTAAATAAAGCACTATCCGCTATAGAGGAGGCAAACCCAGAGCTTGAGGGAGTTTTAAAACACATAGACTTTAACGCCCAAAAGGGGAAAACACGTCTAAAAGACCAACAGCTTATAGACTTGATCCATCACTTTAACAAGTATCGGCTTACCAACGAAGATTTTGAGTTCCCGGACCTTTTGGGTGCAGCCTATGAGTATTTGCTTAAAGAGTTTGCAGACTCTGCAGGCAAAAAGGGAGGAGAGTTTTACACGCCTCCGGGAGTTAAAAAGCTTATGGTTATGCTTGTTAGACCACAGGAAGGCATGAGCATATACGACCCAACGGTGGGTTCTGGTGGTTTTCTCATTTCTGCCCGGCAGTATGTGGAGGAACAAGGACAAGACCCCACCAAATTATCCCTTTATGGGCAAGAGCTTAACGGTCTTACTTGGTCCATTTGCAAGATGAACATGATCCTTCATGACATACCTGACGCCAACATAGAAAACGAAGACACACTAACCAACCCAAGGTTTGTGGAGAATGGCTATGTAAAGCAGTTTGATATAGTCCTTGCCAACCCACCCTTTTCCCAAAATTACAGCCGGGCTAATATGAAATTTCCAGAACGGTTTAAGTACGGCTGGACCCCGGAAACTGGCAAGAAGGCAGACCTGATGTTTTTACAGCACATGATCGCAAGCTTAAAGGAAGATGGTACCTTAGCAACAGTTATGCCCCACGGTGTTCTCTTCCGTGGAGGTGTAGAAAAGGAAATAAGAAAGCAGATCGTAGAGGAAGACCTAATCACCGCCATAATTGGCTTGCCCGCCAAACTTTTTTACAATGTAAGCATACCCGCCTGCATAATAGTCATAAACAAAAAGAAACCCCCAGAGTTAAAAAACAAAATACTTTTTATAAATGCAGGGAGGGAATACGGAGAAGGAAGAAACCAAAACTACTTACGACCTCAGGATATAGAAAAGATCGCCACAGTTTTTCACGAAAGGAGAGAGATCCCCAAATATTCACGGCTTGTTTCCATTGAAGAGATAAGAGAAAACGACTACAACCTGAACATAAGGAGGTATGTGGATAATTCACCAGACCCAGAGCCGGAGGATGTCTATGCCCATCTCTTTGGAGGTGTGCCAAAAAGGGAATTGGAAAAATACAAAGGGCAAATGCAAAAGTTTAACTTTTCCCCAGACAAGCTTTTAAAGGCGAAGGACGAGCATTACATGGAGTTTATCCAAGATCTAAAGGAAAAAAGCCAAATAAGGCAGATAATAGAGCAAGACCAAGAGGTGGAAAAAGTCATTTCAAGGCACAAAGAGGAGTTAAAAACATGGTGGCACCAAGTAAAGCCCCAAATTGAAAACTTCCCCCACAAGACCAACAAAGTTCTGTGGGACTTCAAAGGCACAGCTTTAGCGGAGCTAAAACAAAGGCTTTTACCTCTTGGAGTTTTGGACGAGTTCCAGATCGCAGGCATATTTGCCAATTGGTGGGAAGATTTAAGGTATGAATTTAAAAGCGTAGTCTCCAGCGGTTGGGACAGAAATCTGGTGGATGAAGAGGACCTAAGAGAAAAGTTCTTTAAAGAAGAAATCCAAGAGATAGAAGAGCTAAACCAAAAATTGAGCGAGCTTGAGGGAGAACTGAACGAGATTTTAGAAGAGGTGGAAGATTGGGACGAAGAAGAGCAGGGAGAAAAGACCCTCAAGAATGTAAAGGGCTATTTAAAGGAGATGCTAAAGGGCATAAAAGACTCCCAAACCGCCCAAGAGATAAAAGGGCTACTTTCAAGAATTGAAGAAAAAGAAAGAGAGATACAAGCCATCAAAAGGGCACTAAGAGAAAAATCCGCAGAGATTGAACAGGGCTTGGAAGCAAAAAGACAACAGCTAACGGAAGATGAAGCAAAGGAGCTAATCATAGGCAGGTTTTACCGGGTTATAGAGTCTTACCTTGAAAAGGAGTTAAACAACGAAAAGAAGGCACTTATAAAAATCTTTGAGAACCTTTGGGACAAATACAAAACTTCTTTGGAGGAGCTAAAAGAAGAAAGAGACCAAGAAGTGAGAAAGTTGGAGGAGTTTTTGGCAGGACTTGGATACTACGAAAGAGCGTTTTTGACAGATAAGGATGATTTTGTGTAAAGTGAAAACCGTTTTTACTTTATGCGAAGGTGTGGGAGGCTTTGGCTATGGCAGATGATAAGAAGCAGAAAGAACCAAAGGGATTGCCAGAAGAGTGGGAAGTGGTGAGATTGGGAGAGGTGATTGAGGAAACTTATCCAGGTGAGTGGGGTGATAATCCAACTGATGACAAGAATATTTTTCCTGTTTTTAGCACTCTTGCTATTGATTATGATGGTAGAATAGATTTCACAAAAGCAGTTCCCAGAAAATTAAACAAGAAAAAAATTGAAAAATTGAAACTGAGAAAAGGCATGATTTTAATAGAAAAATCTGGAGGAAGCACGGACACGCCAGCAGGAAAAGTGGCAATTTTAAAACAAGATTTTGAAGGGACATGTTCTAATTTTATTCAAATTTTAAAACCTAACAATAGTATTTGTGATAGCTACTATCTGTTTTACAGATTGTTATACAACTTCAAAAACAATCTTGTTGGGAAATATCAACAAAAGACAACAGGAATTATCAATTTTATATTGAAAGAATATTTTAATGAGTATATCCCCCTCCCCCCACTCCCCGAGCAACGCAAAATTGCCCAAATCCTTGAGACTGTTGATAACGCCATAGAAAAAACCGAGAAGATCATAGAAAAATACAAACGCATAAAACAGGGCTTGATGCAGGATTTACTCACCAAGGGCATAGATGAAAAGGGCAACATCCGAAGCGAAAAAACGCACAAATTTAAAGACTCTCCACTTGGCAGAATACCAGAAGAGTGGGAAGTGGTGAGATTGGGAGAGATACTTAAATATGAACAACCGCAAAAATACATTGTCATATCTGATGAATACGACGAAAAAAGTGGCATCCCTGTATTGACTGCAGGAAAAACCTTTATTTTAGGCTATGTAGATGAGAATGAAGGAATATGCAACGATTTACCAGTAATACTTTTTGACGATTTCACAACGGAAAGTAGATTTATAGATTTCCCATTTAAAGTAAAGTCATCAGCAACAAAAATTTTAAGAGCAAAGGATGAGAGTATTGATCTGTTTTATGTTTATAATGCCCTAAAGCTTATAAGGTTAAAGCCCAGTAGCGATCATAAAAGATTTTGGATATCCGAGTATTCAAAAATGCCTATCCCCCTCCCCCCTCTCCCCGAGCAAAAACGCATTGCGGAAATTCTCTCACAAATAGACCAAGCCATAGAAAAAGAAGAAAAATACAAACAAAAGCTTGAAAGGTTAAAAAAGGGACTAATGGAGGACTTGCTTACGGGTAAAGTTAGGGTTAATAAATTATTGGAGGGAGAAAATTATGGGATGGCTTGATGAAGAGCATCAGGTGGAAAATTCCTTTCTTGCACAGCTTAAAAGGCTTGGGTGGGAAATATACAGGCAAAACAAAGAAGACCCAGAGGATACAAAGGAAATCACAGGCTTTAATGAAGACCTTGAGCCAATTTATGGCACTACCAAAAAGTTTAGGACCACCTTCCGAGAGGTGATCCTTGAGGATGTTTTAAGGCAGTCCATCAAAAGGATAAACCCATGGATAGAGGAGGACCAAATAGATTATGTGGTTAGAAGACTAAAAGAACCACAGGCTAATTCACTTTTGGAAGCCAACAGAGAAATTCACGAGCTACTTCTTGAGAACATACCAGTATCTGAAAATAGAAAAACAGGAGAAAAAAGCCCGTCGGTTTATATCATAGACTTTAAAAACCCAGAGAACAATTCTTTTATAGCCATCTCCCAGTTTAAGGTGAATGTTCCCGGAACAGAAAAGCACATAGTCCCAGATATTGTCCTGTTTGTAAATGGTTTGCCCCTTGTGGTGGTTGAGTGTAAATCTCCATCCAGGGCAGACCCTATTGGAGAAGCCATAGAACAGATTTTTAGATACTCAAACAAAAGGGAAGAAAAGGAAGGAAACGAAAAGCTTTTTTGGTATAACCTTTTCAGCGTTGCAACCGCAAGATATACCGCCAAGTATGGCACCATTACAAGCGATTATGAGCATTTTGTAGAGTGGAAGGACCCATACCCCTACTCCCTTTCGGACATAGACCCAACCGCAACCACCATTACAAGCCAGCAGATCTTGGTCCAGGGTATGCTAAACAAGAATACACTTATTGAATTGCTTCATACCTTTACCATCTTTAAAGATAACATTAAGATAGTTCCACGATACCAGCAATACAGGGCGGTAAAAAAGATCATAGAGCGTATAAAGAATGGAAAAACTCCAGAAGAAAAGGGCGGAATAGTTTGGCATACGCAAGGTTCCGGAAAGTCTTTGACTATGATGTATGTGGTTAGGGCTATGTTCCACGATGAAGAGCTGAGAAAATACAAGGTTGTTTTTATTACCGACAGAAAGGATTTAGAGAGGCAACTTGAGGGCGTTTCAAAGGGTGTGGGCTTTACTGTCCATGTTGCAAAAAGCGTGGAACATTTAAAGGAACTTTTAAGGACAAACACCCCAGACCTTGTTATGGGCTTGGTGCATAAATTCCAAGAGAGGGAACTAAAAACCCCGTTTCCTGTGCTTAACGAATCTCCCAACATCTTGGTTATGATTGACGAAGCCCATCGGAGCCAGTATAAGTTTTTGGGTGCCAACCTGAGACGTGCCCTACCCAACTCAGTAAAGCTTGCCTTTACAGGCACTCCCATAGAAAAGACAGAAAAGACCTTTGGAGACTACATAGACAAATACAGCATAAGGCAGGCGGTAGAGGATGGCGTAACCGTTGAGATCGTCTACGAGGGAAGGGTGCATGGTGCGGAAATTTCCGACGAAGAGTCTGCCAATAGAAAGTTTGAGGATGTGTTTAAGGAGATTTCTGAAGATGAAAGAAGGCTTATTCTCGGTAAATACACATGGAAGGCATACCTTGAGGCAGAGCAGGTAATAAGGGACAAGGCTAAGGATATGATAGAACATTACATAACCCATGTTTTTCCAAACGGGCTTAAAGCACAGGTGGTGGCGGTCTCCCGCCTTGCAGCAATTAGGTATAAAGATGCCCTTGAGTTAGCCCTAAAGGAGAAAATAAAAGAGCTTGAGGAAAAAGGAACAAACTTAGACCTTGAAACCCTAAAAAGGCTAAAGGTTGCGGTGGTGATCTCCGCATCTCCCAACGACGACCCAAATATTTACAAAAAGGAATACACCGACGAAAACGAGCACAAAAAGAACATAGCAAGCTTTAAACTACCCTTTGGAGCAGTTACTCAAGATGGGCTAACCGGTGATGTGGGTATTCTTGTGGTTAATAACATGCTAATAACTGGCTTTGATGCTCCCATTGAGCAGGTGATGTATCTTGATAACATCCTTAAAGGCCACAACCTTTTGCAGGCAATTGCAAGGGTCAATAGGGTTTATAACAAAAACAAAAGCTGTGGCTTTGTGGTGGATTATGTGGGAGTTCTGAAACACTTAGAAGAAGCCCTTGCCATATACGCCAGCGAAGATATACAGGAGATTACCCAGGTGGTAAAAAACAAAAGCAAAAGCCTTGACGACTTAAAATCTTCGCACCGCTTAATAGAGGAGTTTTTTAGAAAGTATGGAATTCCGAATTGGAGGCAGGACATAGATGAATGCGTTGACCTTTTGGTGGATGAAAAGATAAAGGATGAGTTTATAAATCTATTTAGAAGGTTCAGCAGAGCGTTGGATGCGGTTCTGCCAGACCCAAGGGCTTTGAAATATGTCTCTGACCTAAAAATTCTCGGCTACATAAAGGAATCTGCGAGAAACCGATACAGGGACGACAAGCTAAGCCTAAGGGATGCCAGCAAAAAGATAAGGGAGATCGTAGAGGAGCATCTACTATCGCAGGGCATAGACCCCAAGGTTGCCCCCACTCCCCTTTTTGATGATGCCTTTTTGGAAAAGCTAAAGGCAAAGCCACTGAAGGCAAAGGCACAGGAGTTGGAGTATGCCATTTTGGAACACATTGAAAAACACTACGAAGAAGACCCAGAGTTTTATGAAAGATTTTCCGACAGGTTAAAAAGGGTTTTGGAAGAATACCGAGAGAATTGGGAAGAGATAGTCAAAGAACTTGAAAAACTAAGAGAAGATATGAAGAAAGGAAGGGAGGCAGAAAACACCTTTGGTTTGAACCCAAAAAAGGAAATGCCATTTTTTGGAGTGCTTAAGATGTCCCTTTTTGGCAAAGAACCCATTGAGAACCTGACGGAGGAAGACATAGGTCTTCTTTTGGACTTAACAAGAGATGTGCTTAGCATACTTGAGAGGGAAATTACAATGGAGGATTTTTGGGACAATTACAACAAGATAAAGCGGGTTAGAGGTTTTATAATGAACAACGTTTTGTTGCCCAAGGGAGCACAAAGGAAACTTTTGATGGAAAAGAGAAGCGAAATAGTCCAAAGAATAATGGAGCTTGCCTACCATATATTTGGGAGAAAAACAGATGCAACCTGAGATTCACAAGATCATAAGGACAGATAGAAAGACTATAGCTCTGCAGATCACAGAGGATGGCAGGCTGATAGTTAAGGCACCTTTGAAGGTTAGCGACGAGAAGATTATGGAGGTGGTCCTAAAGCACAAAAAGTGGATAGAAAGCAAAATAAAAGAGCTTCTCTCTCGGGATCCAAAGGCGGGCAAAAAGGAGTTCGTTAATGGCGAAAGCTTTTTGTATCTTGGGAGGTTCTACAAGCTGTACATAGTGGAAAACCAAGAGGAGCCAATAAAGTTTGAAAACGGCTTTTTCCTTTCCAAAAAGTTCCTACCCTATGCCCGAGAAGTCTTTATAGCTTGGTATAAAGAGGCTGCTTTGGAAAAAATCTCCCAAAGGGTAGAGTTTTACGCAAAAAAAGCAGGCTTTAAGTATGGAAGGATAAGAATAACAGATGCACAAAAGAGATGGGGGTCCTGTTCAGGCAATAATCTTAACTTCTCTTGGAGGCTCATTATGGCACCTCTTTCGGTTATAGACTATGTGGTAGTCCATGAGCTCGTCCATTTAGAAGAAAAAAACCACAGCAAGAGCTTTTGGACAAAGGTCAAAGTGTTAATGCCCGATTACCAAAAGCATCACCAGTGGTTAAAGGAAAATGGACATCTATTGAGGCTATGAATACCGAAATATTTCCTTGGAGTAATTTTCACTCAACGTATGGTTAACTAAGCTATCAAGGTAAATAAAGCTACTTAGTTAGCCAAGGGCTGTTCTAAAAGTTCCTAATCAAGATGTCCCTCAACACGGTTAACTAAGTTTGTGCTTTTTGCATAAGAGTTAGTTAACCGTCTACTAAGGGTATGGGATAGGATAAGGAAGCAGTTAATTCCTTCATCCGCTGGGGGAAAGTCCCTATCAGAGGGGTTTTTAGAATAGCCTCTCCTGAGCTCCAAGGATAGCAAAATAGATGATTGAAACAGGGGCAAGGTGCCCCTGCCGAGGGTCTAAGGTGTGATGGGGGCGGGGGAACCTCAGACCCTCAAACTTCCTTACGAGTTTTACCTGCATATATTTTCTACCTTAAAGTCTACAAGCTTGTTATCTCTTGTTATAAGGATCTCACCATTGCAAGGAAGTTGTGGATTAGGAATTCTACAATCAATTCTGTATCCGCTGTAAAGACTTGTAGTTCTACCATAAGATCTGCAGCTCCTATACAACGACAATCTGGTTCCCCAATCTATACTATACACAGTGAGGGCTCCAAAATCATTGGAGCTGCCGATGGAGTTAACACTATCTTGACATACTTTGAAATTGTCTATTTGTGTATACCCGGGACCTCTTGTAATAAGGGCTACTAAATCACATCCTCCGTCAGAATACATATAGATAGTCTCATACCGCATTTGTCCTATTACCTGCATAGAGGGTGTTTTAGAGCTTGCGGTCATCTTTATCATAGAAATAAGAGCATCTTCCGAAGCAGGCTTAGCTTGCATTTGTGCCTCTTTGATTTTTTCTTGAGCTTTTGCTAAAAGGTCGTTATCCACACCCTGTCTAAAGTAGAAAACATAAGGAACAGAAGTGATATTTGGTTTTCTATGCCGTTTATCCACCTCTACATAAACCATAAACTTTTCAGGACCGTCACAGTAAAAGGTATGTCCGTCAAACTCTTTAAGCCACACATCTACAGGTGGTGCAGTGGTTAATAATTTTGTGATTAACTCCTTGAGATCCTGTCCATCTGCTCTTTTGAAAGTTCCACCCTTTTGGTAGCAATAGTTCGCGGACTTTCTAAGATAAGATGTATCAAAGGGACCACATTCTCCTGCACTGTCTGTAGTTTTGTATGACCCATCAGGTAAGGTTTGAAGCTTTGCTTTTAACGTTTGAAGATACTCAAACAAAGAATTGGATGATTTTATTATGTCTCTATCTTCTATTTCAAAGGATGTTATCTTCGGTTCAGGAATGTGTCTAACTCTATTTACATAACAACCATAGTTAGTATAAAACAACCTTCCTATCCATCTACCTGGCATGGAGAAAAATATTTCTTTGCCGTCTTTCTCACACAGAGTAGGAGAGTCACTGTCACCTTCCCAAGCATATTTTAGAAAGCCTAAAAATCCCATCCTTTCTTCAGCAGGGATTTTTTCCTCAATCACGTAATTGCCACCAAATCCTTCTACCTTTTTAACTTTAACGAGATATGCTTTCCCTCCTAAAGCGTCGCAAATTTCTTTTGCGTTATAGATTGAGAAAGTTCCTGAATGGTTTTTTACAAGGAGAGTTTCCGTTTCAGAAGGGCTAACAAAGAAAAATTGATGTCTTGAGCCCGAATAAAATAACTCTCTGAGTGAACGTTGCTGTTTGTCGTTTTCCTGTCCGAAGCTTGGAAGGACTAAGGCTAAGCTAAGTATGGTTAGTAAGGACTTCTTCATCTCCGACCTCC
>OFEJ01000111.1_pt1 | contig 24900 bp, 21 predicted proteins | sample 1521051 | NCBI WGS metagenome assembly OFEJ01 (sample SAMN06268701, study PRJEB24108) | sediment metagenome | isolation source: Joseph's Coat, Yellowstone National Park, Wyoming, USA | place: USA:Joseph's Coat, Yellowstone National Park, Wyoming, USA | reverse complement strand
CGTGGGGGGGGGAGTCGGCGATAAAGGGAGCTACGCTGGGCTCGAGCCCACTGGGGCGGGGGTCTTCGAGGAAAACGCGCTGGAGCCGTGGCGCGACCTCGACGGCATGCCCCCTGCGCCGGTGAAGCCGGAGCACAACTCCGTGATCGCGATGCAGCCTCCGGGGCCGCCCCCGAGCGTGCCCTCGAGCGCGGGCTGGAGGGAAGTGATCGTAGTGCCCTACCGGCTAGCGGCCCTAGCGGGCGGCTACCTGGCCTCCGTCGCGCTCGAGCCCCCCGCGAGCGCCGGCAGCGAGCTGCTGCTGAACGTGAGCCGCTCCATCACGATCGCGACAGACCTCAAGGTGTACGCGGGCTTGAAGGGCGTCGGCGTCTTGAGCGGCGCGAGGGTGGCCAGCTACATGTTCCTGGGCTGGGAGGTGATCCCCGTGGTCCTAGCGATCGGGGCCCTCAACGTGGCTATGACGCTGCTCGGCAACCTGAAGGAGAGGACGCGGGAGATCTACGTCTTCACCGCCGTCGGGCTGTCGCCGCTGGGCTCCGCCCTCATGTACGTCACCGAAACCTTAACGTACGCCGTCGTGTCCGTGGTAGCCGGCTACGTGCTCGGCTTCGCTGCCAACCGAGCCTTAGCTGCGGCCGGCCTCCTGCCCTCCGCCTACGCCCTGAACTACGCTTCGGCGTTCATAGTCATCGCGTTCGCCGTCCTCATCGCTTCGGCCCTAGCGGCCTCGCTGTACCCGAGCATGGTGGCTGCAACTATGATAACGCCCTCGCTGGAGCGGAGGTGGAAGCCGCCGACCAAGCCTCGCGGGGACACGTGGGTGATCCCGATCCCGATCAGGTTCCCCTCGAGGGAGGAGGCGCTCGGCTCCCTCTTCTACATCTACGAGTACTTCACGGGGATGGGGAAGGAGCGGCCCTACTTCATCGTCCGCGAAGCGAGCCCGCCGAGCAGGGAGAACCCAACCGTGCGCGCTGTGGTCGCGCTCGCCCCGTACGAGCTGGGCGTGACGCAGGAGGCCGTCATCCAGCTGCTCGCGGACGACATCAGGGGGGTTTACACGTTCTCGCTGAAGCTGACGAGGCTGACGGGGTCCAGGAGCGTGTGGGAGGCTAACAACTACTACTTCATAGACGATGTGCGGAAGCAAGCGCTGATGTGGAGGACTCTGCCCCCGGAGAAGCGCGGCGAGTACGCGAGAAAAGTTGTTGGGGCGTAGCCGCCGCGCCAAGGGACCGAAGCAAGGAGGCTACTGGAGGCCCGTTCCTGAAGGGGGAATGGAGCGCTCTACCAGCGCTTTAGCATCGCATTGTGGGCTTTCGCGACTACGCTTCTGTCCTCCGGCGCTTCGAGCGCGAAGTGCAGGTCCCCGAGCTCGAGCAGGGGGAGGCCCAGCTCCTCCGCGAGCTCCCATGCGAGCTTCGGGGCTCCCCGGCCCACGAAGAAGAGCCTGCCGCCGCGCTGGGTGACGACCTTCAGGTCGGGCGGCGGGTCGGCGGCGACGACGCGGGTCCCGTCGGGCGGTCTCGAGCCCACGACAACGGTGCAGCCGGCGCCGAGCAGCGGCTTGAACGTGAGCGGGGGGAAGCGCTTCACGCCCAGCGAAGCCATCGCGTCGGCCTCCGCCAAGCCCACCAGCTTGAGCGGCCTGGCGTCGGGCACGAGGTTGGGGTCGGCGCTCATCAGGTAGGGGGACTCGGTCACGAGGTACAGCAGCTCGGCCCCGAGGGCTTTGGCGACGAGCGAAGCCGTGAGGTCGGAGGAGCCTCTCCCCATCGTCGTCGTGCGCCCGTCCGGCGTCGAGCCCGTGAAGCCCGCCACGACCACCGTGAGCCCCTTGGCGAGCAGGGGGCTCAGCGTGCTCCTCAACCTCGCGTAGCACTCATCGAAGAGGGGGCGCGCCTCGCCGAACCAGTCGTCCGTCACGACGCCGGCTTCGCCGCCGTCCAGCGAGACCGCCCCGACCCCCAGCCGCTCGAGCGCCTTCGCCAGCAGCGCGCTCGAAACCCTCTCCCCCGTCGCGAGCACCTCGTCCAGCAGCTGGGGGGATCCGCGCTCGACGTAGGCTTCGAACGCCCTCCTGCACCGCTCGATCCACCGCTCCGCCTCCCGCGAAGCCCCGAGCTCGGCCGCAGCCTCGCGCATGCGCTCCAGGGCGCCCTCCAGCAGGCGGGCGTCGCGAAGCTTCGCGGCCTCCAGCAGGGAGTCCGTCACGCCCTTCATCGCGGAGACCACGACGACCCGCGCTTTCAAGCCCGCCGCCAGCTGGGCGCAGCGCTCGTAGTCGCCGGCGCCCCTCAGCACCGACCCCCCCAGCTTGGCGACGATCACGGCCGCAGCGCGGGGCCGGCCCGCTTATAAACCTTGATCATAAATCACCGTGGCGAATTATTACCAAAACGCATAAAGCTGCCGAGGGTTAATGCAGCGCGTGGGCCCCCTCCTGAGGGAGGCTTTGAAGGTTGCCCTCGAAGGCCCGTTCACGGTCGCGGCCCTGGCCGAGAGGCTCGGCGTGACGCTCGGCGAGGCCGAGGCGCTCGTCGGCGCCCTGCTCGCGCACGACTACCTGAGGGAGGTGGAGCCCCGGCTGTGCGAAGCGTGCCCGCTGAGGGCTTCGTGCCCCGCCCCCAGGGCGGCTGGGGTGAAGCTCTACGAGGTCACTGAGAAGGGGCGCGCCCTCCTCCGCGCGCCTCGAAGTACACCTTGATCACGTCGCCGACCACGCTGACCGCGTAGCCCTCCCCCCTCAGCTTGCTCAGGGCTTCCACGATCTCGTCGTAGCTGAAGCCCTCCGCCTCGAGGTCGGGGACCAGCACGCGCCCCACCCCGTTGAAGTAGTCCCGAGCCGCCATGTTGAGTATGAGCACGGCGAGCTCCTCCACCCTCCTCGCGCGAGCCCTCGAGCTCATCGCTCCCAGGGGAACAGGGGGCACGCCTTCATAAAGACGCCGTAGTAGTCGGGCACCTCAACCATCTCGCTCGACCTCACGACGAGCACGGCCGTCTTCACCTCGCCCGCGCCCTTCGACTTCACCAGCTCCTTCGCTGCCTTGAGCGTGCTCCCCGTCCTCGCGACGTCGTCGACGATGAGCACGCGCTCGCCCCTCAGCTGGGGCACCTCGTCCCTCACGAGCGCCGGCACCGCGCTGAGCTCCCTAGGCGGCTTATCGTCGCTGTACTTCCTGAACTCGACCGCGTAGATCCTCTCCACCCCCAGCCTGGCGGCGATCGCCAGCGCCGGGTAGATGCCACCCCTCAGCACCGCAACGATCACGTCGACCCTCTCCCGCCGAACCTCCTCGGCGATCGTCAAAGCCAAACCCAGCACGTCCGACCAAGTTAGCTCGCCGACGGAAGCGGCCATCGCTCTTCAGCCGGCCAGAGCGCTCGGGGAAATAACCTTAGCGCCCTACCCGGCCGGCTTGGCAGAAAAGAAAATAGGCGCTGGCGCCCGGGTCCGCGATGCCGGTGGGAAAAACCTTAGTCATCGACTTCCACTGCCACGCGGGAACCGCCGAAAGGCTGCGGGAGCCTTGGACGACGAGAGCCGACCTGAGCGCCTACCTGGAGCGCGCGAGGGAGGCGGGGATCGATAGAACTGTTGTCTTCGCCATCACCTGCGACGATTACGAGAGAGCGAACGCGGAGGTGGCCGAGATCGTAGCCGAGCACCCAGGCAGGCTCATCGGGTTCGCCCGCGTGCAGCCGCGCGCGCTGCACCCGGGCCTCGAGCTGCACAAGATCCGCTTGCTGAAGCTGAACCCCGAGGAGGAGGCGCTGATCCTAGGGGAGAACGCCAGGAGGCTCCTACAGCTCTAGCGCGGGTTAGGGGAGCAAACGATTTAGAGCCCAGTCCTCCCGCCGCGCTCGTGAAGGTGTACTTAGCTGCTCCGATGCTCGGCGAGAGGACTGGCGCGGTGCTAGCTCTCGTGCGGGAGATCGCCGCGATGCTCGCCGGGATGGGGCACGAGATACTCACGCCGCACGTCCTAGACGACGTGCTCGACGTGGACAAGGGGGTGACGCCGGAGGAGGTGTACAGGAGGGACGTGGCCCTGCTGGAGGAGTCGGACGTCCTGGTGGCCGAGGTCAGCTACCCGAGCCTCGGGGTCGGCTTCGAGATCGCGTACGCCCTGCTCAAGGGCAAGAGGGTGATCGCGCTCTGCGAGGAGGGGCGGCTGGGCAGGACCTCCGCGCTGATAAGGGGGATCCAGCACCCCAACTTCAAGCTCCTAGCCTACAGGTGCGCCGAGGACGCTAAGGCGAAGCTGGCGCGAGAGCTTGAAAGGCTGCGGGCGGAGGGGGCGGAAAACAGTTAACGGCCGGGGGGCTCGACCCCCCATGGTTAAGTGCGACTTCTGCGGAGCCGAGATCGAGGGTCTGCCCTACAAGTGCAAGTACTGCGGCGGGACGTTCTGCGTCTGGCACCACCTGCCGGAGGAGCACAACTGCCTCGGGCTGCACAAGGCCGTGAGCACCTACGCTCTGGAGAGAGCCGAGAGGTTGGAGCGCGCGGCCCCACCCCGGCTCCGCAGCGCGCCGGCGGCCGCGCTCTACCCGGGAGAGGCGAGAGACCTCGCCATCGGCGTGGCGGCGGTCGCGCTCGCCTACCTGCACCCGTACAGCTTAACCGGAGCACTGGTAGCGCTCCTCGTCGCTTTGACGGCTTACCTGCCCCACGAGCTGGCCCACAAGCTGGCGGCCCAGCGCTACGGCTACGCGGCCCGCTACGTCCTCAGCCGCTGGGGGCTTCTCCTGACCCTCCTCTCAGCGCTCCCCTTCGCGCCGCTGCGCTTCATCGTCCCCGGCTACGTCCTGGTTTCGGGTTACGGCGTCGGCAGGAAAGAAAACGGGATAATTTCGGCCGCGGGCCCGGCCGTCAACCTAGCTGCGGCGGCGCTGTTGCTCCTGGCGGCACCCGCTTCGCGCATCGCCGGCGAGCTGGTCTACGCCAACGCGTTCATCGCCACCTTCAACCTGCTCCCCTTCGGACCTCTCGACGGCAGGAAAATCATTGAGTGGAAGCCGGCGCTCTGGCTGCTCATGCTTCTACTCGCGGCGCTGTTACTTGTAGCAGGGTTGGTCTAAATGAAATTCATTAAGTAGATAAAACTTTTGATGCATATGGTAAAGCCTAAGCATATGGAGTGATTAAGGTTGTTAATGCCAAGAAAAATTAAAGCTATAATAGGAGGGATTGTGGGAATCACGCTTTTGTTCATGATCCAATCGGCACTGGCGGTTTCCTGCTGCAATTCGGCGTCCGCGACTGGACCCTACGGCGATGCTGTCGCTACTACCGCGTGCGCGGAAATATACGGAACAAGCGAATTTAACTCTTACGGGTCAGCGCGTATAACATGGACTCCGGCTGGTTGTGGTTTTTCATACTCCCAATACTTCCCTGTCCGACGTGGACAATGCCTATCGTATCCGGCCGGTGTTCGCATAACATATTCGCCTGGCGAGGCCGGCAGTTGGATTTATGCAGAGGGCACGGCGCAGCAATTTCCCGTGAAAGTACAAACTAGCGTAACCGCTTTCCTGAGCGGTTTCTGCGCAGTGGGACGAGAGGTGCTAGAACGTGGTTAACTTTTCCTTTTTTCTCTCTTTTCTAATTTTTAATGCAGCAATAGTTTTCAGTTATCAAAGCTCTATATTTGAAGGAGCGTTCCTCAAGTATGAAGTATCTATTTTCGGTCAACCAAAAACCGAACCACTTATTAGTCATGCTAAAGAGCTTTTTGAATCTTTAAAAGTACCTTTAGGTAAGATGCTTTTCCAGGTTACGCTGCAAAACGCAACTGGGGGAACCCAAGCAACCGCGTTCGATACGTCAGGGGAGCTCGTGATGCCAGGGGGGCCCGCGAGCCTGTGCGGCGTCTTCTGGAGCTCGGACAGGATAAGCATTCAGGTAACTGTAGAAACGATGAGCGGTAGCGCGTACACCGTTAACTACTCCGTAGTTTTCTCAAACTTCTCCGCCATCGGGCTCGAAAAGACCTGCAAGATGCTCCCCGAGCTGATCGGCCCTCCATCCGAGATCAAAGATGGTTACCTAGTATGGAGGAGGGACTCTCTGACCTTATCGAAGAAGATCATCGTGAACGTTTCGAACTGGAACGCTGTGGACGCCGATAGCGGGAGATCCCTGGGCGAGTGGCTCTTCTGGCTATCCCCCTTCGACCTATCGGCAAACTACACCCTGATCCTAGCCGGCATCAACCGGGACGTGGCTGCGTACCTGACCCCGAATTTATCCGGTTGCGTAGGCTACGTCCTTTACCTAAACGCGTCGAATACTGCGTCCAAGGATTACGTTGTTAGCGGAGCTAAGATAGAGAAAGCTAGGACACTCGTGGCCTACTCCTACCCCCTCCTATACGTGTACCAGAAGGTTTTAAGAGGAGGCAGAGTTAGCGAGGAGTTTAAGAGCGCTTTAAGGAGGTTCGGATGCTCAGTCGTGCAGCACCCCAACTCTACAGTCGAGGTTTCCTGCGAGGCTTTCTTGAGGGGGGCATCTCAGGTCGAGCGGTGGAAGGCGTGGAAGGTAGTTCCCATTTCGATGCGGGTTGATCCTAACCTTTACCAGACGCTTGCGGCTATAAAGTACGGCGACCTCTACCTTGCGATGTTCCCCATCGATTTCTACGTGTTTGTGTACGATAGGCAGACCGGGTTGCTCCTCGAGGCCTCTCACGACCCTTCAGCAGAATCCTGGTGGGGTTATGCTATCCTCCCCTCGGCGTATTTGTCTTTCGGGAACTACACGCTATCCTTCACAGTCTTGAACGGGTTGATCAACGCCAAGCTCGTTGAAACGAACATACCCCTCCAAACTCCCTCCCTCGGCTCCCCGGGGAGGGCTGAAGCGGATCCCGCCTACGCGCTGCTCGCCGCCTTGGCCACGCTGGCGATCGCCGTGGCGATCGCTAGGCGGTGGAGGTAGCATGAGGGGGCGCGCCGCTGCGGCGTTTGCCGTCCTCGCGCTGCTTGTACCGCTCGTCCTGCTCGCCAAGCTCCACAACCCTTCGCCTGAGGAGAGGGGGCTGTTCTTCGGCCAGTACCTGATCCTTTCCGCGGACGCGCCGGGAGGTCATGTTTCCGGCTCGTTCGACCAGCTACTGCTGATGCACGTCAACGACACCCTAACGTTCAGGATGCGCGGAGAGGGCTGCAGGCTGGAGAGCTACAACGTCACGATCGCGCACTTGTCTACGGGCGAGAGGTTCAGCATAGAAGCGAGAGGAGCGCTGGCTGGGCGCTTCCCAACGTTCACAGCGCCGAGGGAGGGCGTTTACCTGCTCGAAATCTCCGTCGCGGCTGCTGCGAGCGGAGGTAGGACCTGCACGGTGGCCGCCGAGTTTAGCGCTGCGGCGGGTGATAGGGGAGGTTACGCCAAGCTTTTCACCCTTCAGGCTTGGGTGGGGGCCGCTCTAACGGCGAGCGCAGCCGTCGCTCTCTACGCGCTCGGCAGGCGGCGGGGGCGGCGGTTCGCCCCATCTAAGCTAGGCTCTCTAGAGGGGTTGAGGGAGCGGCTCGCCCGGCTGGAGTGGTACTTCGGCTTCTCGGGTTTGTGGGTCGCGTCCTTCCTCGTTTTCCTCGTCTACTTGTCGCTCTTCGGCAGGTTCAAGTTAAGCATCCCGCAGCGCGAAGGGTTGATGCCCCGCGTCGAGCTGGCCTTCCTCCTGCTCGCCTCGTCGGCTTCGAGCAGAGTTGAGCCGGTCGTCGCCGCCCTCCACGCGCTGCTCCTCGTTTCCGTGCTGTACTGCTACTCTCGTGAGGAGGGGTACGAGTACGTGAGGTTCCTGCTGGGGGTTACGCCCGCGCGCGGCTACCTGGCTAAGCTCCTGACCTACTTGGTGCTAACCTCCCTCCCGCTGGTCTCCGCGAAGGCGTACCTCATCCTCTCGTGGGACGCCGCGCTGGTTTTCGGGAACCCGCTGCAATTCCTAGCGACTGTAGGGAGGGTGTGGGCGAACGCGGCGCTGTTCTTCCTGTACCTCCTAGCGTTCTACTCGCTCCTGTCCTACCTCCTGCCCCGCACCCTCTACCTGCTGTTCGCCGCCTCCATCGAGCTCTACGTCTACGAGACGGCTTTCGGCGGCCCCCTGATGCTTGACCCGGTGTACCGTCAGCTAGTCGTTGACGTCGCCGAAGCTACCAGCGTGGTCGCCGCCTTCTGGCCACACTTCGCCGCCGCGCTTGCCGCGGGCCTCGCCTCCTTCTACCTGCACGTGCGGAGGGGTGAGGTGAAGTGGAGGTAGTGGTGGAAGCGGTCTCCCTCTGCAAGAGGTTCGGGTTCGACTGGGCTCTGAGGGACGTAAACTTGCGCCTCGAGAAGGGCTTACACCTGCTGATGGGACCTAACGGTTCGGGGAAGACTACTTTCCTCAAGCTCGCTGTGGGGATGCTGAAACCGACCTCGGGTAGCATCAGGGTCTTCGGCTTGGATCCCTGGAGGGATTTCGGGAAGCTGGCGGGCAGAGTTTCCGTCATGTTCGAGGGAACCCCCCTACCCTGGTGGCTGACGGGGGTGGAGTTCGCCGAGCAAGTGCTAAGAGCGAGGAGGCGCTCCGCGATCGCGGAGGAGCTCTTCTCCTCCCTAGCGATCGAGGAGTACTGGGAGAGGTACATGCTCACGTACTCCAGCGGGATGAAAAAGAGGTTGCAGCTAGCCGTAGCGCTGGGGCTTGAAGCTGATCTCTATGTCTTAGACGAGCCGTTCACGCTACTCGACGAGCAGTCGCTCGAGGTCGTCACGCGATTCATAAGCGAACTATCCTCAAACGCTACCATCCTTATAGCGACCCACTTCGTCCCCAAAAGCATTGAAGAGATAGCGGGTAGCATTGTAAGGTTCCATAATGGGAGGATTATAGGGATAGATAAAGTGAGTAAATGTAATTAGTTAAGTTTTATCTTACCTAAATACTCGTAGAACGAACCTCTCCCCAAAGCCTACCCCTTCTATTGTTGCAGAAGCTAGTACGTAAAATTGCTGAAAATAAAAACTGTCTTGCGCTAAGAGCGTGCGCTAGAGGTGCTTCTTTATCCAGTCTAGCACCTCCGCCTCGACCCTCCTCCTGACGTTGTAGTCGTCGAAGACGTGGCCGCTACGCTCGATCTCCATGAACTTTTTCTCCACCTTCAGCTTCTCGTAGAACCTCTTCGACTGGCTGATGGGCACGACCATGTCGTCGGCCGCGTGGATGACGAGGGTTGGGGCTTTCACCCGCTCGGCCAGGTCCATCACGGTGAATTTCATCGTTTCCGATATGCACTCGACCTTTATCCTGTGGGGACCCATGTACACGTACCCGCCCTCGACCTTCGGCTGGGGTATTCTCGCGGCGAGCTCGGGCCAGTCCAACGCTGGGGACAGCAGGACGACCGCGGCCACGTCGTCGCGGCCCGCCGCCAAGCTCACCGCCACGCCGCCGCCCATGCTCAAGCCGATGACCGCGAAGCACGAGCCGTCGACGCTGGGCAGGCTCTTCAGGAAGCTGGCCGCGTTGCGCGCGTCCTCGACCGCGTAGGAGATGCGGAACTCCTCGAAGGGCAGCGGGGAGTCGCCGTGGCAGCGGAAGTCGAAGCGGAGGGCCGCGTAGCCGGCCGCGCACAGGACCCTCGCCATGTCGGTGTACATCCTGCCCGCCTCCGCCTTGTTGCCGGTGAAGCCGTGGAGGAAGAGGACGGGCTTCGGCTTCGCAACGCCCGCCGGAAGGTGGAGGACCCCGGCGAGCTCAAGGCCAGCGCTCGGCACCTTAACGAGCTCCTCCCTGCACCCGGCCACGGAGAAGCGTGCAGCGGCTCCTAAAAATGCTTTATTCGTGGAAAACCTTTTTGACAGGCAGTAGCCGGAAAGGACGTGGGCGGCCTGAAGGCGGGCGCGGCAGCCGTAGACATAACCCCTCCCTTGGGCATCAGGATGGCCGGCTACTTCGGGGAGAGGGTTGCGAGGGACGTCCACGACCCGCTCTTCGCGAAGGCTCTGGCCTTGGACGACGGCGAGACGACGCTGGTGATCGTCGTCTGCGACCTCCTCGGCGTCAAGCGCGAGCGCCTGGACGAGGCCAAGCGCTTGATCCGCGAGCGCACCGGGATCCCGCCCTCGAACGTCCTGATATGCTGCACCCACACGCACACGGGCCCGGACGTGGACGACCTGGGCTACCCGCCCTCGAGGGAGAGGGGCGCGGGAGATTTCGGCTACGGGGAGCTCCTCGCTCGGAAGATCGCGGACGCCGCGCAGCTGGCTGTCGAGAGGCTCGAGTGGGCGGAGGTCGGCGTGGAGAGGGAGGAGGAGCCCAAGCCGCTCGGGAACAGGCGCTTCTACATGAGGGATGGGACGGTGTGGACCAACCCGGGCCTCCGGAACCCCGACATCGTGGGGCCCGCGGGCCCCGTAGACCCCGAGCTTCTCGTGCTGTGCGCGAGGAGCCGGGGCGGCGGGCGCACGGTAGGCTTGCTGGCGAACTACGCGATGCACTACGCGGGCTTGAGCCCCACCGAGAAAGGTGAGGACATGTACACGATCTCGGCCGACTACTTCGGCTTGTACGCGGACATCGTGCAGCGCGTAAGGGGTGAGCGGTTCGTGGCGATGCTGGCCAATGGGGCGAGCGGGGACGTCGTGATGTTCGACGCGATGAAGCCGCACAAGGAGGCGAACAAGTTCATGGGGCACGCCGAGCGCGTTGCCGCGCTCCTAGCGGCGAAGACGGTGTGGGCTTGGAACCAGATGGACTTCGCGGGCGACGTGAAGCTCGCGGCTGCCGCGGAGGAGGTCGCGATCCCGAGGAGGCTCCCCACCGAGGCGGAGATCGAGTTCGCCTCCAAGCTCGCGAGGGGTGAGGTTAAAGCGGTGAACATGCGGCACCTGGCCTTGAAGCACTTCTTCTACCCCAGGCTCGACGAGTTCCTGAGCGCTCCAAAGTACGTTAGAACTTGGGTCCAAGCGCTGGCTATCGGGGACCAAGCGGCGGTCGTCGGGCTCCCCGGCGAGTTCTTCATGGAGCTCGGTTTGAGGATCAAAAGGGAGTCGCCGTTCAAGTACACCTTCGTGTGCGGGCTCGCCAACGACTACGTCGGGTACGTGCCCACGCTAAAGGCTTTCAGGGAGGAGGGCCCCCTCGAGAAGTCGGGGAGCTACGAAACGACGATAGGGCCGAACATGCTGGTGCCCGAAGCCGGGGACATGATCGTTGAAACTGCGCTAAAGTTGCTGCATAAGCTGTACGACGAGGTAAGCGCGAAGTGAAACCTGAGATCGCGCGGAAGGCATTTTAGCGAGAGACCGCGGCGAGGGGCGTGGCGAGCTTCCGGCTAGGGGTAACGATCTGGTCGCTGGGCCTCACGACGGATTGGAAGGCTCTCGAGAGCCAGCTCGCTACCATAAAGAGCTTGGGGGCAGAGGGCGTGCAGCTCTGGGCGGTGGACTACGGGCCGCGGCACCCGTGCCTCCTCGACCCCGACAGGTGCGAGCGCGATTGCAGGCGCCGCCTCGCCGAGCTCGTGGAGTCCTACGGGCTCGAGATCTCGGGCTTCTGCGCCCAGCTGAGCAGCCCGCGGAGGTTCGGAGGCTTTGACGACCCGGAGGGGTTGGAGGATCGCATCGCGAAGACCTGCAAGGTGCTGGAGATAGCGGCCGAGCTGGGAGCCCCCGTCGTGACGACGCACCCCGGCAGGATCCCCGAGGATAAGGGGGACCCGGTGTACAGGCTCGTGCTCGAGTCTGTGGGGAGGGTGGCGAGGTGCGCCGAGGACGTGGGAGCGTACTTCTGCATCGAGACGGGGATGGAGCCCGCGAGCGTGCTGCGCGGCTTCCTGGAGGAGCTGGGCAGCCCCGCCGTGAAGGTGAACTTCGACCCAGCGAACCTCCTGATGGCGTACAGGGCAGAGGAGGTGGTCAGGGGCGTGAGGCTGCTCGGCCCCTGGATCGCGCACACGCACGCCAAGGACCACAACCCCCAGACGGGCCGGGCCACCGTGGGGGAGGGGCTCGTGCCGTGGCGCGAGTACCTCTCCGAGCTCAAGGCCGCGGGCTTCCGGGGCTGGCTGGCGCTCGAGGACGAGACCGGCCGCGACGTCGTCGAGTCGCTGAGGAGGGGGCTCGCCTTCCTGAGGAAGCTGGTGAGCGAGCTGGGCTAGCGCGCCACCCTTTTTTACCTCGCGCGATCCGCGACCCCGATGCAAGCCGTACCTCCCCCCTCGGACCTCAAGTGCGAGTACGCCCGCGACCCCGTGGGCGTCGACCCCGACGCGAAACTGCGCTTCACCTGGGTCCTCTACCACCCCGAGCGCGGGGCGAGGCAGCGCGCCTACCAGGTGATCGTCTCGAGCAGCCGCGAGCTGGCGGAGAAGGGGGTTGGCGACGTCTGGGACAGCGGGGTCGTCGAGTCGGGCGAGAACGTAGCCGTGTACGGGGGCCCGCCGCTCGAGAGCAGCCGGGAGTACTACTGGAGGGTCCGCTGGTGGGACGACAAGGGGCGCGCCAGCCCCTGGAGCCCCGTGGCGCGCTTCGTCACCGCCCTGAGGCCGGGCGACTGGAGGGCGAAGTGGGTAACGGGGGGCAGGCTGCTGAGGAGGGAGTTCGAGCTGCCCGCCCCCGTCAAGCGGGCTTTCGTGCACGTGACGGGCTTGGGCTACTACGAGCTGAGGATCAACGGGAGGAAGGTGGGCGACAGGGTTCTCGACCCGCTCTGGACCGACTACAGCAAGCGCGTCCTCTACGCAACCTACGACGTCACCGACTACCTGAGGCAGGGGCGCAACGCGGTCGGCATCATGCTGGGGAGGGGCAGGTACATCAGGGCGTACGGGTACGACGAGGTGCTGAAGGCGATCCTCCAGCTGCGCGTCGAGCTCGCCGACGGGCGCGTGGTGGAGGTGGTCACCGACGAGTCGTGGAAGGCGGCGGACGGGCCGATCGTCGAGGACGACATCTACAACGGCGAGGTGTACGACGCGACGCGGGAGCCCGAGGGCTGGGACCAGCCCGGCTTCGACGACTCCGGCTGGAGGCCGGTGGCTGTCGTCGACCACCCGGGCAAGCTCGTGCCCAGCGGCGCGATCCCGCCCATCAGGAAGGTCGGCTACCTGAAGCCGCGCAGGATCCTGAACCCGGCCCCCGGCGTCTACGTCTTCGACTTCGGCCAGAACATGGCCGGGTGGGTGCGGATCCGCGTCTCCGGGCCGCGCGGCGCGAGGGTGCAGCTGAGGTACGCGGAGCTCATCGACGAAAAAGGTTTTCTCAACACGAAGAACCTGCGGGGGGCTAGGGCCACGGACGTGTACATCCTGAAGGGGAGCGGTGTCGAAGTGTACGAGCCGAGGTTCACCTACCACGGCTTCCGGTACGTCGAGGTCACCGGCTACCCTGGCGTGCCCTCCCTGGACGACGTCGAGGCGGTAGTCGTGCACAGCGACGTCGAGCCGGTGGGCGGCTTCGCCTCCTCAAGCGACCTCGTAAACGATATCCACAGGATCGTCCTGTGGTCCCTCAAGTCGAACCTGATGGGTGTGCCGACCGACTGCCCGCAGCGCGACGAGAGGATGGGGTGGGGAGGCGACGCGCAGCTGACGGCCGAGGCCGCGATGCTCAACTTCTGGATGCCCGGCTTCTACGAGAAGTGGCTGGAGGACTGGGCGGACGCCCAGCTCGAGGACGGCAGCGTCCCCGACGTCGTGCCGCCCTACTGGAAGCTGTACCCGGCGGACCCGGCGTGGGGCGAAGCGTACGTGCTCATCCCCCTGCTCCTCTACGAGTACTACGGGGACAGGTGGGCGATCGAGAGGCACTACGAGCGGATCAAGAGGTGGGTGGGTTTCCTGCTCTCGAAGGCGGAGGGCTACGTGCTGAGGTTCAGCAAGTACGGGGACTGGTGCCCGCCGCGCCGCATCAAAGCCCCCGAGATACCGGGAGAGCTCGTCTCAACTTGGATCCTCTACAACGACCTGCTCGCTCTCGGCCGGATGGCGGAGCTCCTCGGCAAAACCGACGAGGCGAGGAGGTACGCGGAGCTCGCCGAGAGGGTGAGGGAGGCGTTCAACAGGGAGTTCATGCGCGAGAACAGGTACTACGTGTCGCCGGGCTGCCAGACCTGCAACGCCCTGCCCCTCGCCTCGCGCATGGCGCCTAGGGAGCTGGAGCGGGCCGTCTTCGAAACGCTGGTTAGGGACGTGGAGGTCGAGAAGGACAAGCACCTGGACACGGGCATCATCGGCACCAAGTACCTGATGCCCGTGCTCTCCGACTACGGGAGGCCGGACCTCGCTTTCGCCGTGGCTGCGCAGACCAGCTACCCGAGCTGGGGCTACATGATCAGGGAGGGCGCGACGACCCTGTGGGAGCGGTGGGAGCTGCTCACGGGCGGGGCGATGAACTCGCACAACCACCACATGTTCGGGAGCGTGGACATCTACTTCTACCGCTACCTCGCCGGCGTAAGGCCGCTGAAGCCGGGCTTCAGGGAGTTCGCGGTCAAGCCGGATCCCGTGCCCCTGGAGAGGGTTTCGGCGACTGTCAGGGCGCTGGCGGGTCCCATCCACGTGGAGCTGTCCAGGGAGGGCGGGAGGGTGGCGCTGAAGGTCTCCGTACCCGTCGGCTCCACCGCGCTCGTGTACGTGCCGGTCCACGGCTTTAAGAACCCCGTGGTCGCGGAGAGCGGGAGGGTCGTGTGGAGAGGCGGCGCGCTGGTGGAGCGGGTTGAGGGTGTCGAGGGAGCGTGGGCCGAGGAGGGCTACGTGGTCTTCCGCGTCGGCTCGGGCACGTACGTCTTCGAGGCGCGGTCCAGCGAGTAAACACAAACTTTTTTTCTCCCACCTCTACCCCTTTTCCAACGGGGATGACGCATGTACGCTAGCGGGGGAAGCGGTGACCGGAACCGCTCCCGGGGACCCCGCGCCGGGAGCGCTACCGGCTTCCTCGCGGTAGGCCTCGTGCTCGGCATCATCATCGGGGCCTCGGCCGCGTACCTGCTGCTCAGCGCGCTCAAGCCGCGGGCTCCCGCCCCCGGGCTGCTGGAGCTACTGCCCGACCAAAAGTACTTCGAGGTGGTTTCGAAGCTCATCGCTTCCGCCAACAAGAGCGTCCACGTCATCATGTTCGCGATGAAGTACGACCCGAGGGAGAGCGCCGAGACGGACCCCGCCAACGCGCTGATCGAGCTGCTGGCGAGCGCCAGGAGGAGGGGGTTGGACGTCAGGGTCGTCGTGGACGACGTGACGAAGCAGAGCTACCCGGAGACGATCGAATTCCTGAAGTCCAGGAACGTGCCCGTGCGGCTCGACCCGAAAGCCGGCGTCACCACGCACGCGAAGGTCGTGATCGTGGACGGCGAGTGGGTGGTGATCGGGTCCCACAACTGGACCGAGTCCGCCCTGAAGGAGAACCACGAGTACAGCGTCCTCATCCGCTCGAGCGAGATCGCAGCCAGAGTCGAGGACTACTTCGAGGAGCTGTGGAGCGGAGGCCGCAGCCCCTAGCCTTCAACTAGGAACTCGTGGCCGCAGTTCGGGCACTTCACGTAATCGCACTTGAAGCTGGCCATGTAGCACCCGCTGCAGGCGAAGGCGCGCGAGTAGGACACGCTGAACCTGTACCCGCACTTCGGGCAGCGCACCAGATCCCCCCTAGCTTTGATCCTCAGCGTGCTCATACCCGAGCTCTTCGGCTGAATCCGCGCTTAAACGTTGCGGGGTCGCGGCACGCGCTAAGCGGGTTTCGCTAAGCCGCTGCGCCGGTTACTCGTACTCGATTGTGGCGGGCGGTTTGTTCGTCACGTCGTAGAGGACCCTGTTGACGCCCTCCACCTCGTTGACGATCCTCGAGGCGATCCTCTCGAGGAGCTCCCAGGGGAGCTTCGCGAACTCGGCGGTCATCGCGTCCTCGCTGACGACAGCGCGCAGGGCGATCGCGTACTCGTACGACCTCGCGTCGCCCTTGACCCCCGTGGTCTTCACGGGCAGGAGGACGGGGAACGCCTGCCAGAGGCTCCGGTAGAGCCCGGCTTTGCGCAGCTCCTCCTCGACGATGCTGGTGGCCTTCTTCACGATCCTCAGCTTCTCCTCCGTCACCTCGCCGACGACCCTGACCGCCAGCCCGGGGCCGGGGAAGGGGTGCTGGTAGACGAGCTCCTCGGGGAGGCCGAGGGCCTTCGCGACCCTCCGCACCTCGTCCTTGTAGAAGTCGGCGAGCGGCTCGATCAGCTCGAGGCCCAGCCTCTCGGGGAGCGTCACGTTGTGGTGGCTCTTGATCCTGTCCGAGCCCCTGCCGGCCCTCCCGCTCTCGATCCTGTCCGGGTATATCGTCCCCTGCACCAGGTACCTGAACTCGCCGTGCACGGCGCTCAGCTCCCTCGCCTTCCGCTCGAGTACCTCGAAGTACACGCGGGCGATCACCCTCCGCTTCTCCTCCGGGTCCACCACGCCCTTGAGCGCGCTGAGGAACTCCCTCGACGCGTCGACCAGGTGCACGTGCTTGAAGCCGAGGGACCTCAGCGTGCTGACGGCCCTCTCGGCCTCCCCCTCCCTGAGGAGGCCCGTGTCGATCACGACCAGGTGGATGGGGTCGGGCCCCACGGCCATCTTCACGATGTACGCGGCCGTCGTCGAGTCGACCCCGCCGCTCGCCGCCACGAGGATGTTGCCCCCCTTGTACGCGGCGCGCACGCGCTCCACGATGCCCTTCACCGCGTCCTCCGGCCTCCACGAGGGCTCGAGGCCGGCGATGCCCCTGAGGAAGTTCTCGAGGATCCCCGCCCCGTGCTCGGTGTGCTTGACCTCCGGGTGGAACTGGACCCCGTACACCCTGGCTCCCGCGAGCTTGAACGCGGCCACCTCGCACGCCTCCGTCCTCGCCAGCACGACCGAGCCGGGGGGAGGCGAGGCGACGCGGTCCTTGTGCGACATCCAGACCCTCTGAACCCTGGGCGTGCCGCTGAAGAGGGGGTCGTCCGCTAGCACCTCGAGGGTCGCGCTCCCGTACTCCCCCCTTTCGCCCCCCTCGACTCTACCTCCCAGCTCGAGCGCCAGCAGCTGGTGGCCGTAGCAGATGCCGAGCACCGGCTTGCCCTCCCTCAAGGCCCGCTCGAGCAGCGAGGGGTCGAGGCGCGGCGCCCCCTCCTCCAGCACGCTCGAGGGCCCTCCCGAGAGCACGATGGCGCCCGCGCCGGACACGTCCTCCGGCTTGAGCGCATCGTAGGGAACGACTTCGGCGTAGAAGCCCAGCTCCCTCACCCTCCTAGCGATCAGGTGCGCGTACTGCCCCCCGAAGTCCACGACCACGACGCGCCTCTCCATTGCCCCACCCCCGAGCGCCTCGCGCTAGCTCGCCGGGTACCTTTCCTCGGCGAGCTTGATCAGCTCGCGGATCTCCCTTTCGACGTCGGCCCTCGTCTTGCCCAGCCCGACGAGCTCGCCCTCCGCCACCGCCAGCTCGCCCCTCACCGCCACGAACCTCGGCAGCGCCGAGCCTTCGGCAACCCTCTCCAGGGGCTCGTCGAAGAGCGCCGCGTCGCCCCTCCACTCGAGGCCGTAGAGCCTGTACCCGCCGACCGTCGCTCTCTCGAGCAGGAGCGGCGCCTTCTCCAAGCCGTGCACCTCGACGGCCGCCCTGTAGGCTGCGAGGGCGCTGCCGAGCAGCAGCGGCCAGTCGCTGCCCAGCGCGTCCACCTCGCTCACGTCGCTGAGCGTCCTGCCGTAGAGGGTGAGGTTCGAGAGGGGGCAGTGCACGACCCTTATCCCGTAGCGCTTGTAGCCGGAGCCGGAGATGCAGTGCACCGCGATCACCCCGCTGTCCTCGCCCTCCCTCAGGCCGAGCGCTTCGACCAGCTGGGGCAGCTCGTCGACGCCCTCGCTCAGGTGCAGCGCGAAGGGCACCTCGAGCGTCTTCGAGGCCTCGTAGGCGGCCCTCAGCGACTCGCGCGAGACGTGGCCGAGCGAGTGGACGAAGAGCCCTACGGGCACGGCGCCGTCGAGCGAGGAGAGGGTGATCAGCAGGTCGATCGCGTCCCACGCGTTGAGCCACCCGCGCGAGCTCTCCAGGATCGTGGGCAGCAGCGCGACCCTGGGCTTCACCGGCAGCCTCCTGTACGCGGCGAAGTTCGCCTCCCCCCTCCCGACCATCGCGACCATCGTCACGCCGTCGAGGAGCTCCCTGAGCAGAGCGGCCGCCGCCAGCCTCGAGGAGAGCTCCATGTCGGCCCTCAGAGCCGCCTCGTCCACCCTCAGCTTCCTCCCCGCCATCCACTCGTAGGCGTTCCCCCAGCGGCCGCCGCCGTAGTCCACCACCTGCGGGTGGGCGTGCGCGTCGGAGAAGCCGGGGACAAGCGCGGTCTCGGCGTAGAGCGAGCCCTCCCCCCTCAGGCGCAGCCTCGCGTTCTCGAAAACCCCCTTGGGGGTGAGGAGGGCTCCGACCTCGACCTCCATCACAGCCACCGGGTGACGAGCATCCCCCGCGGGGAGCTCTCGTAGAGCCCCATATCCGTAATCCTCACGAAAACCGCCTTCCTCCTCAGCTCCTCCAGGTTCCGGGCGCCGACGTAGCCCATACCCTGCTTCAGCGCGTTGACCAGCAGGTCGACCACCTGCGAAACCGGCCCCCTGTACTCCACGTACCCCTCCACGCCCTCGGGCACCCGCTTGAAGGACCCGTAGCGGGTGGAGCCCGAGGCGAGGGCGCCGCGGCTGCCCATCCCCCTGTACGGCTTGTACTTCCTACCCTCGATCTCGACGACCTCCCCCGGCGCCTCGTCGGTCCCCGCGAGCAGGTAGCCGAGCATGACCGCGTCCGCGCCGGCCGCTAGGGCTTTAACGACGTGCGCCGGCTTCTCGATCCCGCCGTCCGCGACGACGCCGACCCCCGCCTCCCTCGCCACGCTGGCGACCCACGCGATCGCGGTGAGCTGCGGGACGCCCACCCCCGCCACCTCCCTCGTCGTGCAGGCGTGGCCCGAGCCGATGCCGACCCTTAGGGCGTCGGCGCCCGCGTCGATGAGCGCCCGAGCCCCCTCGGGCGTGACGACGTTCCCCGACATCACGTCCACCCCGTACTCCTTGTACCTCCTCGTCGCCTCGATCACGCTCCTGCTGTGGCCGTGGGCCGAGTCGACGATGATCAGGCTCACCCCCGCGTCGACCAGGGCCTTGACCCGCTCGTCGTCGAGGGGGCCGGCGGCGGCGGCTACGGGAAGCTTCCTGCTCCTCGCCTCCTCGACCACCGCGACAGCCTCGCGCACGTCCATGTTGCGGGGTAGCGCGCCGAGCCCGCCCAGCTCTGCCAAGCGCAGGGCCATCTCCCTCCCCGTGACGGTGTCCATCGGCGAGCTGATGATGGGGATCCTCAGCCTGAGCCTCCTCGTCACGTTCGTCGACACGTCGATCTCGTCGACGCTGCCGATGTCGGAGTACTGGGGGACGAGGAGCACGTCGTCTAGGCTGAGCGCGACCGGCACCCGCTCGAACGGATCCACGAGACGCACGGCCTGCGCGGCCGGCGCTGCAGATAAGCCGAGCGAAAGTATTCTATATATCCATCCCCTTCTCTACTTACTCGTGGTTGAGGCGGGCGCGCGCGTGCACGTCAGGAGGGTTCAGAGGGTCGGCTACTCCTCCCTCGCCGTCTCCCTCCCGAAGCGGTGGGCCAGGAAGTGGGGCGTGGACAAGGGGTCCAAGGTCGTCATACGCGAGCTCCCCGACGGCGCGCTCCTCCTCGCGCCCGAGACCGCCGCCGGCGCGGCTTCGGGGCGGTGGAAGGCCCTGCTGGAGCTCCCCGACGGGACGGAGGCCGAAGTAGAGAGGGGGGTGATCGCGCTGTACGAAGCCGGCTACGACGCGATAAGGGTCGTCGCACCCCCCGCCGCGCTCGGAGCCCTCGGCAGGCTGACCCGAAGGTTGAGCGGGGTGGAGATCGTGGAGGAGGGGCCCGGCTACGCGGTGCTCGAGGTCGTGCTAGACCACGCGAGCTTGGGCTTCGGGAGGATCCTAGACAGGATGTCCTCCCTCGTCGGCGAGTCGCTGGGGAACCTGGCGGCGTACGCGGGCGGCGCCGGCCCCGAGGTCCTAGACAGGGTGGTGGCTAGGGACGACGAGCTGGACAAGTTCTACTTCCTCCTCGTCCGGCAAGCTTCGATGTGCTTCAGGAGGCCCCACCTGCTCCGCGAGCTCGGCTTGAGCGACGCTGCCGAGATCCTGCCCTCGCTCTACTACGGGAAGACACTGGAGAGGATGGGCGACACGCTGGTTCAGATGGCCATGTACGCGAGGGAGAGCGGGAGGCGGCCCGGCGAGGCCCTTGTCGCGATGATGGGGGAGGCGCTGGCGCTAGCCTCCGCGGTGTTCAGGGAGGGGGAGGGCGGCGCGGCATCGAAGCTGGCGTCCCTGCACCGGAGCTTCTTCGAAGGGCGGAGCCCGGGCGAGGTGATCGGCGACCCGTTCCTCTCCCTAACCGGCAACTTCCTGAGCCTCTGCCTCGACGTGCTCGACGCGAGGGTAGAGCTCGAAGCCGTCAAGAGGCCGCTCCTCGCCCGCTGAGCGGGCAGACGCCTTTTTAACCTCGTGCAAGCATCGCGCGCGATGTCGTGGAAGGACGCGGCGAGGAAGGCGCTCGAGAGGGCTGGCGCGGTCGTGGAGGAGGATCAGAGGGGGTTGCACGTCTCGCCGCGAGAGGGGGGCGGGTTTAGCGCGCTCGTCCTCTTGCGGAGGCTCCACATGAGCTTGGACAGGAAGGTCGAGGTGCTGGGGGTTGTCGAGCTGCCGGCTGAGCCCTCCCCCGATGCTTTGAGGAGGATGCTGGCCTCCTCCTTCGAGGTCGAAGCGAGGGGGCTGCTGAGGAGGAGGCCGGTGTGGAGGAGCTGGAGGGAGCTGAAACGGCTCGAAGCGCTCGTGGGGCCGGTGAGCCCCGAAGAGGGGCTCATGCGCTCCCTGATGGGCGACGCGGAGCTGGCGAGGAGCTTGAGCGACGCCTCGCCGGAGCTCCTCGAGGTATTCCCCGAGATCATGCCGCCGAGCTACATGGAGGCGTTCCTGCTGGCGCCGGGAGCCCTCCTCACCCCCTTAGTGAGGGAGCTCGTGAGGGGCTACGTAGAGAAGCCGGAGCGGCTGGCGTGGTGGTTCAGGATCCAGCTCCTCTACGGCTACCCGAGGATGCCGCAGAAAGTGGCGAAAAGCTACCTGCTAGCCCTCCAGCTCGGGCGCGCGCTCAGGAGGCGCTGGCCGCTCTGATGTACCTCCTCCTATCCTCGGGCAGCAGCGAGGTCCATATCAGCATCTGCTTCCTGAGGTCGTCGACGAACTTGTAGTTGCCGTCGACCCACGGCCTGTCGGGGCCCGACAGCCTCCTGATGCGCGCGAGGAACACGTAGCGGTTCGCCCCCCTGTCGTAGACCGCCTCGATCTCCACCTTCTGCTGGACCCCCGCCTCCAGGGGGGCGAGGGCGACCGTCATCGACAGGGTTTTCGCCTGGTAGTCCGGCGGCGCCACCTCCCTGACCACGTGGACGCCCTCCTTGACGGCTCCCGCGCCGCTGTAGTACTCGTGCAGGTAAGCCAGCACGCCCCTCGCCTCAGCCTCGCTCGGGACGCTCATCGGCAGCGGGATCTCCCAGAGGTCTCCGCGCGGCTTGGTGGGCGGCCTCCACTTGCGCTCCAGCGAGGGTGTGATGAGGCGGGACGCGAGGTACGAGGGGTAGGCGACCGCCGCTAAGGACGCCCCGATGATCGCGAGCGTGCCCACGATGGTGAAGGCGGAGGCGAAGTTGAACACGTGCTCGGCCGGCAGCGCTCCCGCCGCTATCATCAGCATCGTCACCCCGTAGCCGAGGAGGTACCCGAGCACGGTTCCGACCACGACGTACACTAGGACCTCGGCCACGAAGAACACCGTCACGCCCATGGGGGAGAGCCCGACGGCGCTGAGCACGTAGATCTCCCGCGTCCTCTCCTTCAAGTTCCCGAGGACCATTATGGCGACGTTGAGCGCGCCGATCACGAGCAGTGTCGCGACCATCTCCCAGCCTCCCACCGCCAAGCTCGTGAAGGTCGAGGACGTGTAGGGCGAGCCGCCGCTGGCGAACCACATGGGCACGTCCAGCGCGTAGGCCAGCTCCCTCACCGTGGCGAAGAGGTCGCTGAGGGAGGCGTTGAGCTTGGGCAGGAGCGCCACGCTGGCCACGTAGCCGTTGAGCTCCAGAGCCTTCCTGTAGGGGATGAGGACGACCCTGGACACGCCCAGGTTCGGCGGGGTCGCGCCGGCCTGCGGGGAGACCGCGATATCCTTAGCGAGCGCCTGGAAGAACATCGGGTCGGCCGGCATCGGGCTGTAGCCGTCGGCCTCGACGAGCTTATCGAACGCTTCGGGGGACTCGACGATGCCGGTCACCACGAACTCCTGCCCCATCACGTAAATCTTGTCGCCGAGCGTCACGCTCAGGTTCTGCGCGAGGGCTTTCGAGATTACCGCGTAGTTCCCGTCGTCCTGGACGATCCCGGGGCCCGCCACAAACTGCGAGTAGAGCAGCTTGAACTCCCTCGCCGTGATCCCGACGAGGGCGGCCACCGTGCCGTTCCTGCCGCTCTCCCCGGTCACCCTGAACGCCACCTGCATGAGGCCCCTGTCGACGGGCGGGTAAACCCACGCCCTCGGGAGCGCCTCGTACCGCGGCCCGGCTATCACCGCCGCCACGTTGGCGAGGTCCGCGGTCAGCGTCGCCGGCGGGACTCCGCGGCCGCTCTTGATCAGGATCTCGTCTAAGGAGGACCGGTAGCCGTAGCGCGCGACGGGGAGCGTCACGCGCGTGGGCATGAGCGACGTGAACGAGGTGAGGGCGACGGTCATCGCGATCAGCGTCGCGAGCATGAGCGCGGTGCGGAGCGGTCTCCTCCTGATGTACTCGCTCCCCATCGAGAACGCGGTCATCGCGGTGTCCATCCTGCTGACCTCGGACCTGTGGACGCCGAGGACCCTGCGCTCGATCGCGCTCCTGAGGGCCTCGCCCTCGGCTCCCAGCATGAGCAGCGTGACGATGAGGATTATCGTGATGAGGGAGCCTATCATCCCGAGCGAGACGTTGCTCACCACCACGAAAGCCGGGTGGATCAGCGAGAAGAGCCAGAGGAGCACCGCCGCCACAGCGGCCATGTAGGCGATCCTCCGGACGCCCTCGCTGTGGAAGAACACCTTCTCGATGAAGAAGGCGGCGAAGGCGACGAGCGGGAACATGTAGAGCATCGAGCGCGCCGCGTCGTTGACGAGCGGCATGACGTCGCTGACGTACGCCTTGTACGCGTAAGCCCTCGCCACGAGCGCGTACGCGTAAGCTTCGCTGTAGCGCTTCGCCTTAAAGGCTTCCTCGGCCCTCCGCAGGTACTCCTCAGCCTTCGAGAGCGACGCGTCAGCGCTCGGGCTGCCCACGTGCCTCTCCGTGAAAGCCCTGTACCTCCCAAGGGAGACGTAGTAGAGGTCCCTCGCGACCGCGTAAGCAGTCGCTGCCACCCTGAGCTTGCCGCCGGCTGGGCCCGTGAAGCCGAAGCCCTCCGTGTTCTCCGCCGTCGAGTTCGTCAGGAGGAGGATGGGGGTCATCGCCGCCCTCTCGCCCATGCCCACGTAGCCGACCACCGCGAACCGGACGCCGGGCTGCACCCACACGAGGGCGACCGGCTCCCAGCCGTTGTAGTAGAAGCCGTAGCTGAGCGGGAAGCTCTTGCTGAGCAGCTCGTACGGTTGCAGCACGGCCGGCGCCTGCCTCCACCAGTCGAAGTAACCGGTCCTCGGGTCCGGCATGCTCGGCGTGCTCAAGGGGGTGGGGAGGTTCACGTCGAACAGCTCGACGACGAACGATTTCGCCACAACCACCGTGACGTTCTCGTAGGGGTGGAGCACGCTGATTACCAGCGGGAAGTTCTGCATCCCGAACTGCCCCAAGTCCGTCGCCATGACGATGTTCCCGTCCCCGTCGAGGACCCAGCCCCCGAGGATCCACCTGGAGAACGGAGCCACTCCTGTGCTGGCGTACACCCTCCTCCCGGCGTGCGGTATGCCGTAAATCGTGAACGTCCCGTTTTCGTCGGCTTTAACGAAGATTTTGTTGAGCTTGTAGCCGCTGGTTATGAACTGCGCCTCCACGATCGCGTGGGGCACCGGGTCGTACCAGCCTTTGGTGAAGTTGTAGGCGACGACCCGGCCGTGGAAGACGGTGAAGCCGGGGTAGCCCCTCTCCGCCGAAAGGTCGTAGCGGGTCGGCGTCACGGCGCTCCTGCTCACCTGCCACTCCGTGTTCAGCAGCCTCACCACGATGTAGGAGGCGAGCTCGAGGTAGGGCTTCAGCGCCGTGAAGTTGGCGTACTTGGCGTCGTCGATTGGGATGCCGTAGTAGAGCCTGCTCGAGCGCCTGCTGACGATCGAGAACGCGGGGACCCCGCTGATGGACGCGGCCTCCGAGTCGAGCATGTAGGGGATGGGCTCGGTCCCCCAGAAGCCCTGGTAGGTGAAGAAGACGCTTACGAGCCCCCTCGCGTCGCTCACTCCGAACACGCTCCGCGCGTACCGGGAGACCGCGTCCTCCGCGAGGATCCTTTGGACGGCCGTCATGACCCACGAGAGCCTGGCGGGGAAGCCGCCGCTGTGGATCGCGTTGCCGCCGTACGTCGTGTAGTAGCTGGCGTGGAGCAGCTGGAGCCCGTCGGAGTCGCTGGCGAACTTGTCCAGCCCGATGAAGCCCCATACCGTGACCTTGCCGCTGGCGACGTCCCCGCCGAAGAAGAAGCGCTCCACGAACGCCCTGGCTCCCGCCAGCGCCTGCCAGTGGCCGGAGAGGAAGGCGAGCCAGACCGTGTACCTGGGCGGGTTCTCCCTCAGGTAGCGGGCGAGCTCCAGCAGCAGGGCGGGCGCCACCGCCT
>OFEJ01000106.1_pt1 | contig 25708 bp, 25 predicted proteins | sample 1521051 | NCBI WGS metagenome assembly OFEJ01 (sample SAMN06268701, study PRJEB24108) | sediment metagenome | isolation source: Joseph's Coat, Yellowstone National Park, Wyoming, USA | place: USA:Joseph's Coat, Yellowstone National Park, Wyoming, USA | reverse complement strand
GCGCTTTTCTGCCCCCTCTGGCCCGCCTGTCACTGCTCCGGCGGGCCCACGGGGGCGTTAAATTCTTCACCGCCCGAGACCCGGCGCCGGGTCTCGGGCTCCGCCCCCGAGCTTCATCCTTGGTCCGCTAGGGGCGCCCGGCGCGCGCACGGGCAGCGGGGCGGCGCCTGAGGCGCGACCCCGCCAACTCGCGGTCCAAGCGCGGCATCTAGCTTGGGGGCTCGGGGCGCAGGCCCCCTCACCGCTTGCACCCTTACCGCGCTGTTTCCGCGCGGCATCGGGCTTAGGGCGAAGCGGAGGTTTATAAACCTTGCCCAGAGTAGACCGAAAGTAAAATTTTTTAACCGAAAAGTTAAAGAAAAGAATAAAGAATACGCAGGAACGCTATGGAGAACGCTCCAGCGGAGCTAGGCGAGCGAATTGCGGGAGGTAGGGAGGGTTCGCCAGCGCGTAGTCGAAGCGCGCGCAGTCCTTATGCTCAAGCGCAAGAAACTGGTCAAGCAAAGATTATTTATAGCAAAACATTTTTATTTTTCAATGCGACGGCTTGCAGCACGCGCGCCATGAGAAGCAAGCTGAGGGTTGTGGCGGCCTTCATCGAGGCTCGCGGCTCGGTTTCGGAAGCCGCCGAGATCGCCGGCGTTTCGAAGCAGTACGTCTACGAGGTCCTCGGCAGGTTGCGCAGCCTCGGTTACAGGTTCAGGGGCTTCCCGTCGCTGGGGGCTTTGGGCAGGGTCCTCCTAGCCCTGTCGCGGGGCGGCGCTTTGCCGAACGGTGATTTCTCGGCCGCCCGCTTGAAGGTGTACTCCTTCGGGGGCGAGGAGCTGCTCGTCGGCGTATACGTACTCCCAGCGCGGGCTCGAGCCGCTGAGCTGCTTAGGGACTTGAGCGGCGCTGAAACCGTCGAGCTCCTCGACATCCTGCCGGCAGCCCCCTTCCACGACTTAGCTGAGCTGAGGCCGCGCGAGGGGGCTAGGCTGCCTAAGCCGCCCCGCCGCGAGCTGGACGGCATCGACAAGGCGATCCTAGCCAAGCTCTTCGAGGACGTGTCCTCTCCGGTCACCTCCTCGGTGCCGGGAGTGAGCAAGAGCCTCCTCTCCTACCACTACAGGCACCACGTGAAGCCGATGCTGCGCGTCCTGCTCGACACCCACCCGATGCTTATGCACGCGAGACCCCTGCTGCTGGCTGAAGTGCGCGCGGAGAGGGAGGAGTGGATACCCGCGCTCCTAAAGGCCCGCCAGGTTTACCTGCTCATGCCCCGCCCCAACCTCCTCTCGGCTTACGCGCTGCTGGACGTCGAGGACCCCTACACCTTCCTCAAAAGAGTAGCCGAAGCCAGGAGGGAGAGGGGGCTCGGCCTCCAAGTAGCGCTGCTGGGGTACGTCGACCCCGAGAAAAGCGAGAAGCTGAGGATCCCGCGCGCGTTCCTATCCTAGTGGCTACGCGGGCCTGCGCACGGCGAAGAAGGCGGTTACCGTGCGCTCCACGTACACGTAGGTCGAGAGCATCCTCCTCAGATCCCTAACGAGCTCGCTCAAGCCCGGCGAGAACGCGGTGAGCACGATGTAGCCCTCGTCGTCGACGTCCAACCTGATCCCCGTCGGCCCCAGCTCCCTCGCCAGGGTTTTGAACGCCGCCAGCGTCGGTAGCGCGCCGTCGAAGAAGGCTAGGGGCTGGCTCTGCAAGTAGAAGCCGTTGTCCTCCACGGTCACTTCCACCCCCAAGCGGCTCCCCGCCCCCTCCACGAGGACTCCGACCAGCTCCTCGCCCTCCCACGTGTGCGCCGCCGCCTTCAGCCCAGCGTCCCTCAACGCCTTAGCCACCTCCCCCTCCCTCCCGTAATCGGCGTAGGAGCTCAGGCGGACGGGCGTGCCGTCCTCCACGGCTGAGAGGAGGTCGGGCACCCCGACGACGGCCCCCAGTTTGACCACCGGCGAGTAGGGCTGGGAGTACCCGAAGAAGAAGCAGAGCGCTTTGCCTGGTTTCCAGAACGCTACGTCCCCCCTCTCCACAACCGCCGCCTCCTCGCCCGCCAGATCAAAGGGGGTTTCGAAGTAGATCTCGTGCCGCCACCGCCTGGCCGCGCTCTCGATCGGAAGCCCGCTCAGCTCCCTATCCAGCCACGCTACAACCTCGCCCCTCTCGCCGAAGAGCGCTTTGACGTACACGCGCACGCTGCTGGGATCCGGGTTAAAAAGGTGCGCGCTACACGTACTCGACCTTTAGCGAGAGCTCTTCCGCGACCTTCTCCACCGCCTCCCTCCAAGCCCTTCGGAGCTTCCTCTCGACCACCAGCTTCCGGGTGGGCACCGAGCTCTTCACGGCCGCCTCTCTCACGATCCTCTCGACGAGCGCGGGCTCCTCCAGCGACTTCAGCGCGTAGTTCGCTATCATGTGGCCGTAAGCTTCGGAGCTCGAGAGGGCCCGCGCGGTGAACGCGGCTGCGTAGTGGTTGCCGCCGACCCCCACGCACGCCTCGTAAGGGGGTGGGGGTAGCGTTAGGGCGTCGACGACCGCCTCCGCGACAGCCCTGCGAGCCTCGGCCAGTGTCCACTCCCGGGCGCTGCTGCCGATCTCAACGAAGGTGACGGGTCTCTTGAGCGAGGATGGTCCGTGGTGTGTGACCTCGTACGTCACCTTGAAGTCGGGCAGCGAGTCTGCGCGCTTGGCGAGCGAGAGCAGGAGGCTTTTGGCGAGCGGCGGGTTGGACGGCGGTAGCTCGAGCGGTCTGCCTCCCGCTAGGGCCTCGCGCGTGGGGTTTCCGGGGTGGTGCACCGTGAGGGACCTGATACCAGCTTCGCTCGAGTGGCGCGAAAGCACGAGGTGGAAACCGGCGTCGCAAACTTCGTCGAGGAACTCGAAGTAGAGGACGTCCTCCTCGAACCCGGCGAGCAGCGCGTCAATCTCCGGCAGGTAGTAGGCGCTGACCGCTCGAGCGGCGGTAACCGGCTTAGGCTCGAAGAGTCCGAGGAGCTCGCCCGCCACGCCCGAACCGGCAGGGTCCCCTACGCTGTAGGCGATGCAAACCTTCACCTTCACGGCTCGCCGCAAGGATCGTCAATTGATAAACTTCGCGGCCTGCGACGCTGGAACCGAGGGAAAAAGAGGAAGAGAAAGAGGAAAGAGAGAAAAAGTGGGATTTAAAGGAGTGGGGATTTCGGGTTCCAAGTTCCGCGCTGCACGGGCGGGATGTAGTCTTCGACGAGCGCCGGGTCGAAGTTCAGCTTCTGGCCTTTCTCCGCGCTGAGGTAAGCTAGCATCATGAGCTGGACGATCAGCAAGCCGTCGTACCAGTTCTCAGCCGGCTGAACCCCCTTGAGGAAGCACTCGACCATGTAGCGGTCCTCGGCTTGGTAGCCGTACGTCACCGCCTCGTCGGGGATCACAGGCATCAAGCCTTGGTCAGCGTTCTGCTTCTCCACGAACTCCTCGCTCGGCGGGATCTTAACGTGCCTGCTGAAGAACGCGAAGAGCTCGGGCTGGAGCGTGTTTATCCAGAGCGAGTACTCGGGCCCTAAGACCTCGAAGGTCAACCTCAACCCGGCGCCGATGTAGGACCAGGACGTGTGCGTCTCCGTCATTACAGCGTTCCCCTCCTCGTCCTCGTAAACCACGACGGCGGTGGCGTAGTCCTCCGCGGGCTCCACCGAGTAGTCCACCCCGTACGTCTGCTTGAGCCTTTCCACGTAACCCTTCCTCGTCCACTTCAGCGAGGCCACTTCGCCCCACACCTTCCTCGGCTTTATGCTGTCCTTCCCCTTCTCGGGGTCCCACAGGACGTAGCGCGCCGCCTCGAGGCTGTGGCACATCATGTCCAGCAGCACGCCGCCGCCCGACTGGGTGGGCTTCCAGAACCAGGGCGCGTGGGGCCCGCCGTGCTCCTCGGCCGCTCTAGCCAGGTAGGGTCTCCCGCTGTACTTCGCGCCGAACCTCCAGACCACCTCCTTACCCCTCGTTACGGAGGGCATGAACACCTGGTTCTCGAGGTAGCCGTGGAGCAGCCCGGCCCTCTCGACCAGGTTCACCATCTCCCTCGCCTCCTTCACGTTGCGCGCGAGAGGCTTCTCGCACGCTACCGCCACGATGTTGCCTTTACCCTGCCTAGCCTCCTCGGCCACAGCCCTGACAGCGTCGAGCCTGGCGTAGTTGGGGGAGAGGATCCAGACAGCGTTAACGTTGGGGTCCCTGAGCATGTCGAAGATGTCCGTGTAAACCTTCGGTTTGCCGACGCCGAGCTGCTCGGCGAGAGCGGCCAGCTCCCTAGCTCTGGCCTCAGTCCTGCTGTGCACCGCCACGATGTCGGCTCCGCGGACGCCCACCCAGCCTCTAACGTGGAACCTAGCTGCGAAACCCGCGCCGACCAGAGCAACCCCAAGCTTGCGCTCCATCGGGAACCTTTCGTCGACATCGTATAAAAGCAGATCGCCGCGCCTCAATTAAGACGCGAGCATTCCGTGCCATATGGAACATTTATAAGAAGGAGTGAAGCGCATGCGTTTCACGCGTACCTATGCTAGAGAAAGCTTTAAATATAAAAAAGCTTTATACAACGCCGGAAAAATCGAAAGAAAGAGAAAAGCATAAAAGCTAACCTGAAGGAAGCGTCGCCAATGGCGGGCTCGGGATCGGCACCTAAAGGTGGAGCTCGCAGCAAGATAATAACGGCCGCACTAATCGTCATCATCGCTGCAGCCAGCTTCGCGGCCGGTTACTTTTCGCGCACGATCTTCGGCGGCGAGCAGCAGACGGTGACCGTCAAGATCGGCGCGCTGCTGCCCCTGACGGGGGATCTGGCCTCCTTCGGTAAGCGCAACCAGGGGAGCCTGCAGCTGGCGATTGAAGACATCAACAGGTTCGCGGAAGCCGCGGGAAGCAAGTTCCGGTTCCAGCTGGTGGTGGAGGACACGGGCACGGACCCCCAGACGGCCCGGTCGAGGATAGAGGCACTCGCCGCCCAGGGAGTGAAGCTGTTCGTAGGGCCCATGGCGAGCAGCGAGGTCTCCCAGGTTAAACCCTTTGCGGACGCCAACAAGCTGGTTATCGTGAGCCAGTCCTCCACCGCTCCAGCGCTATCGATACCAGGCGACTTCGTCTTCAGGGTCGTCCCGCCCGACACCTACCAGGGTAAGGCGCTGGCCAAGGTGGTCTGGAGCTCGGGCTTCACGAAAGCCATCGTAATCTACAGGAACGACGCGTGGGGTGTGGGCTTGCGCGATAGCTTCGAGAAGAACTTCAAGGCGCTGGGAGGGGTCGTCGAGAGCATAGCCTACGACCCGGGCGCCAAGGAGTTCTCCGCCGAAGTCTCGAGAGCCGCCGACCTGGCGGGTAGGATGGGTGCCGGCACGGCGGTCGTGCTGGTGTCGTTCGAGGAGGGCATACAGATCATCAAGCTGGCGGCGCGGAACCCGGTTCTGTCCAAGGTGACGTGGTTCGGGACCGACGGCCTGGCGAACAGCGCGAAGCTGGTCTCCGAGGCTGGTTCGGAGGCCGTAGCGCTGGGCGGCATAGCCTCGACCACATTCATCCCCTCGAGCAACCCGATGCAGGAGGAGTTCAAGAGGAGGTTCCGCCAGCGCTTCGGCGAGGACCCCGACAGCTACTCGATGAACGCTTACGACGCGGCTTGGCTGCTGGCCCTCTCCGTCATGCTGACGGGCAGCGACGAGGGCGCCAAGGTGGCGAGCGTGCTGCCGCAGGTCGCAGCCCGCTACTACGGGATCACGGGCACGATAACGCTCGATGCGGCGGGGGATAGGGCGGCCGGCGACTACGGCGTGTTCAAAATCGTGCAGACCCCCAACGGCCTGGCGTGGAGGCTCGTGGCCGTGTACCACATCGACACCGACACGATCACGCCCGTGGGCAGCTGAGGAGCCGGACATGACCTCGGACGACCTTCTTTTTCTCGCGAAAAACGTTTCTAAAAGCTTCGGAGGCCTCGTGGCCCTCGACAAGGTCACGGTCGCGGTCCCCGAAGGCGCTCTCACCCTGATGATAGGCCCCAACGGCAGCGGGAAGACCACGTTCCTCCAAGTGGCGTGCGGAGTGCTCAAGCCCGATAACGGCGCTCTGCTCTTCGCTGGGCGCAATGTAACGGGGTTACCCCCTTACGCGAGGTTCAGGCTCGGCATTGTGACGACGTTTCAGATCCCCAAGCTCTTCCCCTCTCTCAGCGTCCTTGAGAACGTCCTGCTGGCTGCGCAAAAGGTCCGCGAGAGCCCGCTCTCTCTTTTGAGCTCGCGGAAGGGGGAGCGGGATCTCGTCGAGAGGGCTTTCGAGGTGCTGAAGCTGCTCTCCCTCGATCGCGTGTGGGATAAGCCGGCTCGGGCGCTGAGCGGCGGCCAGATGAAGCTCCTGGAGCTCGCCAGAGCCCTGGTGAGCGAGCCTAAGCTCCTCCTCCTGGACGAGCCCCTAGCCGGCGTTAACCCGGCGCTAGCCGGCGAGATAATGCAGTTCCTCTCGAAGGTCCGGAGGGAGAAGGGGGTAGCGATGCTGCTCGTGGAGCACAGGCTCGACATAGCCCTCAAGCACGCTGACTACGTTTACGTCCTCCACCACGGCCGCGTGATCTCGGAGGGATCGCCCGAGACGGTCGTCGAAGACCCTCTGGTTGCGAAAGCCTACCTGGGTGAGTAGCGTGAGGGTGCTCGAGGTTAAGGGGTTGCGAGCCGGTTACGGCCAGATGGAGATCGTTTCGAACGTCACCTTCGATGTGGGGGACCGCGAGGTTGTGGCGGTGGTCGGCCCCAACGGGAGCGGCAAGAGCACGCTGCTCAAGGCGGTCTTCGGTCTCTGCAGGGTTTTCTCCGGCGCGGTCCTGTTCAAGGGGGAGGACGTCACGAGGCTCCCGCCGCACAAGCGGTCGCGGCTCGGCATGGCTTACCTGCCTCAAACTGGCAACGTGTTCGAGAGCCTGACCGTTAGGGAGAACCTCATGCTGGCGGCGCACGACCTGGGCGAGGAGGAGGTTGGGAAGAGGCTGGAGGGCGTCCTCTCGCTGTTCCCGGAGCTCGGGGGGTTGATGCGCAGGAAGGTTAGGACGCTAAGCGGCGGCGAAAGGCAGATAGTAGCGCTGTCGATGAGCCTGCTGAGGAACCCCTCTCTCGTGATGCTGGACGAGCCCACCGCCGCGCTGGCGCCGCGCCTCGTCAAGCAGGCGCTTAAGAGGGTGGTCGAGCTGAGGGATGAGGCGGGCGTGTCGATCGTGCTCGTGGAGCAGAACGCCCTGTCGGCCCTCGAGGTCAGCGATAAAGCCCTCCTGATGGTTTCGGGGACGGTGAAGTTCTGGGGGAGCTCGCGCGAGCTCCTCGAGGATCGGGAGCTCGCGAAAACGTACCTAGGCTTGTAGGTGGTCGCGGTGCTGGACCTGCTCGTTGGCGCGCTCGTCTACAGCAACCTCCTCGCGCTGATGGCCGTGGGGCTCAGCCTGGCGCTCATCACCTGCAGGGTCTCCAACTTCGCGCACGGGGATTTCGCGATGGTCGGCGTTTACGCGGCTTACACGTTGAGCGTGGTCGCCGGGCTTACGCCCTACGCTTGGATCCCCGCGGCTTTCGCCTTCGGCGGTCTCGTCTCGCTCCTAGCCTACCTGCTCGTGTTCGAGCCTCTGCGCGAGAGAACCGACCTCGTCACGCTCATGGTGGTCTCCATGGCTCTGGACATGGTGCTCCGCTACTCGCTGCACGTCTACGCGGACCTCATGCAGCAGTGGCTCAGGGTTTACACGAGGTTGTTCATGTTCGACGATTTCCTCGTCGAGGCGGCCGGCTCGAGATTGCCCGGTGTGCTCCCAGCGTCCACCGCGGTCGTTGCCGCTCTTCTGGCCTCGCTCTACGTGCTGCTGTACAAGACGAGGGTGGGGGTCGCGATGCGAGCCGCGATCGAGAACCCGGGCTTAGCGGAAGCTCTTGGAGTGAGCGTCGAGAGAGTTTTCGCCCTTAGCTGGTTCCTATCCGGCGCGCTGGCGGCGACGGCTGGCGTGTTCCTGCCGTTCAGGATCATGGTGAGCCCAGACACGGGGTGGTCGATGCTGCTGCCGACGTTCGCCGCGGTGACGGTGGGCGGGATCGGCAGCCTCGGCGGGAGCGTTCTGGGGGCCTACCTCATCGGGTTCTCCGAGACAGTGCTCGCGTACCAGCTGGCTCAGGTGGGAATCAGCACAGCGTACAGGCCCCTGCTCACCTTCGCGGCGATAATCGCGACGCTGCTCGTGTACCCGAGGGGCCTCTCCGGGCTCTGGAGCGGGAAGGGGTGGTCGCTACGTCGGAGGTCCTAGCGTTTGTCGTCAGCCTGGGCACGCTCTACTCGATCTACGTGATCCTCTCGTCATCGATGGAGCTCGTTTACGGCGAGCTCGGCCTCCCCGATTTCGCGAAAGCCGCCTTCTTCGCCGTGGGGGCTTTCGCCGCCGGAGCGCTGTCGGTCAGGCTCGGAGCGGCGTTGGCCGGGATCGCGTGGGAGGGCGAGTTCAAGCTTCGCAGCTACTACTACGCAACGCTGGTGTCGGCGAAGGTGGCCGAAAACCCGCTGATGGGGCTTGTAATCTTCGCAGTGCCGCTGCTGGTCGCCGTCCCCTGCGCGGTGCTCCTGGGCGTCTTAGCCAGCTACCCGGCTCTCCGCCTCCGCGAGGACTACCTGGCGATCACCCTCATCGCGTTCAGCGAGATCGTGAGGGTTGTCGCCCGCAACTACGAGCCCCTCGTCGGCGGCACGTTCGGAGCGGGGGTTGTGGACGTGTTTGCGTGGCTCCGCAGCCCGTGGCGGGAGCTCGCGATGATGCTGACCTCAGCTCTTTTCGCTTTCGGCGCTTGGCTCCTGCTGTACAGGCTGTCGAGGTCCCCCTTCGGGAGGGTCCTGAGGGCGGTCAGGGACGACGAGGTCGCGGCAGCTGCCTACGGCGTGGACGTCGCGAGGGTTCGCGCTTGGGCGATGGCGCTGGGGTCCGGGATGGCGGCCGTGGCGGGGGTCCTCTACGCGTTCTACATCGGCTCCGTCAACCCCGACGACTTCACAGTCTCCCGCACCTTCCTCGTGGTGCTGATGGTTACGGTGGGGGGTCGCGGGAACCCGAAAAGCCCGCCGCTCGGCGCGGCCGTGTACCTCGCGCTCGACAGAGCGCTCCTGTTCGCTAAGCGCTTCCTGCCAGTGCCCTTCGACGTGAACTACGTGGCTTACGCGGCTTTGGGCGTACTCCTGATACTGTTCGTGATGAAGAAGCCGGAGGGCTTGGCGCCGGAGCGCCCGCTGCTGACCGTCGACGCCGAAGCTACAGAGGGGGTCACTTCACGTACCTGAGCAGCAGGTCCCTGCTCTTCTTAACTCCGGTCGAGTAATCCTCCCTCCCCTCGTACTCGAGGGAGATCCAACCCTTGAAACCCGCGTCCCTCAGGATCTTGAACACCCGGTCGTAGTCGATGTCGAGCGTGTACCACACCCCTCCGCCGAAGTATGTTTTCGCGTGAACCATCACGGTGTAGGGGGCGATCGCTTCGAGCTCGCGGTAGGTGTCGTAGAGGAAGTTCCCCGTGTCCATGATGGCGCCGAAGTACCTCGAGTTCACCCTGCGCAGGATCTTCAGCATCGTCTCGGCCCTCGTCGTCAACCCCCAGTGGTTCTCCAAGCCCAGCGTCACCCCCAGCTCTTCCGCCTTGTCGAGGCACCGGTAGATGCAGTCCACGACCCACTCCACCGCGTCGTCCTCGGTGTAGCCCTCGATGGGCGGTTCCACGCCCCTCCTCGCCATGAGCTCGTCGAAGCTCTTTACCGTCCCCCACCTGCCGGAGTTTATCCTCACGACGCCGGCCCCCATCTCGTAAGCGGCTTCGAGCCACTCCGAAACGTACCTCACTTGAGCTTCCCGCTCGGCAGGATCCGGCTTCACGAAGTTGTTGTGGATCGCCAGCGCGTACACGGGCATCCCATACTCCAGCGACAAGCGCCTGATGCTCCTGAGGTAGCTTCGCGAGCGCGACTCCACGTGGTTGACGAGGACCTCCACCCCGTCGAAGCCGTCGCGCCACGCCATCTCGATGTACTCCTTCAGGGGGAGCTTAGGCCCCCTGAAGTGCCAGTACGAGTAGGTCGAAACGCCCAGCTTCATCGCGCGCCACCCCCCGAAGCGGTGAAAAAGCCTTTCCTTCACCGCTCGGCTCCGGACCAAGTCTCCAGGATCCTGAGGAGGCGGTCTACGCACTCCTTCACTCGCTCGACGTTCCCGCAGTCGATCACGGAGAGCCCGCTCCCGCAGCCGGGCCTCACCGAGAGCTTGCCCAAGCCCCCTCGCTCTCCGATCAGCGTCACGCACGCTGACACGCCGCCCTTGGCTACGGTGAGCTCGACGTGCTCGCCCCTCCGCAGGGTCACTTCGTAGCCGAGCCCCCTTAGAGCCTCAACAACCTCGGCAACCGCACGCTCGAAGGAGCTCATACCGCGTTAGTGATCAACCCGCTGCTTTTTCTGCTTTTTGCTCAAACTCTAGCCCGCCGCTTTGAGCGGGCAGCTCCGCTCGCGGGAGAGCCGCGCTCCCGATCTCGCGCAGGGCTAGGTAGCACAGGTAGATGTTCCGCGCTCTCTCGCGAAGGTACTCCTCGGCTTTCGCGGAGAGGTACTGCGTGAACTGCAGCCACTTGGCGTAGGGGAGCTGCCTTATCCGCTTCAGGCTCTCCTCGTGCTCCCTCCGCACGTCGTCCAGCGTGTACCGAGCTCGCGCGCCTAGGTACGAAGCCAGCTCGTCGGCCCCAACCCGCCCGCCGAGCTTCTCGGCTGCCAGCTCGGCCGCGTCCAGCAGCTTGCCCTCACTCCTCAGCCCGCTGAGGAGCGCTCTGAGGCCGGCGAGCCCTCCGGCGCCGAGGTCGCTGCTGACCCTTTCGAAGTCGTACACGACTACGCTGAACCCCTCGTTCACGTAGCCAGCCACGCTCTCCACCACCGCCGCGGAGGCCCTATCGACTAGGTGGAACTCCTTCAGTAGCTTGGAGCTGCGCTCCTCCTCCCCGTCGAACATCGCTACGAACACGAGCGCCACCTCGCCGTCCTCGGTTAAAGGGACCCTCAGCGTGTCGAAGGAGAGCAGCTTCAGAGACTTCGAGGGCCTCGGCACGAAGACTTCAACTCCGCCCAGCGCCACCCTAACTTTCTCGGAGGCGACGACCCTGTCGAGCACCGCCAGCGCGTGCGCCTTCGCGAGCTCCCACCGGAAGCCGATCTCGACGAGCTTAGCGTAAGCGAGGTCGACCTGCTCGACCAGCACCTCGTCGAGCTCGTCGGGCTCGTACCGCTCGACAGCCCGCCTCACCTCCAGCCAGTCGAGCTTCTCGATCAGGCCGGCTGCGTCGTCCTCGAAGAGCACGAGAACCTTCCTGCTGCCCACCGCCGAAAGGTCGTAGCTGATCCTCTTCAAGCCGATGGAGAAGACCCTGCGGAGGACCACCTTGACCAGCGCTAGGCCCAGCCTAGCCAGTTCGAGGTCAATGGATGGGTCGAGCTCGTAGAGCCTCCCGTAGCTGTAGTCTTCGTACCTGCCCATCGTAGCCGAAGGCACGTCGATCACGCGCCGCGGCCTGTACACGTACGTCCTCTCGCCAGCCACCTTCACGCGCAAGCTTTCGCCGTCAACGATCCACACCACCTTGTAGGGGACCTCCAGGTAGAGGCCGAAACCGCTCGTCGGCGGGTGCATCGTGCATATGACCTCCGACCTCAGGAGGCCCCTAACGTAGTCCCTCCAGAGGTCGCTTTCCTCGCCCCACTGGGCCTTAACCCTCCTGTACTCCTCGTACGCCGCCGCGAGGAACTCGTGCTCGTATATCGTCTGGAGGGTCGGGCGCCTCTCCTCGACGAGGGTCACCCACCTGCTCTTCGTGGCGCGGAGGTTCGTGACGAAGAAGTCCGAGGTGTAGTCGAAGCAGCCGGGCTGGAGCTTCTCCACGACGTCTACGTGCGAAGCCTCCTGCAGGTACTCGAGGCCGCCCTCCGAGACCTTCACGCGTTTCACGCCGTACGGGGGGCCGAACTCGTAGAAGTTCAGCATGCGCCACACCCTCCTGCCCCTCGCGGTCGGCTCTGCCCCCTTTGCCAACCCCAGCTCCCGCAGGAGCTTCAGCTCCTCCTCCGTCGGCTTCAAGCCCAGAGCCCTCGTGGAAACGAGCTTGAAGAGCCCGCTGAAGAGCAGCGAGTACTTGTTCCCCCTGTTCACCAGGGTCTTCTCGAGCGGCAAGCCGACCCACTTCGCGAGGGCTTCGAGCCCCCTGCCCAGCAGCTCCCGATCCCACCGGGTGTAGGGCACGATCACGGTCTCCGTGAAGGGGATTGAGCGGCGCCTCCCCTTCCTCCCCTCCCGCTGCCAAAACTCCCTCACGTCGTCCGGCAAGCCGAGGTGGACGACGCGGACCACCGTGCCTATGTCGATGCCCTGCACCAGGGTTCGGGGCGTGACGATGACTTTCACGGTCCCCAGCCTAGCCCCCTCCTCCGCCCTCTTCCGCTCCTCCTTCGAAACTAGGTGGTGGTGCACCGCCACTCTCTCGGCTAGGGGGCCGAGCCGCTGCCTGAGCTTCCTAGCGACCTCCTCGGCGGCTCCCACGCTCCTCGTGAAGACGAGGGTGACCCCGTCGTCCTCAGCGTAGCGGGCCAGGAGCTCTAGGGGGTCCGCGTGCGGCAGGTCGGCCTCGACCCCGAGCGCCCTCAAGGCCATCACCACCTTGTAGGCGTTCTTCCTGAACTCCTCGGGGTCGAGCAGCGCTCTCTTCACGTCCTCGCCCACGCCGAGCTTGTCGAGGTCGCGGATCCTCTGGAGGAGCAGCGTTCTCACCTTCTCGAGGTCCCTGCCGAGGACGACGTAGAGCCTGTTGGGCACCCTGAAGGGCTCGCCCCTCACGATCGCCGCCTCCCTGCCGTTGATCTCGCGGAGGATCTCGCCCATCTCCTCGGGGTTGCTCAGCGTCGCCGTCAGCACAGCGACCTGGGGCTTCCACCCCATCTCGGCGAGAACCCTCAGCATCCCGACTATCAGCGCGAGCTCGCGCGGGCTGTAGAAGTCGAGCTCGTCGAGCACGAGCAAGCCGAAGCGGTGGAGCGCGGGGACGAGGAAGCCCTTCGAGGGCGAAGAGGCGTAGCGCTTGAGGTCCTGCATGAGGAAAGCAGGGTTGCTCGCCACGACGAGCGCCCTCCCCAGCTTCTCCCTCACCGCCCTCCTCCCCGCGCCGCCAGCGGCTTGAAGGCTCGGCGCGTCCACCTGCACCATCTCCGCGCCCAGCAGGGAGCAGTAAGCGCTCAGCCTCTGCACCTGGTCGTTGGCGAGCGCCAGCGTCGGGTAGAGGGCCAGCGCCCTCACCCCCCTCCTGGCGGCGTAGAGGAACCAAGCCTCGGTCTTGCCGCTGCCCGTGCCGGCGATCAGCACTAGGTTCTTCCCCTCCTCCAAGCGCGCCAGAGCCTCCAGCTGGTGCTCGTAGAGCAGCTCCGAGCCCACCGGAGCGCCAGCCAGCTGCGGCAGGAGATCAGCGAAGCGCACCCCAGCTCGGGGAGGCTCGCTCCCAGGCTCGTCCACACGGTAGTAGGAGTAGCCGAGCGCCTCCAGGAGCTGGCCCGTGTCGACTACCACGGCTCCCACGCCCCTCTCGCGCTCAAAAGCTCTGCGCTCCAGCCGGTTAACTCTTATATTCGGCTCGCGCGCTCAAGGCCATGTGCGGAAGCCGTGGATAGCTGCCGCTGTAGCAGCGCTGCTCGTCGCGGCGCTCGCTAGCCTCTTATGGCAGCGCGAAAGAAGGGGCGCCGTGGTCGGCGTCGAAGTTCTGAACGTGAGCCCGCCGAGGGCTCGACTCTACTCCCGCGTCGAGATCGACTTGAATGTTACCGGCTACGCGGGGAACCCGTTCGACCCCGACGACATCAACGTGACGGCGTTCTTCAGAGACCCTAGCGGCGAGGTCGTGGCGGTCCCCGCCTTCTTCTACCAGGGTTACAGGAGGATCCTCATCGGCAATACGGAGAGACTCGAGCCTGTTGGAAGCCCGGTCTGGAAGGTCAGGTTCACCCCCACGAAGGTCGGCCGCTACGAGTTCTACGTGGAGGCGGTGAGCCGCGGCTCCTCCGCGAGGACCCCGGTCTACAGCTTCGAGGTCGAGCCATCCGACTCGCCGGGCTTCGTGAGGGTGAGCCAGCGCGACCCCCGGTACTTCGAGTTCGATAATGGCACCTCCCGCTTCTTCGTGGGGCTGAACGTCTGCTGGTCCGGCTCGCGGGGGACCTACGACTACGACGAGTGGTTCCGCGCGATGGCCGCGTCGGGCGTCAACCTGGTCAGGATATGGATGGCGCCCTGGCGCTTCGGGATCGAGTGGAAGCAGCTCGGCCGCTACGACCTGGAGGAGGCTTGGAGGCTCGACTACGTGCTCGAGCTCGCCGAGCGCTACGGGATTCGCGTCATCCTGTGCTTGATGAACCACGGGCAGCTCTCGACGCAAGCGAACCCCCAGTGGAGCGAGAACCCCTACAACAGGGCGAGGGGCGGCCCCCTATCCAAGCCCGAGGAGTTCTGGACCAGCGAGGAGGCGAGGAACCTCTTCAAGAAGAGGTTGAGGTACATCGTCGCCCGCTGGAGCTACTCCACCAGCCTGCTCGCTTGGGAGCTGTGGAACGAGGTGGACCTGACGGACAACTACATGTCCGTCAGGGAGAGCGTAGCGCGGTGGCACGCGGAGATGGCGGCCTACCTGAAGCGGCACGACCCCTACAAGAGGATGGTCACGACCAGCTTCGCGAACCCAAACCTCGACCCGCTCGTGTGGCAGCTCGGCGAGATCGACTTCATCACGGTCCACAAGTATGGCCCCGAGGGCTTCCAGGATGCCGCCGGCACCCTCTACGATGTCGTCCGGAGGGCCTGGGATCGCTACCGCAAGCCGGTCCTCGTGGCGGAGTTCGGCGTCGACTGGCGGTGGGAGGGCCTCGCCGACAAGCCGCTCTACTACCTCGACAGGGAGGGGGTGGGTCTGCACGACGGCCTCTGGGCGACCGTGATGGCCGGTTCGCCGGCGACCGCGATGTCCTGGTGGTGGGACAACTACATCCACCCCTACAACCTGTACCACCACTTCAGGGCGATCGCGAGCTTCCTGGAGGGCGTCGACCCGGCCGCGGCCGGCTTCAAGCGCCTGGAGGCTGAAGTCGTGCTGCCGAGCGACTTGAGTGGGGAGGAGCTCGCCGACGTCGTTGTCTACCCCTCGCTGGGCTGGGCGCGCCCGCAGGAGAGCTATTTCGTGGTCAGGCTCGACGGGGCGGTTGAAGGCGACGTGTCGCAGATCCCCTCGTTCATACAGGGCGCCGCCCACCCGGACTTGAGGAACAACCCGACGTTCAAGGTCACATTCCCGCGGGGTGGCAGGGTCGTCGTGCACGTGAACTCGGTGTCGCGCGCCGGCGCTGTGCTGGCGGTGTACGTGGACGGGGGGCTCGCGAAGCGCGTGGATTTGCCGGATAGGGACGGGAAGTACGACGCGTTCGCGAGGGAGTACGACGTGGACGTCGCCATCGAGGTTCCGCCCGGCACCCACGAGGTCAAGCTGGACAACCTGGGCGTCGACTGGTACACCGTGGATTACGTGAGGTTCGAGGGCGCGGCGTTGAAGAGGGCGAGAGTGAGGGTTTACGGGCTCACGAACGGGACCTTAGCGCTCGTCTGGGTGAAGAACCCCGACGCCACGTGGTGGAACGCGATCCGAAACGCGAGCGTTGAGCCGGTGCGGGACGTGACGATCAGGCTCGCCGGTTTCAGCGACGGCGACTACCTTGTGGAGCTCTGGGATACGTGGAAAGGCGCTGTTGAGCGGTCGTGGACGGAGAGAGCGAGCGGCGGGTTCTTGACGATCAGGCTGGAGAGCGTAGCTCGCGACCTGGCAATAAAGGTGAAAAGGGCTGGCTGAGACCCGCGGGGAAGGGTGTAGCGTCGAGCCGGCGTGGCGGGCCCGCCGGGATTTGAACCCGGGATCTGCGGCTTAGGAGGCTTGCGGCCCCTCAAGGGCCGCCGCCCTCGGCGCAGCGCGCTTTTCCGCGCTAGGCCACGGGCCCTGCGTTGGAGGTCAAGGGGGCAGGGTTAAAGGCTTTGCGGGTCTTCGGCGGCCTGAAGCAGGCTGCAGGTGCAGCTCGCTTATTGAGTTTTTCCTAAATCATCTGGGAGCCCTCGGCAATTGGCGCGCTGCTTTTCCAGCGCGCCGATCGTCATCGGGCAAGCTGCTTCTGCTTTGCGGCGTTATTAAGTTTAACGCGTCGCTTTGCGCCAGCGGTCACCTTTGGTGTAGCTTGATCTCTCGTACGCGAGAGCTGCTGTCGATCACGGCGGCGCCCCGCTCGAGCGCGCTCTCCGAGGGTAGGGGGAGCCTGTGCGCCAGCATGTAAGCGCGCGTTTCAGGCGTAATTTCTGCTAGAGCGACCGTGTGCCGAAGGTGCCAGCGCTGCATTGACCGCTCGAGGAGCACGAGCCTAGTGCCGCGCGCGGTAAGCTCCTCGAGGAGGGGTTCAACCCACGCGCGCTCCCGCGTAGCCAAGCTGAGTTCCCCAACCACCACCAGCTCGGGCGGGGGTGCGCCAGCTCTTTCCAGGTACGCGACCCAGAGCAGCGTTAACGCCCTCCTGCACGAAGGTGGCGCAGCTGCCAGCTCGACGCGGGCGCCCCTCGCGTCGGGGGGCTGCGCGCTGTCTACGATGTAGTTTAAGAGCAGGGAAAGCTTGCGGTAAGCGAGGAAAGCAGCGGTGTCGGCTCGCGAGGCGAGCCTAGCCAAGCACTCGTTCATCGTGCGCGATCTCGCTGCGGCGTCGGCGGCTGCGACCTCAGCCGCGGGGGTGCTCGGCCCCGGTATCGAGGGGAGGACCAGCGGAAGGTACTCCGAGACAGCCCAGTAGGGGAGGGACGGCGCTTGCGCCCTGAGCTGAAGGTCCCCGAAGAGACCGTGGTAGTCGAGCACCGCCAGGCTCAACCCCGCTGCCGAAGCGCGCGCGATCAACCCCTTCGCCAGCTCCTCCCTCTTCCCCCCAACCCTCCCGACGATCACCAGCAAGCGCTCCTCGAGGAGCTCTTCGAGCACGGGCCTCCACCGGGAGCTCGCTAAGCGGCAGCCCTTTTGAGGTTCAGGTAGTCCTCTAGTATCTCGTTCAAGGCCTCGCTGAAGGTCAGGTTGCGGCTCCTAGCGTACTCGTCGACGAACGCGGCGAGGCGCCGCTTAAGCAGCACGACCCTCTCGATCATCTCCTCCCTCGATAGTTCTTCGATCAGCTTTTCCGGCTGAAGTGCTAGCTGCGGGTTTTCCCGGATCTTGCGCGCGAGGATGTCCAGCTCGCTGGTGCTCAAGCCGCGGTCTGCCGCTAGCTCAGCCACCCTCCTCACCACCTCATCCGGCCTATCAACGACGCCCTTCTGAGCCAGCTCCTCCACCGCCCTCACCACCTTCGTCATCCCGGTGCGGCTCACCCCCCTCCTTCTCTGGGCGCGAGGCGGCCTGCCGGGCTTCGACTCCGCCACGGCGGGCGCTATCGTGCGCAGCCGCGCGTAGAGCCTGACGAACCTCTTTATCTCGTCAAGCTCGACTTGGATCCGCGACGAGATCTCCTCCTCGCTCAAGCCCATCTCGTGCAGCCTCGCGATCCCGCGCCCCACCTCCTCCGGCGTCAGCGTGTTCTGCCTCAGGTTCTCGCTCAGCGAGAGCTCCAACGCCTCCCGGTCGCTCAGCTCCTTCACGACGCAGGGGACTCCTCGCGCGAAGTACTTCTCGAAAACCTCCGGCCGCTCCCGGCGCAGCAGCCTGATCGCCTCCAGCCGCATACGGCCGCACACCACGCCGTAGCCAGCCCCCTCCGGCCTGACGACGAGCGGGTGGAGGAGGCCGCGCATCGCGATGTCCTCCGCCAACCTCCTCACAGCCTCCTCCGACACGTGGATGCGCACGTTAGCGGACGAGGGGAAAAGCCGATCGAGCGGTATCAGGGTTATCGACTCCATCGCAGGGTGGGGCCGGGAAACGATATAAATGCATTTTGGGGCGCTGCCCGCCTGAAGCCCCTCGCTTTCCCGTCAACACTCTTACAAGCCCTCTAGATCGAAAGTATATCTGATAACTTTTCAGCTATTTTCCTTCCTTTTTCTGTTAAATCAAATAACCTTACTTTAAGTTTTTTAACTTGAATTGGAGGTTCTTCGTAAATAAGCCCCATCTGCTTCAGCTCATTTATTATACCCATCGTCCAGTTGTACTGCGCTCTATACCTCCCCCCGGTCAGCGCTCGCTGGATGTCCGACAGCGTTGCCTTGCCAGCTTTATACAGGAAGACTAGGATCACGATGTGCGAATGCATGCCTTCGCTTAGGAGCTTTTTAATAATATCTGGAATGTCGCGATCCTCAGCCACGGCTGCTTTGCGCTAAGCTCCTAATAAGCTTTTGCTCAACCGTAGCATTTTCACCTCAATGAGGCACGAATACCTCAGCGGAGTATTCGCCGAACTTCTCGCAGCCAGGCAAAGCCGCGAGCCAGCAGATAAAAATAAATATAGGAAATCGCTCATCCTCCCGTGATCGTCGCGACGTTCAGCGGATCGAAGGGTGGTACTGGGAAGACCACGCTCGCGGTCTCGCTCGCGCTGGCAGCCAGCTTGAGCCGCGAGGTCCTGCTCGTTGACGCCAGCGCCGAAGGGGGTGCGACGGCCTACCTCCTAGGCGACTGCCCGGGCCCCTACCTGAGCGAGGACCCCGACGGCAGCTTGCGGAGGGTGGAGGCGGACGAGCTCCGCCTCACGGTGGCGGTCAACAGGGGCCCGCTCCTCTGGCCTGAGAAGGTGGCGGAGCGCGTGGCGGAGTGGGCTTCGCGGTACCAGCTCGTCGTGATCGACCAACCAGCTCTGACCGACGTGGACGCGGTGGAGCGCTACATGCCCCTGCTGAAGCTCGCTGACACGGTGCTCATTGTAACTGAGCCCAACCCCGCTTCGATCGAAGCCTCCCTGTACAGGTTCGGGGGCAAGCGCGTCATCGTGGCTCTGAACCAGCCCCGCCCCTACCCGAAGACCGTGGTAGAACATTATCGCCGGGTGATCGAGTACTTCTGCCGGAGGAACGGCTACGAGTACGTGCTGGTGCCCTACGAGCCAGCGGTCAGCAGGTTGAGCCCCTCCACCCTCGGGATCTTCAAGTACACGAGCGACGACTACGACAGCGCGATCGCGAAGCTGGGCAACCTCATCCTGCACGGGCGGTAAAAATATATACTGGCGCCCCGCCTCACTCTTGTGAGCCTCTTCAAGAGGGATAAGGGTAAGAGCGAGGAGCGCGAGGCGAAGGACTTCTTCGAGGAGCACGAGAGGATGAAGCAGCTGAGGGACAACCCCCATCTCCTGCAACCCCAGCCAGTTCAGCAACCCCAACCGCAACCCGCTCAACCGCCCCTGCAGCCAGCTCAACCGCAGCCGGCTAGGCCTCAGGTTCAGCCCGCTCAGCCCCAGGTCCAACCCGCCCAACCTCAAGCTAGGCCGCAGCCCGCGGCTCCACAGCCGGCTCCACAGCCGAGGCCCGCCGCTCAACCCCCGCTCCAGCAGCCTGCGCAGCCTCAGATCACTCCGATGGAGGCTCTGATCGAGGCTCTGAAGCTCCTGGGCCTCGACGTCGGGCCGGTCGAGAGCCTGAAGACCTACGCTAGGGAGCTGGAGGCGAGGGAGAAGGAGGTGGCGGCGCGCATCGAGGAGCTCCAGCGGCTCCTCGAAGCCATCAGGAAGGCCCGGCAGATACTCAGGCAGCTGGGAGTCTAGCCATGCCGCTCGCCAAAGCCGCCAAGAAGATCAAGGCGGAGCAGAAAGCCGAGCGGAAGCCTGAGCCCGAGGTCCCGCCCGCAGCCCCCCAGCTCGCTCAGCCCGAGCTGCCTCCCGCGCCGGAAGCGGGTCAGCCCGAGCTCTACTCGGCGGAGGCTCCGCAAACCGCCGAGCAGCCCAGCGAGGTCCAGCCGGTTGAGGCCGCGCCCTTGGCGCAGCCGCTCGAGGCGCAAACCCAGCTCGAGGTTCAGCCGGAGGCCCTGCCGCCTGAAGCGCTCTCCCAGCCTCAAGCGGAGGCTCAACCCCCAGCCGGGCCCGAGGCGCAGCCAATCGAGGCTCAACAAATCGAGGCTCAACCGGGGGTGCAAACACCGCTTGAGGCCCCCGGGCCCCAGCCCACAGCTGGGGCAGAGGTTCAGCCCTCCGAAGCTCCTCCAGCTCCCGAGATCCAGCCGCCGGAAGCTCGGTCTCCAGCCGAGACCCCCCAAGTTCCCGAGGCTCAACCGGTCGGTGCCCCAGCTCCCGAGGTCCAGGCGCTCGAGGGGGGCGTTCGCGTGGTGGCTGTCCGGAAGGCTTCATCGACGGAGCCGCGCGTGGTGGCCGTTCGGCCCGCCCAAGCGGCGGAGGCGCGTCCAGCCGCGCCCCGCAGGTTCAGGATCCCCCGCTTGAGGCTGCGCGGCGCTTCGCGCTTGGAGGGCGCCGAGCTCCCCCTGCCGCCCCTGAAGGGCGAGGTCGTGCGCGTGAGCTCGGGCTACTTGGTTCTGGGCGACGGCGTCGTGCGCGCCTACGCCGAGCGCGAGGGGCCTTGGGGCCCTCTGCAGCCCCTAGCCGACTACAGGGAGACGCAGGAGATCTTCATCGCGGAGCAGGACGGCATCGTGCACATCACCGCGGGCATCGCCGGCAAGCGGTACGTGGTGGAGCTCCCCAGGGAGCTCGTCGTCGAGCGTTTAGCACAGCGCATCGCGATCGCTGCCGGCATCCCGTTGAGCGAGCGCAACCCGCAGGACTCGGGCGAGTACCACGGCTGGCGCGTGAACCTCGCGATACCCCAGATCGCGGGCGGCTGGCAGATCTCCGCGGCTAGGGTGGTGAAGGTGGAGCCGCTGCGCGCGCAGCCCCTCCTCCTGGCTAGGCTTGTCGCGCTGGCAGCGGCTCCCAACAGCCTCGTCTTCGTGGGGCCTCCGGGTAGCGGGAAGACCACCGCCTTGATCGGGGTGCTCAGCGCGGTGCTGGAGCTCTGGCCGAGCTTGCGCGTCTCCATCGTGGAGGAGGAGCCGGAGGTCGCCGTGCAAGTGAGCGGCCCGAGCGTGGTCAGGTACTTCAGCTTCGGCGACCGCAACGTTACCGCGAACATCCGGGCCACCCGCAGGTACGATAGGCCCGACCTCCTCGTGGTGGGCGAGCTGAGGGGAGAGGAGGTGCCATCCTGGTTCGAAGCCGCTGGAAGCGGTATCCCGGTGCTCACAACCGCGCACTCCGTGGGGCTGGCGGACGCTGTGAAGCGCTTGGACACGCTCATTCAAGCGTCGGGGCTGAAAGCGAGCGTGCTGGACGCCGTGAGAGTGTGGGTGGTGTGCGGCAAGACCGTCAGCTCCAGCGGCATCGAGAGGGGCGTCAAAGCCGTCTACGTTGTCACGGAAAAAGGATTCCAGCCCGTCTACAAGGCGGGGAGGCACCTGCCTGAGGACGAGTTCGTAAAGCTGCTGCCGCCCGAGCTCCAGCTCGCCCTCGACGGCAAGGAAGCCGCGCGCGTCTACGCGAGGATAAAGGAGAGGCTGGGCGCCAAGGAGGCCCAGTTCGAGCCGATGGAGCCCCTACCCTTCGAGGAAGTCCTGGGCGGGGAGGTGAGCTGAAGTGAGCTTCCTCGAGAAGCTGAAGAGGGCGCTGGGGCTCTCGGCGGAGGAGGACCCCCTGAAGAGGGAGGTCGAGGAGATGCGCCGCTTGGCGCGCAAAGCCGCTAGCGAGGCTCGCATCGAGAGGAGGAAGCCGAGGAAGGAGAAAGCGTTCGAGGGCGCGCTGCCGGAGGAGCTCTTCCCCGAGGAGCTCGTCGAGAGGAAGGAATAAAATCCTGCTCTGTTTCTCCCGCCTGTGGGCGAGGTTTTGATCGCGGACGAGGAGGAGTTGCGCAAGGCGGTTGAGCTGGCCCGCCTTCTCGCTAGGGAGGCGGAGCGCGGCGCCCGCTGGCCCACTCTCGTATTAATTTTAAATAGGGGTGCTTGCAGAGGTAAACCGATGAGGACTAGGAAGAGAGCCGGAGGGATGCCGCCGATTGTAACCGTGATCATCGTCGTAGCCGCCGTGGTTGCAGCCGTGCTGGCCGCCTACTTCATCTACTCGACAACCGCGAGGAGCGTCAGGCAAGTATTGCTCACCGTCATCGGCCAGCCCACCCTGTACAACGCGAGCGGCGGCGTCGAGCTGCGCGTCACCTTCAAGAACGACGGCACAGCCGACGTGGATCTAAAGGGCTCGATAATCTACGTGCAAGCTAAGAACAAGACTGCAATTGCTTTCGAGGATCCTAAGATTGTGACCGGTGGGAATGCTACTATACTGAGAGCCGGCGAATCCGTCGCTCTCAAGTACTTTGTAAAGGGCGCGAAGCTCGACGACTTCCCCGACGGCGCGATGGCGACGCTGCAGACGAGGGACGGCTACCAGACCAGCTTCGCCGTTGCCAAGCCGTAAACGAGCCAAACCTAACTCTTTTTCTTTCTTCCTTTCTCTCCGCGCGGGCGAAACAGTTATAAATGCTGGCTTCACTCTCTCCTCGATGAGGGCTAGGAGGCGCGGAGGCGTACCGCCAATCGTGACAGTCTTGATCACGATCAGCGCTGTAGTTGCAGCGGGGCTCGTTGCCTGGTTCCTCTTCACCACCACGAGCGGCGCGACGAAGCAGCCGATGCTCGAAGTCACCGGCGCCTACGCCCTATGCTCCGGCACGAGCTGCAGCGCGGTGTACGTTACGGTGCGCAACGTGGGAGCTGCTGACGTGACGATAACCGGTGCAGCTTTAGAGGTGGCAAAGGGGCCCACATTTAACTCGTCGTCAAACTTAAACATAGCGGTACCGCTGGGGGGCAGCGCGAACCTCAAGTTTACCCCCCAAGGCAGTACCACCAACATTGAGGATGGGGTAGGTGCGGTTTTGACGCTCACAGTGAAACCGAGTGGCGGCACCAGCGCGTACACGATCTCCCTCGCCTTCAAGATCGCGAGGCCGTAGGCTCGGCGCAACCTTTAATAATATTCTTCTTTCTCTCTCCCCGTGGCTAAGCCTAGGTCTGGGAAGGGCGGCTTCTCCCTAGGCAGGTGGTTTAGGAGCGAGGCGGACGCGGTGCCTCTCGCTTTGATCATGCTGAGCAGCCCGCAGCTGCCCTTGACGACGCTCAAGGAGGTTAGGGGCTTGGGCTTCGACTACCTGCCCGACCCGGAGGAGCTGGCAGCTGGGGACGCGAAGCTCGACGGCCTGTCGGATAGGATGAGGAAGGTGCTGGAAGCGGCGGTTGCCACCCAGAGGAGCGGGAGCCGGGCCGCGCTGGACGAGCGGTTGAGGGACGTGCTCGCGGAGCTGCGCACCACGCTCGAAACCGCGGACTACAACATCAGCAACCTCTACTCGCTCGTCTCCACCTTCACTTCGACCGTGCCCGCCACCATCGTCGCCACAATGGCGCTGATCGGTGGGGGAGTGGCCACCACAGCGCTCGCTTTGGCGGCCGTCGGCCTCGTGCTGGCGCTCGTCTCCGGCTTGGTGATCTACCCGTTCGAGTTCGGCGTCCCCACTCCGCCCTGGAAAACCTACCTGCCCCTGCTCTCGGCGCTTCCGATCTACCTGCTCTTGTGGTGGCTGAAGGTGGAGGCGCCGCTGACGCTGGCTCTAGCGCTGGGCTCGGTCCCCACCTCCATCGTACACTTCTGGTGGACCCGGAGCGAGCTGAAGAAGCTGGATAAGGCGAGGGATATGGTCCGCGTCGCCGCCAGGTCGGTGGGCAACCCCTACCACGCGCTGGTGAGGGAGAAGATGATCGGCGACCCGGAGGACCTGCTTTCGCCGGAGTGGAGGGGCTTCTCTAGGGCCGCCACGCTGGGGTTGTGGCAGGTGCTCCTGCACGGCGGCTACGAGAACTTGAGGAGGCTGGAGGAGTACATCTCGCAGATCCTCGAGTTCGTGAAGCGGTTGAGGAGCAAGACCAGGGTCTTCCTCCTCTACGCCGTCGTGGAGGCCGCCATCGTCGGAGCGATATACGCGGTTGTCGTGGCATCCGGCGCGCTGCTCCAGGGCGGGGGCGAGTGGATGGCGAGGACTGGGATAACGGGCGCCGGCATCCAGGAGCTGAGGGAGTGGATCGACCCAATTCTAGCTGTGACATCGCTGACGCTCGCCGCCGCCACAGCCGGCGCTCGCGAAGGTAGGCCGCACCTGCTGCCCCAGTACCTACCCTTGTGCGCTGGGAGCGTGTGGCTCAGCTGGGTTCTAGCCGTAGCGTGGGCTCCCACGCTCTTCAAGTAGGGGGTGGGCTTGGGCGCCGATAGAGCGCGCTCCATCGCCGAGTACCTGCTGCGCGAGCGCGAGAGGCACGCGGCGGTCCTAGTCTACCTGCTGTACGCTGGCCAGGCTCTGGAGGCGGAGCTCCGCAGGGCGATGGCGGGGGGCCGCTACCTCGCGGACGCGCGCACCGCGGGCAAGGTTCTCAACGAGCTCGCCGCGATGAACCTCGTCGAGCGGTCGAGCGTCGGCGCGCGCTACAAGCTCTACAAGCTGACGGAGCTCGGGAAAGCGGTCGCCGAGGAGCTCTCACAGAAGCTGGAGATCCCCGTGCAGCCCGTTGAGGTTCAGCCGGTTGAGGCCGCGCCCCTAGCGCAGCCGGAGGCCGCGGGGGGCGAGCTCCTCCAGGCTCCCGCCGCGCCCGCGGATGCCGCCGAGGCGTTGAGCTGGGCGGAGCGGCTCTTGGCTCTGAGCGACGACGTCATGGCCGTGGCGGCGGCTCACGGCGTGGACGCGCAGCCGCTCGTGCGCAGGCTCCTGCTGGAGGCGGCGAACCTGCTGAGGGAGGGCGGCCTCGGCGGGGAGGCGGCGCGGCTGGAGGAGGTGGCGAAGCGATTCAGGGAGCCCAGCGCGGATGAAGCCGCGGCGGTGGAGGAGGCGCTCGCGAGGGTGCGCGCGATGCTCGCTTGGAGCAGGCGGTCGCCGGGCCTGGGGGAGGCCTTGGAGGTCGTGAAGCTCTTCAAGAACCGTAGCGCTAGCGCGCGCTAGCGCCCTCCAGGTGGGTCGGGTGGGGCGCTCTGCTCGCGCGGGGGCTGCGGGAGGCCCGCGGAGCTCGAGGTGGAGGTCGCGGGCAGGGTCGCGCGCCTCTGCCGCGAGCACTACGGGCGCCTGCTCAAGCGGCTCGAAACCGAAGCCGAGAAGCGGGGCTCCGCAAGCCTCGAAGACTTGGCTCCCGCGCTCCCCGAGCTCGAGGCGCGCCGGCGCTCTTCAAGCAGCAGGCGGCGATAAGCATTTATTTTTCCAGCTCTCTAACCCTCGATGCAGAGGGTGGAGCTTAGGGTGAAGCCCTTCAAGATCCGCTGCAAATCGTGCGGCGCCGAGCACGTGGTTGAAGCCTCGAAGCCGGGCTACGCGGTCTTCGTGTGCTCGGCCTGCGGGGCTGCGCACCTGATGCTCCTCGACCACGACCTCAACCTCAGGGCTCTCGAGCTCGCGGAAGTGGTGGAGGGGCTTCCGGCGGGCTACCACCCGCTCGACGTTGACGGCGCGGACGTGCCGGCCACGCTCCGCGAGGTGCTGGCTAAAGTGGCTGCGGGCAGCGCGCCGCCGGAGGAGGTGCGGCTCGCCCTCCGCGCCCTCAAGCGCTTGAAGCTCCTGGGGTGAGAGCGTGAGGGAGAAGCTCTCGCTCCTCAGGCTGGCGCTCGGGAG
>OFEJ01000105.1_pt1 | contig 25902 bp, 27 predicted proteins | sample 1521051 | NCBI WGS metagenome assembly OFEJ01 (sample SAMN06268701, study PRJEB24108) | sediment metagenome | isolation source: Joseph's Coat, Yellowstone National Park, Wyoming, USA | place: USA:Joseph's Coat, Yellowstone National Park, Wyoming, USA | reverse complement strand
AGCTAGACAATTATAAATCTCCGAAGGAGACTATGTAACTGGGCCGGTAGCTCAGCCTGGAAGAGTGCTCGGTTTGCACCCGAGAGGTCCCGGGTTCAAATCCCGGCCGGTCCATAAGATGATGCTCGATGGGCGGCCTGAAAGGTGAGGAGGATTTCTCGTGTCTGACCCTCTTAGACCGTTGGACTTCATCACAATTTCCGTACCGACGTGCGAGGCCGAAGGCTTTAATTGCTGTTAAGCCATGATATTGCCCGGGCCCGTAGCTTAGCTTGGTGGAGCGCCCGGCTGATAGCCCGCCGGGCGGAGACCGGGAGGTCGGGGGTTCAAATCCCCCCGGGCCCATTGATTAACCTTTTAACTAGCCCGAACGGCTATTGCCTAATGTCCTCCACGGCGAGGCCAGTTAGGCTGAAGATCGACCTCAAGAGGCCCCTTGACGCCCTAGTCGTAGGCGCCCTCGCGTTAGTTTCGATCCTCATCAGAACCGTCAGCCTACTCAACTACCCCCAGTGGCCCATAACGATGAACGAGTTCGACCCTTGGTACCTCTTTTATAACGCCTTGCTGATCGCTCAAGCACATGGCAATTGGTACGCGGTCCCCCCTGACGTTTTAGCGTGGTTCCCTTGGGGCTACGCAATCGAGCTGGGAAACACTATAGGCCTACCGTTCCTAATCGCCCTATTCAGTCTCCCGTTCTATTCGACGTATGGACCCGACGCGGTTTACACTGTGGCGGTCTTCTCCGACGTGTTGCTCGCGGCCTTGGGCGTCCTCGCGGCGTTCGTGGCCGTGGAGTCCATAACCAATTCCAGGCTCGGGGGGTATCTGGCGGCGGCGTTCGTGGCGGTCTCGCCCGCCTTAACCTACAAGAACCTTCTTGGGGGACTCCCTAAGACCTCCTGGGGGGCCGTCTTCATCCTAATCTCCACGTACTTCCTAATACAGGCCCTTAGGCGGGATAACTGGATACTGAGCCTAGTCTCAGGCGTCTTCCTCTTCCTTGTGGAAGTTACCTGGGGCGGGTACACTTACGTCGACCTCAGCCTGTTCGTCGCGGCCTTCCTTCTCGTTTTGATGAATAGAAACGACGATCTCGCCGCGAAGCACGTTTCAATAATGGCCGTGACCACCGCTTTCCTTACCTCCTTAGCGCCGAACAACATAGGTTTCATGTCGGGCCTCGCGCACGGCCTGGCACTCGTAGCGATCTCCCTCTTCCTATACCTCGACCTTTACCTGAAGAGGATAATCCCCTCAGAAATTACCGAAAGCAGGGCGCTGATAATAACAACAATTCTTGTGTTGATAGTAGCGGCGGGCTTGGCTGTGGCCCCGTTGCTGGGGTTATCCCCGATACCAAGCAGGTACTACGCGATAATCAACCCGTTCTTCCAGTTCACCGTGCCTATATTCAGAACGGTCGCGGAGTACATTCCGCAGTCGGCGCAACAAATGGTCGCCACCTTCGGGCTACCCCTACTGCTATCCGTGGCTGGAATCTATTACGTCCTGCGGAGGAACGCGAACATAGCGTCGCTGTGGCTTGTGGTGTTGGGCGTCGCCAGCGTTTTCGGAACGTCGGAGCAACCTTACTTATTCAATTACACCGCCTACATCGTCGCAGCCCTCGCAGGGGTAGCTATAGCGGAGATAGGGAAGGACTTGAAGAATAGCGGGAAGGGAAGGATTGCAGGCGTCGCGTTGGTTGCCTTAGTCGGCGTTTCAATGGTTGCTGACGCCTCTTTCACTATAGTGCTCAGCGACGTTCCCACCTCCATCACCAACGCGGGTCTCCCCTTCGCCGTAACCAATTACGCTTGGGTTGCAACTCTTGATTGGATTCACAACAACACGCCCCAAAACGCGTTCGTCCTCTCGTGGTGGGACTACGGCTACTGGATACAGGTGAACACCAACAGGTCGGTTATAGACGAGAACAACACGCTGAACGGGACACAAATAAGACTTATGGCTGAGATGTTCCTCAATAACGAGACTTTCGCGGCCGACGTGTTGGAGAGGTATTTCCACCTGTACCCGTTGGGCAACCCCAACTACACGGCGCCCGTCTACATAGTCGCCTACGATACCGCCGTCTTATACTTCCCCAACTCCTCAATACTGGGTGCGGAGTGGTTCATCGGGATCCCCGTTAATTTCCCAGGAATGTTCTACGGCTACACGACCAGTGACGCCGATATAGCGAAGGCCATGGGCGCTATGACCGTGATTGCCGGTTACAACCAGACCGATTACATAAACGTTACTCTGGTCAGGGAAACCGTGCAGCCGATCATAAACGTGCTGAACAGCTCACTCGCCGCTCAGTTGCCTCCGAGCACGATATCCTCCTATGAGGCTCTCCTCAATCAAATACAGTCCGCGTCGGTCACCGCTTGGACCCCGAGGGCTTACAACTCGTTGATAGTCAGCATGTTCGTTGAGGGACTACAGGCCACCGGCTTCCCCGTGGTCGCACCCTTCACGGTGCCTTTACCGACTCAGAACGAGTTCGCTCTACAGGGCTATAAGCTACCCAACGTTTACCTCCAGTACTTCAAGCCAGTGCTAATAGAGCTCTACCCGCTCGGTCAGATCCCGGCCGTGGGAGGCACGGCCACAGTTTACGTAGTGGTAGTGGTGTACCAGTTCGTAGAGCCCTGGGTCGTCGTGACGCCTCAAGTGGTCACGTTGAACCCTCAAAGATAATCCTATCCTTTCTTGTATCTAACAGTTCAGGGGCCTTCCTCTTTTCATCTCAATCCTGTATTTTACGTACTTATCTACGGGAGAGAACCTGGGCGGGTGCGGCACCTTAGTGGGAGTTCCGCACTTAGGACAAACGTCCTGAAAGGTGTAGTTCCCACACTTAGGACACTTCCTCAGCTTCCACTTCACTTCTTCGCCACCATGAAGGAAACGTCGTAACTCTTGGCGAGACTCTCCATCTTCTTGAGAAGCCTCGACAGCTCGGCTCCTATCTCAGCCTTATCCGTGCCCGTGATCTCGACCATATACCTAGGGGCACCCACGCTGAATATCCTTAGCTCCCCCACGTCATCGTTGAAGCTCTCCTCAGCAGCGCCGAAGAACGACTTGATCTTCACGACGCCGTCGGGAGAGTTAGACCTCACGACGACGATCTGTTGAACCTTATACCTCTTCTCCTCGATGTGTTTCCCTATTTCCTCGAGCAACGGCTTTATCCAAACGTCCGGTACCCCGGCCTCCCTCAGTACCTTGTCCCCTTCCTTGGCCGCCCTTTCCAGGACCGCGAAGGCGTCTGTGTTGTACTTAGACTCTAGCCTCCAGGCGACCTCATCCCAAGCCTGTTTCTCGGGGAGGTTCAGCTTCTTCGAAACTATCTCGAGTATCTTGTCCGTCCTCTGCAACCTCTTCCACTGGGCCATCTTCTTCTTCTTCTCGTCCTCCGTCACCTTCTTCAAAGAGACGTCTACTGTTCCCTTCCTGCGGTCTATCCTGATCACTTTCACCACTATCTTCCTGCCCTCGCTCAGTACGTCCCTCACGTTCCTAACCCACCTGCTACTCACCTCTATCCAGGGGAGGTAGGCCTCCAACCCGCCGTACTCGTCGAGAGTAACGTAAGCTCCCTGGTCGAAGACTTTCTTGACCGTCGCGATGAGGATCTCGCCGTCGTCCGGAAGCGGCTTTTTCGGGAAAATCATTTCTGTCCGTTATTCTCGGGGTCTTCAGAGCCTTAATTTTTACCTTTCCGAACGTGAAGGGGTCATTGGCCTTAAGGTCGAACGAGTTCACGATGAGCGACTCGGCGAAAAACGAGGGTTAATCTAACTCCTTGATTATCTCTCCAAGGGTTTTGGCCTTACCTCCCCTCGGGACGACGAGCTGAGTCCCGCAGGAAGTACACCTGACCGGGTAAGTCGCGTGGCTGAAGACGATCTGCTCGTTACCGCACTGAGCGCATTTAACCCTCAAGAACTTACTCCTCGGCTGAGGGATTAGGACCTTAAGCTTGGCCTTCATTTCGCCACCTCCACCAACTCGAGCTTCTTCAGCCTTATTCCTTCTCTTACAAGCGTGTAACCACACTTCTGACACTTCAGTACAAGCGTTTGCTTCTTGGTGGTCTTAGCGAACCTCTTCTGCTCGGGCTTCCTTTTGCTCCCGTAGCCCAGGTTCTTCCTCTCGTACCTTCTCTGCCCCTCAGCTAGAGTCCTCCTTTTACCGCCCTTATAGAGCGAGACCGAGTGTGGAGTGTGAGTCTTACACTTGGGGCAATAAGTGTTGATCACTTTAGGAACTTTCATCGGTCTTCCCTCTCGTTAGGCTCACTAAGTCCAGGTAACCAGCGATTACCGCCTTTAAAACGTTATTCAGCTCTGAAACGACGAGGTCACCCGGTTTAACAAGGTAATTGTGAACCACGGTGACCTGCGTAACCCTGAAGAGCACCCTCGTCCCCGAACCCGCGTAGTTCCCCGTAACGACGTCCTTGAAGACCTCCTGAACCCTCTCGATTACGTTATAGAGCTCGTGGTCAAAGCCTTTCACTTCCTTCCCGTCGAGGTACTTGGCCAGCCTAGAGCTGAACAAAGCCTCGGCCAAGCTCTCGTAAAGCTTCAACTCGGCCGCGTGTATGTCGTCACTGTAGGCAGCCCTCACCCTCCGGAGAGCGTTTATCAGTCCTTCTAATTCCCTGAGCTCTAATTGGGTCGGCTCCTTTCCAATGAGCTCGGCCTCAACCAGGCGCGGCAAAACCTCACTTGACATAAGCGGTCAGCCTCACCAAGCCCTTAAGGGCCAGATATATTCCGACTTCAGAGTTTATCGTAACCTTTAAGTCCTTCTTTAGGGTGACCCTCACGTTATACACGTTGAGCTCCCCCGTCACTAGGGGTTGTACAACCGCTTTGGAGCCTTTGAAGGGTGACCTCGAGAGAAGGTTGTCCAGTTCGGAGGCGCTACTTATTCTAAAGACGGGTAGGCCCGACTTACCGTTTATCGAGCCCGGGATCCTCCTGAGCCTGTGAACGTCTATCGTCACCTGCTCGTCTAACTTCAGGGGCTTTACTCCTCTTGCTAGCCTGCCCCCCCATCCGAAGTCGCTGGGGCTCCCTGGCTCCACCCTCGGGTCGGTCAGGTACTCGACTATCTTCTTCCTGTCCTCCCTGTCTAGAAGGGCGCAGTCCCCGTAACAGTTCACGTTTACGTGAAAGCCCCTGTTGCCCGAGAAAATGATTTCCCCTTCCAGCCCGAAGTCGTCCTTTAATACGTCTTTCAACAGCGTGGCCTTCTCGTAGACCTGCTTCAGGCACTCCTCGGTCACTTCGGAGTAAGAGATTACGTTGGAGGCACACTCGTCGCCTAAGACCTCCTCCCCCGTGTCCATACAGAACCTCCTGACGTTCAGCTCACAAAACTCATCCGCGTCCAAGTCGAACATGAGGTCTGACCCCATCCAGCCCTTGCTCTCCATGTCGGGAGCCGAGGGGGACTGATACTTCCCCGCCGAGAAGTAGACCTGTAACGGAACCTTCTCGATTAGGAAGCCCCTGAGCTCCTGCTCACTCGTAAAGGATAAGTGCCTGACGTAACTCTCGGAGCCGAAGGGTTGAATCGCGAACTCCCTGAGCTCCATGTCATCGGGCAACTCGAGTTTAGCCGTTTCGTAGTACCCTCTGAACAACCTTCTCAGGATCTCACTCCGCTCTGGGGGCGATGTAGAAGTCGTTGTAGCCACCCTGAGGCATCTCGTACCTGAGCTTGAGGGGTAGTTGCGTCCCGAACCTTATCTCCATCGACCCACTCGCTCTCTTCAGCCTAGTCGTGTTAGCCAAGTACTCCAGGCCGTAAACGCTCTCCGCGTCGCTACCCTCGGCTTCGAGGAGGCCCCCGTTCTCGGTGCTGAGCTCAATAGTACTCTCCACCACGTCGGAGTAGGCCGTCAGGGTCAGCTTGCCGTCATTGGACTTGAACCTCACAGCGTCGGCTCCCAAGTCCTCGAAGCCGGATATTATCTCGGTGAAGGTCGGAGTTATCAACTTGGCCCTGAAGGGGAACTCGAGGTCCGTTTGGGGCAGCTCAACGCTCTCCACTTGAAGCCTGGGTATGGCGAACTTCCTGTAGTACTCCCCCTCGATCTCAACCGTGAGCATGCTATCCTCTCCTGAGAAGGCCAACGAGTCGTTCTTCGTGACGCCGGAGAGCAGATCCGTCAAGTCCTCCAAGTTAACCCCTACTTTTTCCTCGCCATTAACGTCATACTCGTCAAAGTAGCTCTTAGGTAGGAACACGTTTATGAGAACGACCTTTGAAGCGTCGATGCCGCTTATCTTGAGCCCCTCCTCCGTGAAGTCGAGGGTGACTTCTGGAATGAACTCGTTCAAGGTTTTGAAGATGTCGACCATCGAAACCGCGTCTACTGTCTTTACTCTCACAATGTCCAGTTTGTCTGGAAAATTTAATAACGCTACAGCCTCGGATTAGGCTCCTCAGACAGGAAGTCCTCTCCGCCAGCCAAGACGTTCTGAACCTCCCCATAAAGGTCGTCCAGACCCTCGAACTTCGTGGCTGAGACCGGAACCGGGAAGGAACTCAGGTTCTCTATCAACGTCTTAGCTAGCTCGAAAGAGTACTCGTCGATCTTCCCCAGCTCGTCCAATAAGCCCTCCCCCTCACTCCACCTCTTGATCCTCTCCAGTTCGGCAGGGCTTAACAGGTCGACCTTAGTTAGTGCGTTCAGCACTGGAAAGTCCATCCTGAACCTGACGGCTGAAGAGAGTAAGAGGAGGGATACGAAGCTTCTCGCCTCCTTGCTCAGCACCCCGTCCAGAAGGAAGACACCCACCGCCTTGTTGTCGCCCTTTATCAGTGAAGCCATTAGCCTCCCCGTCTCCCTGAAGGCGAAGAGCTCTATCTGCCCGGGCGTGTCGACGAGCACATAGTTAGCCCTTATCTGATCCATTTCGTCCTTGATCTCCTTGGCCTTAGTCAGGGCGAGATCGATAGAGGTTATCAGCGCGGAGTTAGGTCCAAGGCCGAATCTCCTCATCACTTCATAAGAGTCAACGTGCTCCCTGATGTCCACGTCGGGCACGTAGGGCAAGCTCTCCACGGCTGGGTCGATGTTTATTATAGCCACATCCATGTCGTTGTCCTCAAGGTAGTCGGCGAAGGCTTTGACGAGGGTCGTCTTCCCTGATCCTGCAGTACCAAGGAAGAAAATGTAATACATTTTCGTTTACCTTTAAAGCCAGCCCCTAATTAAGGCCATAATGATCGTAATAGGCGGTTCCGCTCACAACGGCATAGGTCAGTCACTGGCCAAAATCTTAGGAGTTAAGTTCTACGAGGTGGAGCACAAGGTCTTCCCTGACGGCGAGTCTTACGTTAGGATTCCCATGGACGTGATGGGAGAGGACGTGGTTCTAGTCCAGAGCACTTACTACCCTCAGGACAAGCACGTGATAGAGCTCCTGTTAATGTTGGAGGCCTTGAACGCGCTTATGGTCAGCAACGTTACCGCAGTAGTGCCTTACTTGGCCTACTCGAGGCAGGACAGGAGGTTCAGGCACGGCGAGGCCCTCAGCATCAAGGTCGTGCTTCAAGTGATAAGGCATTCCGGCGCCAAAAGCCTCATCGTCGTCGAGCCTCATCATCCCGACGCCTTAGCCCACTTCGAGGGCGATGCCAGAATAGCCGACCCGATCCCGGAGCTGGCCTCAGCCCTTAAGGGCATAAATGACCCCGTGATCCTGGCCCCAGACAAGGGCGCTTTGGATAGGGCTCAAAGACTCGCGAAGGCACTAAGGGCTGATTACGATTACTTGGAGAAGTCGAGGGACAGGGTCACAGGGGAGGTCTCGCTGGTCTCTGGCCCGACCGAGAAGCTCAGAGGGAGAACAGTAATCCTAATTGACGATATAATAAGTACGGGAGGCACCATGATGCTCGCCGCCAAGGCGTCCTACGAGGCCGGGGCTAAGGAAGTGATAGCGACGGCTGTTCATGGCCTATTCGTGGGTGATAACGCAATCGAGAGAATCAAGGCGGCCGGGATTAAGAGGATAGTAGTGACGAATACCGTGACTCAGACCTCCCCTCACGTTGAGGTGGTCGACGTATCGCCATCCATAGCGAGAAAGCTCTGAACTACGCTGTCCTCAGGATGGACTCCCCTTATTTAGCTCTGGAGGAGCTGAAGGCCTTAGCTGAGCCAAAGGAAGTCCACTACGTTTCTGGGGTGGCGCTCTTCGAAGGAGGTAAGGTGGAAGCGCTTTCCAAGGCGTCCTACGTGAAGCGATCGGGTAAAGTGATAGCGATAACCAATGACCTGAACGAGATCTCCGACGAGCTGAACGGGGAGTGTTTTCACCTCCGCGTCGACTCGATAATGGCCAGCGACAAGAACAGGGTTCAGGTCGAGCTGAGCAAGCTCAGGAGGCGGATCAGACTCAGCAAGAACTGTCCCGTGCTTGATGTCCTGTTCACTGAGGGCATGATAATCCTCGGCCTGCAGAGGGCGGAGAGGGACACGAAGAGCCTGGAAAGGCATTCGAACAGGCCGTTCAAGCAGTCTGGGACTCTTAGCTCAGACCTGGCTAGGGTTATCGTCAATTTGAGTAAGCCCAAGCGGGTCCTTTACGACCCATTCGTCGGCCTCGGGAGCGTTCTGATAGAGGCCGCGTGGAAGGGGCTTTGCTGCGTGGGGAGCGACATAGACCATAAGTCGATCTACAAAGCGAAAGTCAACTTGTCCGCCTTGGGGTACCATTGTGACCTGTTCGTGGGAGACGCCACCCAGAAGAACCTGTACGAAGTGGAGGCAATAGCCACGGATCCGCCCTACGGAAGGTCGGTGAGGGCCAGAGCCTCGGAGCTCATGGACCTCTACAGGGCTTTCATATGGAGGTCGGCGGAAGCTTTGAGGAGCAAGGGCAGGCTGGTCTTCGTCACGGACTCCAGGTATTGGTTCTACGACGACCTTAAGGAAGCTGGGTTTGATGTCCTGAGCATGTCTAAAGTTTACGAACACAAGAGTCTGACCAGAACTATCTACGTGGCTGAAAGGCCTTGAGGAAGTTAATATTCTTAGGAGTGGGCGGCGGCGCACCCAGCAGGTGGGGGCTACCTGGGATCTTGCTGATCAAGGACGGGTTCTCTGCCCTTTTCGACTGTGGTGAGGGAACTCAGCTCAAGATCTTGGAAAAGGGCTTGGGGATCAACGTGGACGTCGTGGCGATAACTCACATGCACGGAGATCACGTCCTGGGACTCCCAGGGATGATACAGACAATGGGGCTGTTGGGAAGGCAGAAGGAGTTAGCCATCCTGGGGCCAAAAGAGCTCAAGGACTTCCTGGAGGAGTCCTTCTCCAGGACGAAGTTTGAGCCCAATTTCCCCATAAAGTTCGTGGACTCCTACGAGGGCCCGGATTTCAAGATCGTACCGTTCGAGACATGCCACACCGTTGAGTCGAGGGGTTACGTTTACGAGGAGAGGGAGAGGAGGAACCTCGACGTCGAGAAGCTGATGGCGGAAGGGATAAGGGACTTCAGGGTCTTCAGGGCGCTGAAGGAGGGAAAAACTGTTCAGTACGGCGGGAGGACGTTAATTCCAGAGGATTACCTAATCATGACTAAGGGTAAAAAGATAGTTTACACCGGCGACACTAGGCCTTGTAACAACGTAATTGAAGCTTCCAAGAACGCTGACGTTCTGATACACGACTCCACTTTCGATAACAACGAGGAGGCACACCTATACGGACACTCTAACGCGTCGGACGCCGCCGAAGTGGCCTCTAAAGCAGGAGTAGGGACATTAGTGCTTTTCCACTACAGCGCGAGGTACACGACGACTGAGCCGCTCCTGGACGAAGCGTTGAAACGCTTCCCCAGGGCCGTTACCGTTGAGCCCTTAGACACCGTTTTCATTCGTTAGGCATCGGGTTCTCCCAGAGGGGAACCCCTTTCGCTGTCTTGGGAGCCAGCCAGTCGACAACCGCCAACAGGTTCTTACTCTCCACCGTTATTTTTATCGGCCCTAGAGGGCTCTCCCTATCGCTGTCGGCGAAGACTACCTTGCCGACGAATGCGACCTGCTTGTTAAGCATGAAAACTAACTTGTCACTCTCCAGTCCGTTCAGTAAGTGTTTCCTTGCCGAGTCGAGGATTCTCTCCTCCCTGAGCCTCTTGTGAAGCTTCTGAAGGCCCTTAAGGCTGTGAGACACCGCGATCAGCCTCACTGCATAACCCTCCCTCTCTTCAGTCAGCTCGTCGTACTCGAAAACGTTGTTCAAGGCCTGGATCACTTTGTTCCTGTCCTCGGAGGGCCAGACCGAGACCTCAGCGATCACCCTAGGGATCTCGGCTCACCTTCTCGACTAGCTCGACCCCCCGCCTAATGAAATCTTCAACGTCGCCCTCGTTCGTCAGGACGTAGTCTGCCATTGCTATGACGTTCCCTATCCCCATTTGGAGCTCCTCGAAGTCCCTCTTAGCTAGGTCTTCGTACCTCTTGTCCTCGGCCCTACCCCTCTTGATCAACCTCTCGTACCTGGTCTTGGGAGAGGAGTGAATCGCTATTAACACGGTCTCTCCCACCCTCCTGAAAACCTCCACTTCCTCCCAGTTCCTAACGCCGTTAATCACGACCACCTTATCCTTAGTATCCAACTTCTCTAAGGTCAGCTCAGCGACGAACCCTCTGCCCCTTTCCCTCCTCATTCTGAAGGCGAAGTCCATAAGCCTCTCTCCGGGCAGGGCCTCCTTGGCATACCTCTCCTTCAGCACCTCGCTCATCACTATGACCTTATACCCCCTTTCCTTGATCGCCGCGGAGAGCGTGTCCTTACCGGAGCCGGGCATGCCAGTGAGCAGGATCAGCTTAATAGCGCGTTCACCGGTCTGTCAGATTTAGGGTGAGAAATTAGTTGTTACGCCTCTTCGTTGGCGTTGATGTGCCTTACAACGCCGAGCTCGACGCTTTGATGAAGTTGGTTAAGTCCTCGGGGGCCGATATAAAGCCGGTCGAGCCTGAGAACATGCACATAACCTTACTCTTCATAGGCGAGGTCGACGAGAGAGCTCTCACCGACGTCAAGCAGGCCGTCTCCTCAGTCTCGTTCCCGAAGTTCACCTTGAGGCTGGCAGGCCTAGGGGCTTTCCCCAATCCTTTCAGACCCAGGGTGGTCTGGGTGGGGGTCAGGGAGGGGGTAGAGGAGCTCAGGTCAATCCACGAACAGCTCAGGAGGAACCTGATCGCGAGAGGAGTGAGGCCGGAGGACGAGAAGGAGTTCTCCCCCCACTTAACCTTAGCAAGGGTCAAGGGAGCCGTGGGGACCCTCCCTCAGCTCATAGTGAAGTACCAGGACTACGAGGCAGGAACGAAGGAGGTAAGCTCAATAAAGCTGTTCAAGAGCACGCTAACTCCAAAGGGCCCCATCTATGAGGTTCTGATGGAAGTGAAGGCGAGTGATCGAGGAAGAGGTGCTGAGAAGGATAAAGCCAACCCCAGATGAGGAGGCCAAACTCAGGAACGTAGCGGAGAGAGTCCTCAAGGACTTGGAGGGTCTCGACACTAGTTTGGAAGGCTCCTTCGCTAAGGGTACCTGGCTGAGGGGAGAAGTGGACCTAGACATATTCGTCTTCTTCCCCAAGAGTTACGGGAGGGATTGGTTAAAGGAGAGTGGCGTTAGGGTGCTGCTCGAGAGACTGTCGAAGTATAAGCACACGATTTCCTACGCGGATCACCCTTACTTGACCCTGGAAGTGGACGGTGTTACGGTTGAAGTAGTCCCGGGCCTGAAGGTTGAGAGCGGCACGGAAGCTGTGACCCCTGTAGACAGAACTCCCTTCCACACGCGGTTCGTGATCTCGAACCTCACCGAGGAGCAGAAGGATGAGGTCAGGCTGTTGAAGAAGTTCATGAAGGGCATAGGTGTCTACGGCGCCGAGATTAAGGTCAAGGGGTTCTCAGGCTACGTAGCCGAGCTCCTCGTCTATTTTTACGGCAGCTTCAGGAACGTCCTTTCCGCCGCGACGGGCTGGAAGCCCCCAGTTAAGATCCCCACCGCGAAGCCCCTGAAGGAGTTCACCGAACCTCTGGTTGTTCCCGACCCGGTTGATCCCAGGAGGAACGCGGCGTCCGCCGTGTCGATAAGGAGACTCGCCGAGTTCGTCGTGGCTAGCAACCTTTACCTGAAAAGACCTTCCTTGGACTTCTTCTTCCCACCAGAAGTCGAGAAGGCAGAGGTCAGGGGGGACGTGTTCTTGATAAGGCTAAAGCTGTTGGAACAAGCGGTCGAGGACGTTATATGGGGGCAGATCTTTAGGAACTTGGACTCGATCAGAACCTCGTTGATCCAGGCCGGATTCAGGGTAATGGACTTGGGAGCGTGGGTTAGAGATGACGAGATATTCATAGCTGTTCAGCTGGAGTCGAGGGATATAGGCCAGTGGTACCTGAACGAGGGACCTCCGTTTTACGAGTGGAAGCACGTCGAGGACTTCCTGGCCAAGAACGACTACGTATGGGTAGGCGAGAACGGTAGGCTCTACTCGATTAAAAAGAGGAAGAACAGCGATCCGATCGCCGTGGCCCTGAACGCATTAAAGTTCAAAACGAGAGTAGAGGTTCTGGGCCACGAATGGGTTACAGCTCCAACCTCGCCAGAGCTAAAGAGGTTCCTGGCGAAGAGGCCCCCGTGGTTGAAGTAGAGCGCGTCATCTACCCTCATTTGGACCGATCTATAATCGAGGAACTCAAGGCCAGAGGGATAAGGAAGGTCCTCTCTTACGGCCCCCTGGAGTTGCCCAACGGCGTTAGGGTGTTGGGGAAGGGTAAGACCGGAATCGTTGTGTTAACGGAGGACCTTAAGGCTCTCAAGATAAGGAGGGCCGACTCACCTAAGGAGACCCTCGAGATAGAGGCGAAGATCCAGGCCAGAGCCGAGGGTGTTGCTCCAAAGGTGTTCGACTTCGGGAGGAACTTCATTCTGATGGATTACGTTAACGGCAGACACATAAGCAGGGAAGACGTCGACGTCCTACCTAAGCTGGTTGAGAAAGCGCATGAGCTAGACTCGAGAGGGATACAGCACGACGAGCTAGTGAGGCCGTGGAAGAACGTCCTTAGAGACGAGGGCGGTAACGTGTATATCCTCGATTACGACGACGCCTCCATAAGACCAAATCCCAGGAACGTGACCTCGGTGCTCACGGCATTCGGTCTAGTGGACTTGGCCAAAGAGTACTCGAGGGTTAAGGACATAAAGTACGTGCTCGAAAGGCTAGGCCAATTCTTTCACGCATAGAACGGCCTTTAGGCTCATAACTCCTAACTGTCTAGGACCTCATGCGCGGCCTTATCACTATGTCGTTCAAATCCGGCACCGAAAGCTCGTGGCCGCAGTAGGGACACTTCCCTCCGAACATGGCCTTTATCTCTGAAGGCGTTCTAATGCCGTAGAAGTCCTGACCGACCTTTTTGAACGAGAAAATCTCCCTCCCGCAGCTCTTACACACGTAAGTTACCGGGATATTACATCACCGGGAAAGTGATTAGGTGTTACTAGTTAAGCTCAAATCCCTCGTAATATCTCCCGAAAGTCTAGGGAAGGACGACTATAACCTAGCGGGAGAGAGTAGGCCGAAAGTAACGCGTCACACGCGTCAACTATTTTAAAGTCAGAGAGGATCTCTTGAGCGGGGCCGTCGTCTAGCCTGGACTAGGATGCGGGCCTGGGGACCTGATCCCCAAGGCTAGATCGCCCGTGGTCGGGGGTTCAAATCCCCCCGGCCCCATCTTGACCGTTCGAAAGCCGAATTATTTGTAATATAGTAATAATATAAATGAAAACAAATAGGACGAATGGCTTGAAATCAACTCCTCGTAGCCGCAACGTAGCCTATCGCTGTTCCCAAGAGGATCAGGATTCCCAGGAACGCCCACGCCCCCACTTGCGGGAGGCTGAACCTTTCCGGAACGAACGCTAGTCCCTGATAAGTCTTCACCGTAACTGTGTATGAGGACTGCAGGACGGTCAGATTCACCTTAGTTATCGAGGAACCCGCGGGGTTCGAGGCAACCACGTAGTACTCCTCAGCGCCGCTCAATATGGGCTGACGGATCAAAATCGTCCCATTATCGCTCGAGCCGAACTCTACGCCATTGTAATAAACGGAGTAATTCATGGCGTACTCGCTACTGACGTGAAACACGAGTCCACGAGGTGTGACCTCTACGCTTACGTTAGGAGGTAAAGGCTGTAAGTAATAGACCACTTTGACGCCGCTTACTGCATGCCCCGCGGGATTAACCGCCTTGACAGTCACGTTGTAGATGCCGAAGGGGGCTTGATAGGTAAAGGAAGCGTTTTGACCAACGTACTTCTCCAACAGCAGTTCGTTACCCTTGTAAACGTAAACCGTAAAGTTGGCGGGGTAAGTCGTGTTCCACGATACGGCGAAGTAGTTAGGCGTCTTAACGACGGAGGTGAAATTGATGGAGGGAGGCGCCAGAACGTAGAAGTAGGCCGAGCCGGGGGTGCTGTTGCCGGCCTGGTTGTAGGCTGAAACCTCCACGTAATATCGAACTTTCGGCTCGAGGCCCGTGAACGTGTAAGAGGAGTAACTTGGGGGTAAATTGAGGGATTGAACTACGCCCGTTTGGGACACCAAAATAACGTAGTACCCCAGAACTTCCGCTCCGTTGGAAGGCACGCTCCACGTGATGGTCGCGTTCCTGTCGCCGACTTTCACCTTCACTATGGGCTGTAAGGGGGCCGCTTGGGGCGTGACCTCCACGGGCACCGACATGGGACTGAAGCCGTAGCTATTGAACGCTTGAATTGTCACCTGGTAAGTCACGCCGTTCTCTAGACCCGTCACAGTAGCTGAAGTCACGTTGCCCACCGTGTATGTCGTGACTAACGTCCCGTTCTGGTAGACGTAAATTATGTAGCCCGTCGCGTTGACGTCGGTCCAAGAGATCGTGAACCCGTTAGGTACGGGCTTGATCGAGGATATGACGGGCACTAGTGGTGGGAAGTGAAAGCTGTAAACCTGAACCTTATCGGAAGGCAGGTTCTGAGAGCCCAACCCTCCGATAATGACTAGCTTCGAGCCGATCTGAACCGAGGAGGCGAACGAAGTGGGGTACTGCTCCCGCTGCTGGCTAACCGTCCAGCTAGTCCCGTTAAAGATGAGGACCGCTCCGGGCATTACGCTACCTTGGTAGAGCAGGTAACCGCCCACAACGACATAAACCCCGTTAACGAAGGCCACGGAGCCGTAGCTAGCTGAGGCGGGCGCGTTGGGTAGCTTAACCCACTTGTTCGTTTCTGGATAATAGAGAAGGGTCTCAGAGCCGTATGAACTATAGCCTATGTAGCCTCCTGTGACGAACAGTGCGGACCCGTTGAAGTAATAGTCCGCCCCCGCGAAAGGCACCGGGGACTCTCCAATTACGCTCCAAGTGTTGGTATTGGGGTCGAAGACCTGTATCTTATTGGAAGGAGGGTAGTATAGCGCGCTCCCGGTCCCGTTAAAGCCTCCAATTACGTATATCTTACCGCCGTAAGAGAAGGCCGCCGCCGCGTATACAGGCACGGGCATGAGCCTCGAAACCACTTGCCAGGACCCGTTTACTAACTTCAGAACGTAGGGGGAGATTCCCGAAGAGTTCTGCCCCCCTATGACGAAAATCGTGCCGTCACACACGACCACTGAGGGAAAGGCTAGGGCGAAGGGCAGTTGGGGACCCTTTTGCCAGGTGCCGTTGTGGTAAACGTATACCGTGTTGAGTACCCCGTTGTTTCCCTCTCCTCCAATCAAGTATATTGAGCCGTTGAAGTACACTGCGCCGGCGGCGTAGATGGGTTGAGGCAGCTTTCCTACGCTGTCGAGGTTCACGTATACTGTATAGTAGGCGGAAGCTGTAACGCTGAACGATAAGCCGATTATCGAAGAAACGAGTAATATCACAAGGAGCCTCTTCCTCATTAGTACGCAAGCTATTGCTTCATTCGTTTTAAAAAGATCACAGCCCTGGCGGCGGTCGAGACCAACAGCCCGACCACGATTAGGATGGCCGATGCGGCCACGGCAGCCTGAAGGCCCTGATACGAGAAGATGTCGTATATCGTGACGGAAGCGTACTTCGCGCCGTTGAAGGGGGGTGTTAGGACGTAGTACGCCACTATGGCCACGGAGCCGAACTCGCTGATCGCCCTTCCCATGGCCGTTAAGGCCGAGTTGAGAACCGAGGCTTTGACCTGAGGCAAAGCGACGTTAACGAACTGCCTCCATAGGCCGAAACCGAGGGTGGAGAAGACCTCGAACTGCTCCTTAGGCAAGGCCGAGAAGGCCTCCCTCATCGACCTAACGTAAACCGGCGCGCTGACCGTCATGAGGGCGAGGAGCAGGCCCAAGAAGGTGTCAAAGACGTTCAAACCTAGGCTCCTTGCTAACTGACCGATCGGCGTGTATTCGGAGAACAAGAGTAATATGCCTATGCCCATAACTGGGTGAGGAACCGAGGCTGGCACGTCTACCAAGGCCTCCAAGACCGCGTTCGATCTCATCGAAAGGTAGAAGGCCACGGGGGTTAGGACTAGGCTTAGGCAAAGGGCGGCCAACCCTGAGGCGGCCAACGTTAGAACTATAGCATAGGATGTTAAACTCACGTATGAATTTAAGGAAGAATTCAAAGCTTTTTAACGTTTAACACAACTTTACACAAAGCTAATTTATCAATTATATAATGGCTGGCTACATTCAAGATAATAAGTTTTAAAAAAGTTTAAAGAATTTATATCCTGTAATGCGTTAACTCCGTTAAAGTCAATTTCTCGTATTTTTTAAAGAAATTTATTTAAGCTTGGGAAAAGAAAGTTGACTTTGGTGATAAAGTGAGATGATAACATATACAGCCCCAATGTGGGTTGGATTGCTTATAGGTTTCATAATCGGTGCAGCAGCGGAAATATGGGGAATAGCAAATCCTGAGACTTTAATTAGACTAGCAAAGTGGGAAGATAGATTATTCGTCGTTTGTATCGCGTTAGGATTTGCTATTGGAACTCCGGTACTCTTCGGTTTATATGCTGCAGGCGTTGGTTTTCATTGGAGTCCCAAGCCGCTTTATGTAATAGGAGTACTTATAGGAGGTTTGTTCTTCGGAACGGGATTAGCACTTTCAGGATACTTCCCTGGCTCAATATGGATGGCTTTAGGAGAAGGAAGAAGAGATGCGATATATGCGGTATTTGGAGCGATATTAGGTGCGGCAACTTGGACTGCTTTATATCAAACCCCAGCAGGACAATGGTTAACCACAGTAGGAAACTATGGTAGCCTAATACTAGGAGCTACTCATCCTGCAGGAAAAGAGTACTTAATACTTTGGGATGGATTAACGCCTTTAGACTTATTCGGAATTTCACTAATCTACGCCGTTGGAATGTTCTTACTAGCTTACTATTTACCAAGGTATAAAGGAGGAGTTAGGAGTTGCTTAAGAGCAAATATAGAAAAAAGACTAACACCACGAGAAATTCAAATGCATCAGGAGACTGCAAGATACTTAACTGAAGGCGGATTACCTTATAGTGAAAACAGCTTAGCAAAGAAGTTAAATGAATATTACGCTGTTGAAGATAACGTAACTAGGTGGTTCATGGTTTCAGTTGCAGGAATCGTAGCGTTAACAGTGGTTGTAGAGATGTTCTTACACCAAATATTCGGCGAATCTACTACTGACTCTTGGATTGCTGGATACTTATTCATGCCAAATTTCAAGTACTCACAAATAGTGTTCAAGGGAATTGGCTGGGAGCCTTTTAGCGACATTGGAACACTGATGGGAGCGTTCTTCAGTGCAGTATTCTTAACTAGGAGATTTACCGCGTTTAGAGATATAATACCACCTAGCTGGGCTGAAAGGTTTGGAACTAACCCTGCAAAGAGGTTCTTAGGATCGTTCGGTGGCGCATACTTAATGCTATTCGGTGCAAGAATGGCTGGTGGTTGTGCATCAGGGCATATATTAAGTGGTGGCCTACAAATGGCATTAAGCGGATTAGAATTCGCTGCTGCAGTATTCGCTTCCATGCTAATAACTGCACATTATGTTTACAAGAAGAGGTGATAAAAATGGCAGTAAATGAGAAAGAACTAGAAGAAATGGACAAAATCTTTAAGGTAATATTCATAGTAGGTTTAATTTTACAATTCGTTGTAGCAATTATAGTGACAGGCAATGCAACAACTACACCGCTAACAGCATCACAGGTAGCGGCTGTGGGAATAATAACTGTAATCCTATTGTTGATAGCTGGAATAATATACAGCCAATTCCCGTACTCTGTACTAGGTAAACCTGTAGAAAAGCAAAAACAGAAAGTTGAAGAAAGAAGTAGATAAATAATAAAAAGATATTAACTTTTTTGTTCAATTTGTTTTTATTAATGTGTGTTCCTCTCACATTTTCATTATCACATGATTTAGTCCTGGGTATATTACAAAGAATAATCCTAGATATAGTTCACCAACATTTAAGAAAGCTTCTCATAAGAATAAATATCTTTTCTGTTTTAACACCTTTATTATCTAGTTATATTTACGTTAGTTCTGTATATTTGTTGACCGACAGAATAGTTACTGGCACCTCAGGATTCGGGGTGTCCACGCTCTTCGCCCCGATCGTTTCGGCTTCGTTAGGAGGGCTTTCCAGGTTCATGTTGATCGTAATAGCGCTCAACGCCCTGCTCTTTGCGTTCTCTTTATTGACGATCTACGCCAGCTCTGGTGCTGTTCCTATCGTTTTTATCGTGACTCTTTACGCGACGTTTATCGTAACCGTTATGCTCCTACTTATTGACGCTTGGATGAAACAGAAAAGTGTCGTTGAGAAATTTGTAGCGTTGGGTATCGGCGTTATCGCCGTACTCCTGGCTTGGTACTCCTACCTGAGACCGAGCCCCGAGGGGGCGTTCGTGAATCACTTAGTGATCCTTTCGGTTTTCTTTGTTCTGTCGTCGATAATCGCGCCACTCATCAATAGAACTGAGTGAGGACATGGGACCGTCACGGTTAAACTTACATAACCGTTAGCTTGAAAGCGGTGCACAATGAACGCGTTAGACCCAGTAGTTATCGGCGTCGTTCAGGGCTTTTCGGAGTGGTTGCCCATAAGCAGCAAGACTCAGGTGCTGCTCGTCTCCACCCTACTCCTAAACGTTTCGGTAGCCACGGCCTACGCCTTCGGGCTGTTCATGGAAATAGGGTCGATAGGCTCAGCGGCGACGTACTTCTGGAGGGACGTGCTTAGGGTCTTCAGGGACAGGAAGCTATTGACTTACCTCGTCGTGGTCACCGCGGTCACCGGATTCGTCGGAGTCCCCCTTTTCCTCCTTAGTGAGAAGGCTCTCTCAGACGCGTACAACGTGGGCTACCCGATGCTGGCTTTAGGATTGATCCTGATCGGCGACGGGATTTACATCATGATTTCCAGAGAGAAGAGGAGGGAGAAGACCTTCAGGGAGATGAACCTGAGGGACATGATAATTATCGGCGCGATGCAAGGCCTAGCGGCCCTGCCGGGAGTGAGCAGGAGCGGGATGACCGTCTCGACGATGTTGTTGCTGGGCTACTCCCCAGAGGAAGCCTTCAGGTACTCATACCTGGCTTACATACCGGCAGCCTTAGGGGCCTTCGGAGCCACTTTGGTCTTCACCAGGCACCAAATAGGCTCAGTGGCCTCCCAGCTGGCTCCCGAGGGCGTCGTACTTGCCGTGTTAACCGCCTTCGTTACAGGGCTCCTGGTCATCGGGGCCTTGCTGAAGGTGGCCAAGAGGACAAAAATATACGTCATCAACTTCGTCCTAGGCGCGTTAGCTGTCGCGGGGAGCCTCATAATAATCACGAACTACAGCAACCTCGCCGCGGCGAACGCGACGCTCTCGTGAGCGGTTTTGGAACACGCTTAAAAGTCAAGGAGAGGATCTCCGTCGAAGCGATGAAAATTACAACGCTAGTTTTTATAGCGTTTCTAGTCCTCGCTACCCCTGCCGTCTCGTTCTCGGGAACCTACGCCCTCTCCAGGGGGATAGCGGAGTACTCTTTCAATCCCGTTTATACTACTCAGGTCTTCGGTTGGATGAATCTATCGGTAGTCAAGGTCTACGGTGACTACTTTAGGAACGGAACTTTCTTAGACAGTAATTCCTTCAGCGTTCAGCTCAACGTTTACACGACCGACGGACTCTGGGTTCAGGACGTCCTCCTAATCAGCGTGGTAGGAAACGAGGTAAACGTGACGCCAGTGATAAACGTGTGGAACGTCAGCGGCTCCACCTTACCGCTGGAAAACTATACAACTTACAATGGTCTGGCGGTCTACGTAGGCCTGGGAAAACCTTTCTTGACCAGCCTCCCCCTGCGCGTGTTCCTAAACGTCAGCTCCGGTTCGGAAGGGATTAGGCTATCCTATTGGGTCAACGGGATTAGTAACTTTACGTTTTTGCCCTTACGCGATTCGACCTTCCAGATAGGGGGTCTAGTGAACGGTCTACCAGCGGACGCTGAGTTGGTGATAGGCGGCCCAGGAGGGGGGTCTGTAGCTTACCTTTACCTAGAGGGTAACTCCTCCTTGTTTTACTTAAGCCATGACGGTACCGCGGTGGCGACCCCAATAGCAATCAGCAGAGGCCTATCGACGGGAGAAGGCGCCTTCGGCTTCAACGTCACTAGCCCCTTAGGGCTTGAGGGCGTAGCCCTACTCGGCAACTTCAGCGATAACTATCTCCTGTGGCCGCACCCCTCAAGCCTCTCGTTAAAAAGGGTAGGGTCCGACCTTTGGGTAGCGAGGCTCTGCGCGGATGGACAGCCCCTTAAGGGACAGGAGATTGAGGTCTATTCGCCCTCCTTTCAAGTATCGATGAATGGGAACGGAACGCAGATCTCCCTGGTTAAACCCATATTCGTGGGCTACACGAACTCATCGGGGGAAATATCGTTTAGGTACAACGGCTCGGTGGTCCTAGCTTACTACCCAGGCAACTCGTCCGTGCTTCCGTCCTTCGCCGTCAGCGTGAAGGGGAGTTCCCTGTCAAATTACTTCAGCAACGCGACTAATGAGTTGCTAAATAAGCTGAAGTCCCTAAAGTGGGCGAACTTGAGCTTCCCGTCACAGTCCAGCCACAAAGTTCACCCTACGGGCCAGCGGAACTCCCAGGGGGCTGTGAACGTATACATGATATATCCCGTGGTGGGATACTCCTTAGCTGCCCTGTTGACCCTCCTAGTAGCAATATTGCTTAGAGGCCGAGGTCGTTAAGCTTTATATCGCTGAGCGTATGAGAAATAATTGCGGCCGTCGTCTAGCCTGGATCAGGACGCTGGCCTCCCAAGCCAGAGGTCCCGGGTTCAAATCCCGGCGGCCGCATTCTCTCGTTTCTTTAACTTTACTAGAAATGGAATGATTGAAACTGAGACAGGACGTCCTCAGACAGAGGTAAAGACTACTCCTTAAGTTAGCGTCACTTAGAGTACTCCGCCGAGGCCAGCTCGAAGGCCTCGTTCAGCTGATCAACAGCGCTCTGGACAAAACACTTCTTAGCAGTCTCCATGCCCAACGAGCCTACCTTCTCGTTCTTCAAGGCAAGCCTCAGCTTATCCTCGAGTTCCTGAACGTTCTCTGGCCTGAACACGTAGCCGTTTCCTCCTTCTATTATCAGTTCACTCACCCCAGCGCCGGCGCTGACCACTACGGGTTTCCCGTAGAGCCAGCCCTCGCAAACGACTAGGCCGAAACCCTCTATCCTCGAGGGCAGGAGCACGACGTCTGCCCTTTGGTAAAGGGCGAAGAGCTCCTCCTCAGACACGTGACCTGTAAAGACCACTTTGTCCTCAACCCCTAACTGCTTAGCCAAGGTCTTCAGCCGGTTGACCCACACGCTCCCCTTGTCGTATCCCAAAGTCTTGTTCGTGAAGCTCCCGTCCCCCACGAGCACCAGCTTCGCGTCGACGTTCTTGATCGCCTGTATGGGTAGATCTTGACTCTTCATCGGGTCCATCCTAGCCACGACCATGATGACCTTCTCGTCTTCCTTTATGCCGTACTTCTCCGAGACCCTACTGACTTCGGACGCGCTCGGCTTCTTGTACGCGTTTGGGTCGATGAAGGGGTAGATCTGCTTGACTCTCACCTTCGCCCCCGCCCTGACCAGGCCCTCCAGATCCCTTTTAGTGCTCACTATTACGACGTCGAATTCCTCGAAGGACCTGACTACGAATTCCCTTACCTTCTTGCTCAGCTTTTCCGGGACGAAGGGTATGTGGTACCAAAGGACCGCGGGCGCCGAAGGCCCTATTATGCCCCCCACGAGTAGTTGCTGGAAGTCGTTCACGAAATACACGTCGGTGTCCTTGTAGAACTCCAGTAGTTTCTGCGCCGAGACCCAATTGTAATAGGCATAGGCTATGTACTCCTCCCCAACTATTTCGTATTTGCCTAACCCGTGACTCTCGTTGTACAACCCTTCCTTGAACCTGGTGTACCTCCTGAGCGTGAGGGGCTCCAAGTCGACGAAATGTACCTCTGCTCCGCTCAACCTCACGGCCGGCGGATAGCCGGGGCCCAGGGAGACCCACCTGGGCGACTTGAAAGCCCCCGCCTCTATAAGGGACAGCATCATCCTCGCTACTCCTCCTACAGAAAGGTGGTAGTCCTCGGGGTTAAGCTGGGTAACGTCAATGGGAACGTCGAGGTAGCCGTACTTGTCGAGCATCTCCCTATACGTTAAGGTGAACCTAATGGGCGGAGTCTGCGTGTTTATCGTCACTTTATACATTAAGAGTACTGTATTTCCTCCCTGGGTATTATAATCAGTCGAGTGATATGGATCATAGCTTAGGGGACATGACGGTTAAATAATCCAAGGCCAGAAAGCCTCATCAGCAGGTAAGGCGCGGCTTGGGCAAGGAGTACTATAAGTTCCTCTCCAACTCGCTCACTTCGGCCCTCGTGAGGGAAGGCAGCGTAGAGTGGTTCACCGTCCCCAAGTTCGACTCGCCCTCGATCTTCACGAGGTTGCTGGACGAGGAAAGAGGGGGACACTTCACGATAGTCCCGATCAACGGCTTCAAGGCGATTAAGGAAAGCTACATAGAGGACACCCTGATCCTGAGGACGGTCTTCGAGACCGACGAAGGTAAGGCTGAGCTGATCGACTTCCTGCCCGTGTCGCTTTCCGGTATGATAAGGATCTACGAGAGCGAGGTCGACCTGAAGATGACTGTGGACCCCTACTTCGAGTACGGGCTGGTCAAGCCCAGTGTGCTCAAGACCAAAAGGGGGCTGACCTTCAGGAACCCCAAGTCGAAGGAAGGTGTGGAGGTAGTGATAGGAGGGGACTTCGCCTTCTTGGACACGATACACGTGCTCATAAGGAAGGGTAGGGGCTACGTCTTCCTGCTTTACTCCAAGGACTTGAGGTACGGCCTGCAGAGCTCTAAAGCCTTCGTCTATCCTGACCCCTTCGAGGCGTTGGAGCTCACCGTAAAGTACTGGAGGAGGAAGGTGAGCAGGGCCGTTAGGGTATCGGAGCTCGACGAGGCTTTCAGGAGGTCAGTCCTCGTCCTATTGGGCCTGATTTACGAGCCGTCGGGAGGCATCATAGCGGCGCCCACGACCTCTCTCCCAGAAGTCCCAGGAGGCTCGAGGAACTGGGACTACAGGTACGTTTGGGTGAGGGACGCGGCTTACTCCGCAGAGGCACTGGTCAAAGCTAACTTGCTCAACAAGGCCAGAGACGTCGTCAACTTCCTAACCTCCATGATTGACCTTTCCTCGAAGAGCTTCGACCATCCGCTGTACGCGGTGGACGGAACCGCTCCCCCAGCGGAGGAGTTGGCAGAGTGGCTACGCGGCCACAAGAAGTCCTATCCGGTGAGGATAGGCAACGCGGCCTACATTCAAGTGCAAATGGACGTGGAGGGGGCTTACATGCATGCCCTCTTCGAGTACTTTAGGGCTTCGAAGGACGTGAACTACGTTAACGACATATGGTGGGCGGTAGAGGCCGTAGCTGAGTGGACGAAGAAGAGCTGGAGGTGGAAGAGTACCGACATCTGGGAGCAGAGGGGGGTAGAGGAGCACTTCGTTCACACGAAAGTTATGAACTGGGTGGCCCTCGATAGGGCCAGCAGGCTAGCCGAGGCCCTGGGGTTCAAGGGGTTGGCCGACGACTGGAGGGCTGTAGCTGAAGAGATAAGACACGATGTGTTGAAGAACGGCTATTCGGAGAAGCTGGGCTACTTCGTCCAATACTACGGCAGTTCAAACGTGGACGCGGCTTTACTCACGTTGCCTTTATACGGCTTCATAGATGCCCGAGACGTGAGGTTCCTGAATACGTTGAGGAAGATAGAGGAGGATCTGAGCGTGTCCGAGGGTCTCCTTCTAAGGTATAAGAACGACTTCCTGGGGGAGGCCGCCTACCCCTTCACCCTCGTTAGTACCTGGCTCGCGAGGGTTTACCTGAGGCTTAACGACCTAGATAAGGCCAGAAGGGTGATCAGGAGACTTGTCGAGTGCTCGACTGACGCATTGCTAATCGCGGAGCACGTGGACCCAGCGACATGCGAACCAAGGGGGAACTTCCCTCAGGCGTTCCCGCACGCCGGCCTGATAATCACCCTCACAGAACTTGAGGAAGTGAAAAAAGAATCCGCGCTTAGGTCGTGATTTAATTTACGAGAACTGTTTACCTATCGCCTTGAGCAGTATAATGAAGATATGTGAGGATCTGAGCGTGTCCGAGGGTCTCCTTCTAAGGTATAGCCTACGCAAACTCGTCTCCGTTGTGCGAAGCCTCAAGGCAGAGGCCGTCCACGTCGTGTTTAACAACGTCTACATGCACCAAGACGCCTTGCGGTTCAAGCAACTGCTTAACGCCACATAACGAGCACCGCCATGCCCTGAAGACGCGGCTCGATAGGCGATTTCTCAACTCGACACGCGGCGGTGTACGTCCAGGATTCGTCTGACTAAGTGTCCGCTCTGGAACGCCTATCGCCATGCACAGAAGGGCATGATTCTGCGAGAAGATACGGCGCATAAATCCGCTAGCACACGCCCTCCATCTTCCCGCTTTACGTCCTTTTACATCACGTAGTGTATCTACAGTGATCTATTCCGACGAATTAGTCCAAACCGCTCAACACATTTCTGCGAGGAGCTCTATACGCCGTAGCGCATACGCAACGGAAACGTAGGCTAAGACAAGGGCTAGATAGACAACCGCGATTTTCCGCCCCTTTCACGGCGGCGAACATGAACAACGCGTCGGGAAGTTCAGCGTCAGCAGAAATAACTTCGCCGCCTTTAGCAACGGAGAGCAACGACCCACCGTCGGCGGGACAGCAGTCTGTCTGGCTTCATGACCCCGGCCCGAGGGGCCGTTGAAGGCCGGGCGAGGGCGCCGGTGAGCCGCCCTAAGGGGATTTGTTGGTTGCGTCGATTCCGTTGGTGTTGTACTGATACCCGGGTCGGCACCGCGGGTCACCCTTCCCCCGCGGGCAACCTAACCGTAGAAACGTCTATCTTTAAACCCCATACCCGCCCTGAAGGGCGAGGCTTTCTCCCGCTGTAAAAATTTCGTCAACGCGGTAGCGGCCCTTCGGACTAAGGCTTGGCGCCGTGTTCAGCATGTCCATGCGCCTAATGCGCGTCGTTAGGCCCGCGTCCTATGTTCCGCGTCGGCTTTGGACGACCTACTCGTTGACGCGTATCTACAACGTTTGGAAAAAGTGGGAATCAATTCAATAGGAATTCAAATAGGGGCTCAGGTAGAAGTAGGCCGAGTCGCCGGTTTGCCAGTTGTCGGGTCTGTCGTGTACGTAGACG